>JAABUZ0100003659.1_pt1 | contig 22433 bp, 21 predicted proteins | sample 5562091 | NCBI WGS metagenome assembly JAABUZ01 (sample SAMN12813069, study PRJNA571459) | rock metagenome | isolation source: Antarctica rocks | place: Antarctica: Victoria Land, Linnaeus Terrace sud | collected 2015-12-21
AAAACTGATGAAGATAGTCAAATAACACGTCGTTCATATAGTGTTGATAGAAAGTCGAATCGTTGATTAATTCGAAAGACATCACGTGATATTTGTAGAAATCAAAAGAGGTGATAAAGATAGTCAAATCTTCGCTGCTTGAATGCATACACAGTTTGTTGAAGACGACAATGATGTTCAATCGAGTCAGATATCTGCTATCTTAAATACGAGCGAGAGTTTCGTCTATTAGCGATAAGAGATAGCGATTTCGTTTGATCAAAGCATTGAGCTTTCTGTAGTCTACACAGAAACGCAAGCTATCATCTTTCTTTTTGATGAATAGTATGAGCGAAGCGTATGAAGCTGAGCTAGAAGATATAAAGTCTTTATTCAGATGCTCGATCAGATAATTCTTCATCTTTTGAAGCTTGTAGTCAGACATATGATAGAGATGACTTCGAGAAGATGTTCTCTCGTCAATCAACTCAATTTTATGATCGTAGAAGCGATGAGAGAGTAGTTGATCAATCATCGCTCGGTCAAACACGTCTAAATAGTCATGATATTTCGAAGAAAGCTTAGCTTTGACTTCTTTCAAGATCTCTTCATGTGAAAGCTCTTGTAGATTTACATCTTCGAGTTTATTTCTAGCTGTTTTTAGAAGTCGATCGATTTTCGTGATGATGATCGCGAAAGTAGTCACATTCGATCGTTTGACTAGTGATCTATATGCTGCAGCCTCTATCATTGCTATGTTCATTGAATCGAAAAACGAAGCGAAGTTGACTGAATTAGATGATTTCACGATTTTACTGAATGAAGATGACTTCTCGCTGAGTCGAGTGACGACAGAAGAGATAAATCTCTTTAGTATTTGAATAGAGATCGAACTCTTCTGTTCTATCGCGATTTTCTTGCTCGAAAGAACAGTTGAATGAGCTTTGATAGAAGCTTTGATATGAGCTTCGAAACTAGAAAATTGAAGGCGATCATCTCTCATATCAATAGTTATCTCGATCTTGTTCATTCATGTTTTTTCGAGAATCATCTGATGTTGATCTAATCGAGTGATCAGCATAAAGATGAAACGTTTCATATGATTTTGAACAGTTAGATTCGAATAAATCGCATGAGTAATGAGCTTTTTTGCATAATGATCATCGAATCTTCTTATTGATTTGAGCTTGATTAAAGGCAAAGATTCAATTTGCAAATGATCACAAACATTCTGCGCGATTAATTCATCAATGAACGAATAGTCAGCTGCTTCAGTGTCAATCAATGACTTTAATGAGTAACTAATTTCATTGCTAGATAGTACACATTCAGTAGTCAAAGATTTCGAAGCAAAGAGATCATTTGAGCTGCTCGTTGTTGAAGAAATTAACACATCTTTCATCGCGCCTTTGATGAAAGTCACTAGTTTTTTGCCTCATTCTTCGATTTCTCTGTAAATAATTTCTTCTCTTCTTTCGGCATGACGATCTCATTGAGGCGAGGGGTGAATGCACGAGGTGCCGAAGTACTAGTCTTCAGATGAGAACAGTTCTTTGAAAGATGACTCGATACTTTACAGTTGAAGCAGATGATTGACATTCTTGATCATTCAGATTCGAAGGTGAAAAAAGTAGCGAGTCGAACATAGCTAGTAGTCGAGATTGAAGCTGATGTCGACGAAGAAACAAAACGTTTTTTCGAAGCTGCTATCGATTTGACTGTTCATTGCTCGTCACGTAGCTGATAATTGACTCGTTGTTTGTTATTCACATCTTGAAGAAAGATCTTGAGCTTATCAAGCGAGCTAAACTCTATGAGACAAACTGACAACGCGTTCTGAAGACGATTGTTGATTTTATTCTGAATGTCGTTCATCAGAGTGACATCGTCGTAGTTCAGAAAGCTGAATATTCTAGTGAATTCTGAATAGAAAGAGCTGAAGAACTTGTTGAGCTGCTTCAGAGCGACGTATTTGCAACGACACTTTCGAATCAGATTCTGATCTTCGTAAATTTCTTTCAGATGTTTCAGTAGCTCTGATAGTGATTGATAGAATGAGAAAGCATCAACACGACGCTTTGCATAAATTTGCTGATCAGCATCGTCTTCTAGTCTGAAAATCACATAGACAATACGAATCTTTTCAGTAGAATAATGATTCACGTTGACATCGAGCTTGTCAGCTATTTTGATGTTTCATGTCTCTCAGATAGAGTCATCTGTTTCGATGAAGATGAGTGAATTCGAAAGCTTGACGAACTTGTGATGATCATTCCCGTTTTTGTTATCAGATAGAGTAGAAGATTCTCGTTGAGAGCGAGCTTCGAAAGTCGAGCTTCATTCAACTTCAGAGCGACGAATCGAAGCTTCTTTCTGATTGACTCGTTGTTCAGCTGACTGAGTATCTTGACGAAGCATAAATCGATCAGCTTGACGTTGTTTCGCTCTGAAGTTCAATCGCTCGCCTTGTAGCTGATTGATCTTTTTCTCTAGCTCATCGTCACAAATGTAATTTGAGCGAAGTTACAAGAAGCGAATATGTTGAATAGCTAGTAAAATGATAGCTAAATGACGAAGTATTCAAGAGCGAAGATGAAATATATGACTAGTCAGTAGATCAATAGCTAGAGAGCGATATTTTCTGATGTGAAAACGAAGCTTTGAACATGACTAGCTAGTAAATTGATAGCTAAAGAGCAATATTTTCTGATGCGAGAGCGAAGCTTTGAACATGACTAGCTAGTAGATCAATAGCTAGAGAGCGATATTTTCTGATGCAAGAATGAAGCTTTGAACATGACTAGCTAGTAGATCAATAGTTAGAGAGCAATATTTTCTGATGCAAGAACGAAGCTTTGAACATGACTAGCTAGTAGATCAATAGTTAGAGAGCGATAATTTCTAGAGCGAAGCTTTGAACATGATGAAAATGAATAAAGTCATCAAGATCTAACTCTAATCATTACACAGTGAACATTAGTGAGTTCATTGTGTAATGATTAAAACAAGCTTCGATCAGATGAGATAATAGTCACTAAATCAACGATAAATTGAGAGCGACAAGATATATGAGAGCAACGAGATATAGAAATGATTGCATAATTTTACAAGATAGTAGATGAGCTACTCTGTCACTGAATGTTCAACTGTATGATCGAATGATAAGTTATATGTGAGTGACAAGATGTTTTAAATAGTTGCATGATCTTACGAGATAGTAGATTAGCTACTCTGTCACTGAATATTCAACTGTATAATTGAATGATGAGCTATATGAGAGTGACAAGATGTTTTAGATAGTTGCATGATCTTACAAGATAGTAGATGAGCTACTCTGTCACTGAATATTTGATTGTACGATCAAATGATGAGCTATATGAGAACGACAAGATGTTTTAAATAGTCGCATGATTTTACAAGATAGTAGATGAGCTACTCTGTCACTGAATATTTGACTGTACAGTTTCTCATTTTCTTATTTCTTTCTTATTTTCTTATTTTTCTTACGAAACTATTTTGTTTCTTATGAAATCATTTTCTTTCTTCTTTCTTATTTCTTATTTCTTATTTCTTATATATCAAAAATGAAAATAAAATTAAGTAATGCTAAAATTCAAACACATGATCTTTGCATTTGACAAATCTGAGTCTATGAAATTCTGATTGACTGAATCTATTGAATTCAGAAAGATAGTTTCATATTTAATCTTTGAAGAAATCTCTTTAGAAAACATGATGATGAGACAGAGATAAAGAACGAAATTGAGTATGTGAGCTCAGAAAAGACGCGTTGTCTTTGACTCTGTGACGTGTGTTCTTTCTCGCTGAGTTCACTGAGTCTATGAAACATGATGTATAAATTCTTCACGAATAAACATGACTTAATAGATGAGTCATGAGATGAGCTTCAAAACAAGTTACTAGAAAAGATTCTTGCAGATGAGTCACAAGATGAGAAGATAGAGAATGAGAGAGTAGATGAATCACAAGAGAGAGTTTAAGCAGATGATTTATATGAGAAAACAGAGACATTTCAAGTGAGCGTTCAATGAGAATCTCAAGCTGAGGAGTAGTGAAATGAGTTATGAAATAAGTCACAAGATGAGTCATGAGAAAGATAGATATGTGACGAGAAACGAGATGAAGAAACAAAGAGTTTTTGTTTGAGTTTTTGACGTAAATTTCTAGCATCTCGAGCAGATAATTGAGCAGATGAGACAAAGACTGAAGTGAGAATTGAAAAGACTGGGAAAAGAGAAGCGATTTGAGTGAAGAATCGCTGCAAATCTTGAGCAGATGACGAGCGAAGAGATGAGCTTGCAGATGACAAAGTTGAAAATCTAGATGAAGAACAAGAGAGAGAAACAGTGAGCTTTCAAGCTGACAACTGAACGAATTCTTGAGTTTCTTGAACAGATGAAGCAGACGAAGAAGATGATTGAGCTGAGAAAATAATAAACTTTTGAACTGACAACGAAATGAATTCTCAAGAAACAGTCGAAGCAGATGAAGTTGAATTAAATCATTCAGATCAAACAAGCTTTATGACTCATTAACGAGTCATTTTTCACTTACACATTCAATGTATCTCATTCAAATCATCATCATCATTGAGTAGCTTTGAATGTCTCGTTTCTTCTTGAGCTATCTCTTTAACTTAAGTTTTCTTTTGAGTTTGAGCTTTCTCTTAAGCTTGAGCTTTCTCTTGAGTCTGAGCTTTCTTTTAAGTTCAAGCTTTCTTTAAATTCAGCTCTTCAAACATGATCTGTCAATGTTCATGCAATTCAGTCTTTTGTGTCACGATTCTAGCCTTGTCAGGCTCAGCCTTCTAGCCTTGTCATGCCTATTCTCGCTTCGTCACCTTGACTAGTTTCTATTGAGCCTAGCGTCGACTGAGAAACACACATATGTAGCCAGCTTCTTTCCTGTAGCTATCTTTCTTTCTTAGCATTTATCTTCTAGTTAAATGACATCTCTATCTGACTCGCTCTAGACAGGTTTCTAACATTAGATAAATGCTCATCATCTACTACTCTGCTATCGATGAATAGATGATATGAAACAATCTATTCAGTAAGGAAAATTTGCAAGAGATTCTTCAAATTTGCATCATTATTTTAGATCGCAAGAGATTCTTCGATTCTACACTCATTTTCATCATTCTATTTGCAAGAGATTCTTCGAATAAAGCACTCAATTATTACCTGAAATTCACAAGAGATTCTTTGAATTTTCACTCATCAAAAAACATCAATTCAAAACATCAACTTCTCATCTACTCTTATCTCAACAACTTCTATCTTCTCTCATCATGACACGTGACATCGAGTCAGTTGAGTCTTGAACAACTCGTCTGCTTAAAAGCACTGTCAATAGAAGAGTTTCACTTCTACTCATCGATGCTTCAGTTGAGACTGAGAAAGCTGTCATCTCATGAAACATAAACATCGAAGAACAACTGTTTCATTGAGTCAGCAATCAACTTGACGAAGTCATCAATATGCTGAACGAGCTTCGAAGTCAGCGAGACTTGACTCTACAACTCAATGAACACTGACTTCTCGTACAAGATGATCACAAAAAGAAAGCGAAACAACTAGAAGTCGCTTTTGATAAAAACTTCAATCTTCGTTATTCACTTTTCGCTTTCGCCTCGCTAGTATCATAAAAGAGTCACATTGATGCTCAAGAGACAAGCATTAAATGAGTGAGAAAAGAATGTCGTGAGACGAAGTCTCATCTTTCAATGACTCATGAAACAACATTGATTCAATCGCATTTAAAGTTCATGAAGATATTAGCTACTATTAATAGAGATTTCTCGAGCACGACTGAGTTGCATCTTCAGAATTCATGAGAATATAGACTATCATTCATAGAGATTTCTCAAGCTGAACTATTGAGTTGCATCTTCAGAATTCATGAGAATATTGACTATCATTTATAAAGATTTCTCAAGTGAAGTTTTCTTCTTCATCTTTTTACTCATTTTTTGATCTTTTTTCTAGATGAGAACATCTACATAGAGACATATCTATCTATCTATTTATTTATTTAATCATCTGTATCTAGTCTATCTTTTAGATTTATCTATTTACTAGATTGATTATTGCATGTGTTCATGCTCACTTTGTTGATTTCAAAGCTCTTTATATCACATCTATACTTTATTTCTTGACAATGTTTCATCAGCTCTACATCGACATTCATATTGAATCACTTAGAAATTTTCGTAAAGTGAATCAGCTCATGCTTTGTCTTTGAAAACTTGATGTCATGCGCCATTTTGATTACTGTTCGCATCTATCATAAATCTCGCTAATAACTCTGCAGTTATGCTTCATGAACTTTTCATATGTTAAAATATTAATATCATTTATGAAATCTGTGAAGCTTGTTCTCAATCTGATGTTATCATATGCTTTTAACAAGTTCACGTTGTAGAACAGATATAATATTGATGATAGTGAAGAATCTTGTGATATGTCAATGTTCACGCTGCGTTTCATCGTCATGTAATCATTGATTGTGATCGTGATGCGTTGATCTTTCAGAAAGTTCTTCACAAATTTGAAAAGCAGTCTGAGAACTCTTCTCTTTTTCAGGTCATGCAAAAGTTTGCTATGTGTTACATTGTTGAATGCACTCTTTTCATTCAAACTCAGCAGCGAGACTACTCTTCTTCTTGTATCACTTCATACAATGTGTATCTTTTCTATAATCAGTTGCAAAGTTGTATTTATTAATCTGTGTTTGCAAGCTTTCATTTGAATGTTTAATATTAAGTTGCATGCTTCTACAATGTTTTGCAGACGTTTAAATATGATGAATTTCAGTATCTTGCTCAGCGTGTTGAATAACACAATTGATTTATATATCTTTGCATTAAAGTAATTCTTCTTATCTGACTTTTGCATCACTATTGTGATTACGCTCTTGAATTGAGTTGACTGTATTTTCTTCTGCAAACATTTTTCAAAAAGAGAGCATATTTGTTTTGATGTGTTGTTGACGAGTCTACGCATTATTTTATTTATATATTTTGTGTGTCTTGAAATCTTGTTGAGCATTATTTTGTAAACGACTCTCTTAATCTTGCAATGTGTCAGCGAAACATCATTCTCAATCAAGAATGAATATTCAAAGTCTTCTGTGTTCAGCATGAAAATCTTTAAAGATGATGAAAAGTGAGTCTGAAACATCATCTTTATCTTATTTTACATTGTTATAGCAATGTCAAAGCATTCTGACTTGATCAGAGAGAGAATTGTCGCTTAAGTCAATGTGTTTGTGACTGCATTTCTTGTTCATTTCGCAGTTTTGAACAGTTCTTTCAAGAATTGTTTGACATTCTGCATGATTTTTCAATATTCACTGCGTTTCTATTTTCTGATGATCTTGCTCTTTTTATCACATGCTCAAATGTACTCTGTTCAATCATTAATGATTCAACAGCTTCTTCTCATTTATTGCATGATCTTGATGATCTTCATACACTTCTTTGTTCATTCTGCTTTGATCATTTCATGTTATCTCGCTCAGAAAGTGAAAATCTTGATGATTTTCTTCAATGCATTCAGCAGTTGCTTAGTGTATTTATTTATACATCGATGTTTCATCTCATGATTCAACAGTGATTTCAACATTTGTTCTCTCAGAATATTGATGAACTTCTTTTCATTCATTGTTTTTCAGTTGCAACACAATTTTCATGCTGACTCTTTGCAAATTCTGAAGTTTATAATTATCTGTATCAATAAATGATTTGAAAAGTTTTTCATTTCTTCGTTGATTTTGCATTGTATTAATTAATTCATAATATCATCTGTCGTGAAGATCAAATTTATTGTCATTTAAGATTTCTGATAATTTTTCGTAATTATGTCTTAAAATAACATCAGCGATGCATTAACATTTGTGATCATTTCAATTAAATCATTTGACAATAAATGTTGTTTTGAGTAGAATGATTTTTCTCATATGAGATAATGCGAATTGAAGTCTTTTACAAGAATGCATTCTTTCAACATATGTAACGTCTTTTCAATGTTTAAAAGACTTTCTTTTTCATGAATGACTTTGTGATCTTTAAGTGATGAATTGTATGCTTTGTGAATGTGTATAGCTTTTTGAATCATCTGTGTATCATCTGTTAATGTTTATAACATAATTATGTTTACATCTTTGAAGTGTCATATTGAGTGTCAAATGTTGCTGTCAATTCTCTTGTTTATGTAGAAACAGATTTTATTCTCATTATTCTTCAGTGTGAAGTTAACAGTTATTGAGTAATACGCTCTGAAATTCTCATCAAATCATCAGAATTCTTGAAGAATCAAAATGTCATAATTCTTTATTTTTTTCTCATGTAATAACACTATCATCATTTTTTCTCTGAACTTGTGAACATTGTACTGTAGTATTTAAAGCTTCTTTTGCTGAAACATTAAAATTTACATTCAAAGCTGTTTGATGTTCTCTTAAACATTTGCAATGTGCTTACTTTTCTTGTAAAATCTTCAAAAGAAGATGATATTGAAATTGATGTAATTGATGTTGATTTTAACTTATTTATTTTTAACTTCTTGACTAAATGATTCAATATAATGTTTTTGAATGTAATGATCATGCTGAATAAATGACTTTCATTTGTTGAGCATCTTTGTTTTCTCTTTAAGTCATTGTTTATCAGTGATTTTAAACTGATAGATGTTTCTATGAATGTTTTCAATGTCATTGCTTTAAGTTCTTTCTGCTCTTGTACAACATGATATAAAAATCTGTGTTTCATGACTCTCTTTATTCTCTCTTTTTTGATCTGTTGTTTATGACATTGAGAGTCAAAGATTCTGTGTGTATTTCAATACATTTCACATTTTCACATGTTTCAAGTCTGTTTATAAAAACAGTGCTTCAAGTGATAATTTAACATGCAGTAAATGCATCTTTGCTTATTTTTGCATTTGTATGTTTTATGATCATAGTCTTGACACTTTAAACATTGATGTGTTCTACAACTTGAATCATAGAACTGTGTAATTTTTATGTCAATCTCATGACATACTCTCTTGTTAATTAGCTTGTTCATCATCTCAACGTTGACTATGCATATCATCAGGAAAATGTATTTCTTCTGTTCACTATTCTTTGTGAATCACTCAACTTTCTCAATCATTATTTTCAAGTGTATGTTTTTGTTGATCTTGATGAGTGCTTTCATTCTCTTCTTCTTTATGTCTTTAAACATTTCTTCAATTTTAATTTCATGTATCATTATCTTGAAATTAACTTCATGCAGACTTGCATTCAATGAAATCTCTTTGATTCAAAAATCGTTTTTCTTTAATATTTTCTTGCTATCTTTCATCTTGACTTAAAATATCAGTAAATTTGATCATTTTTTCATAGTTTTTATACTTTTGCGTGTCAATAACATCTCATTGACATCAATTTTTCTTGCTCATTTCACTATGTTTTCTGTTGTTATTATCATGATTCTCTTGATTTTCTTTTTCTTTTTAATGAAGATTTTAATCTTGAATTTCTTGTAATGATTTTGCATTGATGACGTAATGTTGATGCTGAGAACAAGATGATTTTCAAACGATATTGTTGACTTTTCGTTCACTCTCTTTGCTCAATTATCAATGCATCTCTTCTTCTTTATGAACTTCTTTTCAAGTTTACTCATTATCTTTTTCAATCTCTTCAATTGATTCTTCATGCATCAATTGACAGTTGATGCAGCAACGCGTTAACGCGTCAACTTTTCTATTATCTCTGTCAATTTTCTCATCTTTTTTCAGAGCATCAGCTCATTGTTTCTACATTCATTGAGTTCATAGAATATTTGCAGCTTGTTCAATTTCTCATGTATATTTTTTGTCTTAATTGAATTCTTCTGCAAGATAGTAATACTCATTTCTCGCTCACTTGCTGATGTCATGTTAACAATGCTTATCATTTGTTTTTAATGATCAGAATGAAGCGTAAACATCATGTTAATGATATTCTATTGTCAAAAGAAATTAATGTTAATTTAATGCTTTTCAATTATATATTTTATTGATTTGATTTGATTGATTGAATTATTATCAAAGAAAGCATTAAATTAACATCAATCTCTTTTAACAATAAAACATCATTGATATGATGCTTGCACTTCATTCTGATCATCAGAGACAGATGATGAGCATTATCAATGTGATATCAGTGAGTGAACGAGAAGTGAGTATCATTATCTTGCAGAAGAATTCAATCAAGATGAAGAATATTCATAAGAAATTAAACAAGCTGCGAGTACTCTATGAGTTCAATGAACGTAGAAACAACGAGCTGATGCTTTGAAGAGAGATGAGAAGATTGATAGAAATGATAGAAAAGTTAACGTGTTAACACATTATTGCATCAATTGTCAATTGACACATGAAGAATCAGCTGAAAAGATTGAAAAAGATAATGAGTAGACTTGAAAAGAAGTTCATGAAGAAGAAGAAACACGTTGATAACTGAGCAAAAAGAATGAATGAGAAGTTGATAATGTTGTTTGAGAATCATCTTGTTCTCAGCATTGACATTGCGTCGTCAATGCAAAATCATTGCAACAAATTTGAGATTAAGATCTTTGTTAAAGAGAAAGAGAAAATCAAGAAAATTATGATGATAACAACAGAAAACATAATGAAGTGAGTGAAAGAAATTAACATTGACAAGATGTTATTAACACGCAAGAACATAGAAATTATGAAGAAATGATCAAATTTACTGATATTTTGAATTAAAATAAAAGATAGCAAGAAAATATTGAAGAAAAATGATTTTTGAATCAAAGAGATTTCATTAAACATAAGTCTGTATGAAGTCAGTTTCAAGATAGTGATACATGAAATTAAAGTTGAAGAAATGTTTAAAAACATAAAGAAGAAGAAGATGAAAGCATTCATCAAGATTAATAAAAACATACATTTGAAGATAATGATTGAGAAAGTCAAGTGACTAACAAAAAATAGTAAACAGAAGAAATATATCTTGTTGATGATTCGCGTAGTCAGCGCTGAAATGATGAACAAGCTAATTAATGAGAAGATATGTCATGAGATTAACATAAAAATCACGCAGTTTTATGATTTAAGTTGTAGAACACATTAGTGTTTAAAGTATCAAGACTATGATTATAAAACATATGAATGCAGAAACAAGCAAAGATGCATTTATTGTACGTTAAATCATCACTTGAAGTACTGTTCTTATAAATAGATTTCTGATTCAAGATATATGAAAATGTGAAATGTGTCAAAATATATACAGAATCTTTGACTCTTAATGTCATAAACAACAGATTGAAAAAGAGAGAATAAAGAGAGTCACGAAATACAGATCTTTATATCATGTTGTACAAAAGCAGAAAGAACTCAAAGTAATGATATTAAAGATGTTTATAAAAATATTTATTAATTTGAAATTGTTGATAAACAATGACTTAAAGAGAAAACAAAGACGTTCAACAAATGAAAGTTATCTGCTCAGCATGATCATCACATTTGAAAACACTATATTGAATCATTTAGTCAAGAAGTCAAAAATAAATGAGTTGAAGTCAACATCAATCATATCAATTTCAATATCATCTTTTTTTGAAGATTTTACAAGAAAAGTAAGCACATTGCAGATGCTTAAGAGAACATCAAACAGCTTTGAATGTGAATTTTAATGTTTCAGCAAAAGAAGCTTTGAATATTACAGTACAACGTTCACAAGTTCAGAGAAAAGATGATGATAGTGTTACTACATGAGAAAAAGATAAAGAATTATGACATTTTGATTCTTCAAGAACTTTGATAATTTGATGAGAATTTCAGAGCGTACTGCTCAGCAACTGTCAATTTCACGCTGAAGAATAATGAGAATAAAATCTGTTTCTACATAAACAAGAGAATTAACAGCAACATTTGACATTCAACATGACACTTCAAAGATGTAAACATAATTATGTTATAGACATTAACAGATAATACACAAATGATTCAGAAAGTTATACATATTCACGAAGCATACAATTCATCACTCAGAAATCATAAAGTTATTCATGAAAAAGAAAGTCTTTCAAACATTGAAAAGATGTTACATATGTTGAAAGAATGCATTCTTGTAAAAGACTTCAATCTGCATCATCTCACATGAGAAAAATTATTCTACTTAAAACAACATTTATTGTCAAATGATTTAATTGAAATGATCACAAATGTCAATGCATCATTGATGCTATCTCAAAACATGATTACGAGAAATTATCAGAAATCTCAAATGATAATAAATTTGATCTTCACGACAAATGACATTATGAATTGATTAATATGATGCAAAATTGACGAAGAAATGAAAAACTTCTTAAATCATCTGTTGATACAAACAATTATAGATTTCAAAGTTTGCAAAGAATCAGCGCGAAAATTGCGTTGCAACTGAAAGATAATGAATAAAGAAAAGTTCATCAATATTCTGAGAAAACAAATGTTGAAATCACTATCAAATCATGAGACAAAGTGTTGATGCATAAATGAGTACACTAAGTAATTGCTGAATGCACTGAAGAAAATTATTGAGATTTTCACTCTTTGAGCGAAATCACATGAAATGATCAAAGCAAAATGAATAAAGAAGTGTATGAAAATCATCAAAAGCATGTGACAAATGAAAAGAAGTTGTTGAATCATCAATGATTGAACAAAGTACATTCAAGCATGTGATAAGAAGAACAAAATCATCAGAAAACAGAAACGTAATGAATATTGAAAGATTATGCAAAACGTTGAACAATTCTCAAGAGAACTGTTCAAAACTGCAAAATGAGCAAGAAATGCAATTACAAACACATTGACTTAAGCGACAATTTTCTTTCTGATCAAGTCAAAATACTTCAACATCATTATGACAGCGCAGAACAAGATGAAAATGATGTTTTAAACTCATTTTTCATCATTTTCAGAGATTTTCATGCTGAACACAAAAGACTTCAAGTACTTACTTTTGATCAAGAATGATGTTTCGCTGATGTATCATAAAATTAAGAGAGTCATTTACAAGATGATGCTTGACAAGACTTCAAGATACACAGAATACATAAATAGAATAATGTGCAAATTTATTGACAACACATTAAAATAAATACACTCTCTTTTTAAAAGATATTTGCAGAAGAAAATACAGTCAACTCAGTTCAAGAGCATGATCACAATAGTGATGTAAAAGTTAAACAAGAAAAATTACTTTAATGCAAAAATATATAAATCAATTGTGTTATTCAACACGCTGAGCAAGATACTGAAATTCATCATATTTAAACATTTGTAAAATATCATAAAAGTGTGTAACTCAATATTGAATATTCAAATGAGAGTTTGCAAACACAGATCAACAGATACGACTTTGTAACTGATTATAAAAAAGATACACATTGTATGAAGTGATACAAGAAAAAAAGTAGTCTCACTGCTGAGTCTGAATGAGAAAAGTGCGTTTAACAATGTAACACATAGCAGACTTTTGCATAACATGAAAAAGAGAAAAGTTCTCAGACTGCTTCTTAAATTTGTGAAGAACTTTCTGAGAAATCAACGCATCATGATCACAATTGATGATTACATGATGATGAAATGCAGTGTAAACATTGACATATTACAAGATTCTTTGCTATCATTAATATTATATTTATTCTATAATGTGAACTTGTTAAAAGCATGTGATGACATCAGATTAAGAATAAGCTTCACAAATTTCATAAATAATGTCAATAACTTAACATATGAAAAGTTCATGAAGTGCAACTGCAAAGTTCTTAATGAGATTTATGATAAATTCAAACAGTGATCAAAAATGCATGACATCAAGTTTTCAAAAACAAAGCATAAGTTAATTCACTTTACGAGAATTTTTAAGTGATTCAATATGAATGTTGATGTAAAGCTGATGAAACATCAGATTGACTCAAAATCAAATATCAGAGTTTTGAGAATTCAACTGAACTTTAAGCTGAGATGAGTAATTCACATGCATCATGTTGAAGTAAAACTAGTGATTAAATAAAAGATTATGCAAACAATCATTGAGTTTACTTAAAACTCATCAATGACAACGAAAAAGTAAATATACTTCATGATGATGCATTCTCTGCTTAGTCACGAAGTCATCATATGATACATGTTACAGAGAATGAAGAGTCATTGAAAAGATCTGAATGTTAAGCTGAGATCAGTACAAGAAAGAGCATTGTGACAAATCATTAATGTTTATCATGCAACATTAACAAAGACTATACAGATAGAAATAAACACAGCGTTGATAGATAATCATTTACAAAAGCTTATACAAAAGTCAATAATGAACATGAATTTTTGAAAATCAGATGAAGTTATTGAGATGATAATGCATCGAATTTGCAACAACTTGATACTCAAAAGAGATTGAAAATCAAAGCTGTGCAAGACATTTCTGCAGCTGAAGCAAAAGTGAATGAAAGAAACACTTAAACAGATGAAGATGAAGTGAAATCATTTTTACATGATAACTTTCTGATCAGAGTCATCAAGAATAGTTATAGTCATAAACAAGAAAATGTCAATAAGTCAACATCATCTCAACACATTCACATTGAAGCAAAAAGTTTACTTAAATGATAACAACAGTAAAGAAGATGTTACAATGACTGCAATGAGAATTAACTGAGAGTTAAATAAAAGATTGAGAAAATTGACTTTAATCATCACTCATCATGAAAAACTGAAAAAATTGATCGCGAAAATGAAACATCTTGCAGACGTAGCAACAGAGAATTGAAAGTGTCATGAAAAGATATACAAAGTATACAGTGATAGTCAGACTTCTTTGAAAACAGTGAAAGTTATGATATCAATAAAAGATCAGACACGTTTGCAATGAGTTCAAATTGCACATGAGAGCATTCAATCTTAAAAAGTCACGCTGAAGTTACATTGAGTGATAAAACATGCAGAAGTACTTGAAAATGAAGTGATGAACAAGATGATTGACAATGCACATAATTTGTCTTTATTGCTGACTGAGCATCAACGCATTGAACTGATGACAAGATTGATGCTCATACAGAAATAGATCAGATAAACATAAAGAATAATCTGAAAAGAAAGATTCAATGCAACTTATTTTCAATATTTGACATCAGAGATGACACATCAACATCTGCAACTGCACAAGAATCATGCAAAGTCTCATAATGCATTATTGATGCAGTTATGCATCAAGAAAATTGACTTCAATCAATTTCTACATGAAAGATGAGTACTTGATATCACTATGATGATGTGTGAATGCAACAGAGATTAAATGTCGATCAAGCATATTTTATTAACATGTTTTAGATGAAAAGTAGAACAAAAAGCAATGTAATGAGAAGAGAACATCACGAACTTGAGAAAGCTCTTAAAAATTATGAGCGCAGCAATGATGATCATTCAAATGATACTTTCAATGAGAATACTGAATCAATTTAAAGCTGTGATATCATTAAAGAATTAAATGAAAGAGAAAGAAAATAAAGAAGAAATAGATTTATAGAGTTTTTGCATTGAGAACAATTATAGTATAGAGCGCAAAAAGAAGCGATTTTTGATGCAAAAAGAGCGTTGTGCTAGCGCAGCGCTCGCTACAGTATATAAAATCTTGCATAAATTTATAATGAGTGTTGAATTGAGTAAGAATTAAAAAAAAATTAAGATTATTTAAAACATCAATGATTCATGTTTTAAATTAAGTTAATGATCTGACATCATGATACTTTTAAAGTTAAAGTTCTTCTCTTGATTTGATCATGTGAGAATGCATCTCATTAACTATGAACAATGCATATCTGCAAAACTAGCTTGCAAGATTAGATTGAAGAAACTAACAAGTGAATAAAGATAATGACTTGACAAAAGATGAAAACTCTGCAAGCTTTCACTTTCATTTCTTAACAATTAGTTTTATCATTGATAGAGTGTTATTTTATTATCTTTTACTATGCAGTTTCACATAAAGAAATTTCGTCATCTCACAGTTTTAATTGCTTCATTTGCATGAAGCTGCTCAGTAAAAGATGTTAAATGCACAATAACTCATTAAAAGTTGCATGATCGAAAGAAATGATAATTTCTCTCATATTGAAAATTCATCATTTCATTAAAACAGATTTGAGAATCATGCATTTGAACATGCAAATGAGAAGTTCAAGTTGCAAGAATTTAATGAACAGATAAATTATATTTTTTAACAATCAGCAAGCGAAGTACGTAAGCAGTTAAAGAATCTGAAGACACAAAACATACTGCTTGTCTTGCAACTTTGCATATTGAAACTCAAGCAAGAAACTCAATCAATTTCTGATCATTGATGTTAACATAGTGATGATCACTATTGAAGCAATGCATGCAAGCATACTAATTGATCTTGCAAGTTTAAAGAGCAAAGCATCATGAACTACAACTTCTTGATGTTCTGACTGCAAGATTGCAAAGACTTCATAGTCGTGATATCATCTGATTTCATCATGAAAGAAGAGAAGTTGCAATGATCTGCATCATACTTGTTAGAGAAGTTTTGCAATCAATGATGAGATCATGTGATGAGCATGCACAATCATGATGGGATACTCAACTGAAAGTACTATATTAAATACTTATGTGCTAAACTTAGCAATTCTGAAATTCATAACTTTCAGACAAAATGTTGACTTGAGACTGCGAAGCAGCGAGCTGATTAAAACATCATGAATTTCAAGCAATATTTTATCAGATTGTATGCAGATCTGAACTATCATATATTTAATGAGACTTGCATGATGTACTTGCGAATGAAGATTAACAAAATTATCATGAAAGAATCTCTTTGCATTTCATACATCTTTATCAATTATGTCAATTTGTTAAAGCATTTTATAAACATTGACTTGCATCTGTGAAACATTGATGCATTGTCAAAGTTACATTCGCAGCAAAGTGAGAGTGCAGCATCTCAAAAGGGTTTTCAATTCTTGCATGAGAAGACGAAGTCTGTCGCTGCAACGAAGAATTCAAAGTTCTTTGCTTCAAGCACGCAGTTTAAAGACGATGTGACATTCAAGTTTAATGAGTTCAAACAAGATGTTGCTTCATTCAATCTTACGTGCTGATCATGCAAGAAATTGAGACACAAGATCAATAATTCAATGTGTTTTAACTATGCATTCAAACAAAAGACTCATAATCATGATGAAAAAGTGAGAAAAGAAAAAGTCTGATGTTCATCATTGAATCATTAAATATAATTATGAAAAAATAATTGTTACATGCATTGATGATATCAGTACTGACAAATGTCTCTGAGAAAATACGTAAAGCTCACTGTCTTATTGACTCTGAAATTGAGCGAAATTTTATATTGCAATCATAAGTAAAAGAGCATGAATTATTGAAAAATTATGCAATTTTGAAACAAATTCAAATGATCAATGATTGTTGAATTCTCTGCTATGATATGCATTAAATCGATATCAAGTTGATCAATCACAAGAAAGTTTGCAAGAGCTGAAACATTAAGTTTCATGCTGTGAACATGCAAGAATATGATATGATTCTTGATTATTTATGATTAGATGAGATTGACTTGAATATTCGTTGACGTGAGCGTCGTTGATCATATCAAGAAAACAGCACTTAACGTGCAAAACAAATACAAGTTAGTCTGTGCAAAACATTGAAATTTGTCAAGCTGACAATGCTTGCAGCTAAGAAAAGAGAAGAGACTTATATAGCTTTGCTTTATCAGCTGCTATTTACAGATGACTTATTGCAGAATGCAGATCATCAGACTGCAAGATGCAATGCGCTTCAAGCGAAAGAATCAAAGATACTCTCTGTTATTCAAGATTTTAAGAAAGTGTTTTCTAAAATTCTTTCTGATAGTCTGAATACACATGATCAGATGAAACATTTCATTGATTTGATGAAGAGCAAAATGTCTTGCATCGAGTCTATTTATAAGATGACACAAGATGAGCTCGCTGCAATATGAAACTATCTAGACAGTGTGCTAGAGAAGAAATGAATTCATTCATCAAGTAGTTTTGCAGAAGTATCTGTGTTGTTTGTAAAGAAGTTGAATGAAAGTCTTCATTTATGCGTGAACTATTATGATCTCAATAAAATAACAGTAAAGAACAATTACTCATTGTCTTTACTGTCTGAGACGCTGAATCGCTTTACTCATGCAAAACATTTTATCAAAATTAATATTTGCAACGTTTATCATTGCATTTAAATTTGTAAAAGCAATAAATGAAAAATGACTTTTCATACATGCTATGATCAGTTTGAATATCAGATGATGCTCTTTGAATTAACAAATGCTTTTGCAATCTTTCAGTTTTATGTAAATCATGCACTTAAATCATTCATGAATATTTGCTGCATGATATATCTGAATAACGTCTTAATATACTTTGAGACGAAAGAACAGCATTGAAAGCATGTGTGCAAAATTCTTCGCACGTTACTGAAATATCAACTGTATGTCAAGCTGTTAAAATGCACTTTCAATCATAGCAAAGTTATCTTTCTGAGATTCATGATAAAGCGAAGAGATATTCAGATGAAACAGTCTTGTATCAACGTAATCACTAGTTGATCTGAGCTCAAGTTTGTGAAAAACATTTTCATATTCTTGAGATTTGCAAGATTTTATCAACAATTTATAAAAAAGTTCTTTCAAATTGTCACGCTCTTAACAGATTTAATCAAGAGTGCGAAGAAGAAAATGATGCATTCACTCTTTGCAATGACATCAAAAGCAAGAAAAGCTTTTGAAAGATTGAAAGCAGTCTTTATCAATGCTTTCATTTTGAAACATTACGATTAAGATGCAAATTTTTACATGAAGATTGATGCATTAAATTGCAAAGTTGAAGACGTGCTTAGTCAGAAGAGTAAGACTGATCAATGACATTTCATTGCATATTATAGTTATAAGTTCAAAGAAGCTGAAGTATGATGAAACATGCATGACAAAAAGCTGTACATTATAGTTCTTGATTTTAAGAATTGACAACACTATCTTCAAAGTAGCAAGTGATTCATATGTGTGATAACAAATCACAATAATCCTCATTACTTTATGATGATGAAGAAGTTCAATGTACAACAGATGCATTGAGCTGAGAAATTAGCTGCGTTTAACTTTCATATAAAATATCGCAGAGACAAATTAAACTCTGCGAATGTGTTATCAAGAAGATTCAACATCATGAAATTAAATGATAGCAAGAAGAATAATGATTATTTTCTATCTACTCTGCGAAACAAACTTTGCAATCAGAAATGTCAATCTGAGCTGCTAAAGAATGAAGAAGTTTTGACAGCGATCAAACTTGCAGCATTGATGATGCAACTGAATGACATAGTCATTGTAAATACTTGAGTCATATGTTCAAATGAGAAAGTACTCACTAAATCTTGCAGAATTTTAAACATTGCGTCGTTTCAACTTCTGATTCATCAGATTATAAAGTTGAAGAGATTTTATTTGAAGATGAGTGAATTAATGACTGTATGATTACTGTAGTTACAACAAAGAGACGTCTTTATTGCAAATGAGAAGTGATGTCAATGATTTGCATCTAGAAAGAATGAGCTTTTGAAATGAAGTATGAGAAATGATGAACTGCTACGTCGTGATCTTGCAGTTTATGTACTCAATGACTCTGCTACAAGAAATGAGATTCTGCATATGAATCATGACGATTTTGAAGCAGATCATTTTTCATGCACTCATATTGAGACTGTGATAAGAAGAAAATATTACTGATCAAAAATGCTCAAAAAGATGATGAAATATGTTTGCATCTGTTCAAACTGTCAGTGAGTGCAAGTGCATCATCATAAGCTTTATGAAAAGCTAACGTTTATATTTTTAGAAAGTGTGAATTTATTTCACATGATGATCATGAATTTCATAACAGACATGCTCTTTGCAAAGAATTCATACATCGAAAAAACAAATGATGTTATATTGATAATGATAAATAAGTTGATCAAGCATGCAATTTATATTTCAATGATTAAAGATTTGAACATCAAGAAACTTGTAAATCTGCTATGATGAAAATTCATATCTCAGCATGAAATGATGTGAAGCATTATATTGAATCAAGACTCACTGTTTATTAATCATTTTTGAATCACTTCATTTTGACATCTTGAAGCGAAGCAAAAGCTAAGCATTATGTTTCATTTGCAAATCAACGATCAAATAGAAAGACAGAATCAGATGCTTGAGCATTATCTGCAAATGTATTTCAATTACAAGATGAATAATTGATCAGAGCTTTTATCAATGACAACGTTTGCATATAACAACAGCATACACGTTAGTATCAAAAAAACTTCACATGAGCTTCTAAAGAAATACATTGTGAGCTTTGCAAAGACATTTGAGAACAAAGCTTTAAAGAGAAAGACATTCTTGATTACAAAGTAAGCAGAATGACTACAAAGTATCAGAGAACATCTAATGAAACTATGAAAATGAGTAGCAAAGCAGCAAGCAAAGTATTATAATGTTCATCATAAAGTTATAAGCTTTTAAATGAAAGACAAAGTGCTTCTGCAAAGTATAAACATTCATACACTTCGATCAAAGAAGAAGATTGATCATAAACAATTGAAATCATTCAGAATATTGAAGAAAATCGACATGCAAACATATAAGCTTGAACTATCTGAAAAATATGATGCAATTCACTCAATCTTTCATGTCTTTTTATTGAAACTCTGACACTTACGTGATGAGAATTTAAAGTTGTAAATCATTTTTATAGAAGAGAAAGAGAAATGAAAGATAAAGAAGATACTTGATCAGCGAATCAAGAAAGAAAAGATTAAATATTTAGTTCAATGAGTTGATTTGTTTTTCTATGAAAACTTCTGAGAATCAATGCAAAGAAGATTATTGAGAACTACAAGATAGAAAGACAAGTACATCAGTTGATTACAAAGAAGTCAAAGAGAGAAAAAAAAGACAAATCATGTAAGAATCATGATTGAGAGAGTATCAAAAGCGCAAAAATGCAAGTTTAAGAAATTAATATTAAACTACAATTATAAAATCTTACATAATATATGTCTTTTAAAAAAAAGATGATGAACGTCGTGAAAGAGCAAAGAAAAGAAGCAATCAATGATTGCAAGCGAGAATGTTGAAGTGAAGAGAAAAGTTATTTATTTGTCAGTGAATCTCATCATGCATTGCTTGCTTCAATTAATATTTACAAGATGAAGATAAAGCGATGTGATGACAACAAGAAGTGATAAGAACGAGAGAAATGAAAATCTTTATTCAACTGTTAGATACAATCTCACATGTTGAGAGAAAAAACTACTCACTCTCTCATTGTCAAAGACGAAGAATGAGATAATTTCAAGCGTAAGTGATGAAATGTTGAATCATCACTTGCACAACGTGATGCATCATCAGCTGAAGAGAGCATGAAACTAGATTCATTACGTAATTGTGCTTTTCTTTGAAGCAGTGCTCGCATTTGCAAGCACGCTCAATGAAAACACGACACATGTGAATCATCACTACATTTAGATAATAAACATAACGACAGCATCAGATCTTCTGATCATAATGATTTAACATACATCAACATTTATTAAAATACACAAAGATAAATATGTTTATCAGAAATCATAAGTTCAATCATCAACGTAACAGATGTGAAGAAAGCAGAAGAAGCAGAAGAAGCAGACACGACAGATGTTGCAGTAATGACAACGTAAAGAAGAATGTACATCTCAAGAAAATGAGCAGACTTCGCGAGCATGTTAGCATGATCTCAGTGAGCGTGAATGCTGCTACTTATCATGATAGTGATGATGATGATGATGATGTTGATACTGCTATGTCATTCATGTTAACTTATGAGTTGACTTGCATCACAACAACGTTGCAACGAAAGAAGCTTATATCATGAGCTGCAAGCTATGCAAAATATGCAGAGCAGATCTCATGCTTTGTCAGTTTGAAAGAGCAGTACTCATGAAAGAGTATACTGAGACGAGACAAGAAGAAAAGAAAGAAAGAAAGAAAGCAAAGCTGAAGAATTAATATCAACAATCTTGCACTAACTTTGTTTATGCTTATTAGCATGATCAACTCACGACACTTCTACACAGATGCTAGAATGCTGAAGAAATCATGACTATGCTATCAGCTACAAGAAGACAATATGATGCTATGAAGACTCAAAGATCAAGTCTTTAAGAGAAAATGCAATTGTGAGAATGTGTTACGAGCGTACCAAGGCTGTACAAGGCTGAAGCCCTAATCAATTCGCAGTGAACGCTAGCGAGTTCCCTGCGTAATGATTAGGGCTAACCAGCGAGCTAGCCAGGTTTGGCCCAGATATG
>JAABUZ0100003660.1_pt1 | contig 22409 bp, 34 predicted proteins | sample 5562091 | NCBI WGS metagenome assembly JAABUZ01 (sample SAMN12813069, study PRJNA571459) | rock metagenome | isolation source: Antarctica rocks | place: Antarctica: Victoria Land, Linnaeus Terrace sud | collected 2015-12-21
CATCTATCCGCACGCGCACCGCGCCCTGGCCGCCGAGATCGCGGGGAACGGCGCGCTCCTCTCCGAGTACCCCGTGGGCTCCGCCCCGGAGTCGGGCAACTTCCCGGCGCGCAACAGGCTCATCAGCCGCCGTCCGTTGCAATTGGACGATCCCCGACAACTCAGGGACGACCCCCGTGATCTCGGCGCGATCCGGGTAGACCATGATGCGCTCGACGAGCAGGCGCAGCAGCGCGGCGCGTTCCTCCCGTGCCGCGCCCTCGGCCGTCGTGGCGAGGGCGCGGAGGGTATCCCGCGCCGCCGTGATGGTGGCGCGGCGGGCCGTGTCCTCCGCCCGTCGGCGATCGGCGTCCGCCGCCCGGCCCTCGGCCGCGGTGAGTTCGGCGCTCGCGCGCTCGATCTGCCCCAGCATCGCCGCGATCTGCGCCGGGGTCTCGGCCAGCCCCAGGTTCGAGGCGAGCAGCTCGTGCCGCCGCCTAGCCGCCGCCAGGCGCGACTGGGTGGCCTGCGCGTCCGCGCTCTCGCCACCGCTGGCGCCGGGTAAGCCCGCGCCGTCGACGCCCGCCGGCGGCTCCAGGCCCAGGACCTCGGGTGCGCGCACCAGATCGAGCACGGCCGCCCACACCCGATCCTCGATCAGCGGCCCGTTGACATAATGCGCGCAGGGAGTCTCGCCGGCCACACGCCCCGTGCGCCAGCCGTCCGAGCACTCGTAGCGATACGTGTCCCGGCGCGTGTGGCCGACCATCGTCAGTGGCTGCCCCGTGGGACCGCCGGCGCAGACGCCGCAGCGGAGCAGGCCTCGACCGAGCATGTATAACCGCTTGCTGTTGCGCGCCGAGGAAGCGACGCCCGCAGCCCGGCGCGCGGCGACCGCCTCCCACAGCTCTGGGCTGACGATGGCCGGCGCCGGGGTACGTATCCATTCCTCCTCCGGCCGGTAGCGCCTGGCGCTCTTCTCGCGCCTGCGGTCCTCGACCGCCCGTGTCGGGCGCTGGGGCACGACGGACTCGCGCTGGTTATAGATCGACTCACCCATGTACGTGCGGTTGCGTAGCAGGTCGCTGATGGTGTTCTGCCGCCAGGTCGCCGCGCCGCGCCGGGGCCGGATGCCCGCGCGGTCCAGCGCGGCGCAGATGGCGTGCTGGGCCATCCCCGTCGACGCCCAGCCGAAGATCCGCCGCACCACCGCGGCCTCGGCCTCATCGATGAGCAGCTCGCCGACCTCGCGCACCCCGTCGACCTTCGGCAGGTAGCGGTAGCCAAAGGGGCACTGCGCCTTCCAGGTGTGGCCGCGCCTGGCCTTGGCCAGCCGCCCGGCGCGCATGCGTCCGGCGATCAGTTCGCGCTCAAACTCCGCGATGGAGCCGAGCACGTTGCGCACGAGGCGACCGACCGGCGTGGAGGTGTCGATGCTCTCGTCAAGCACCACGATCGCGCAGCCCGCCGCCTCCAACTGGTCCCACAACTCCAGGAGCAGGGTCAGCCGGCGGGCCAGGCGGTCGAGCTTGGTAAACACGACGACGGTGACGCGGCCGGCCTGGGCGTCGTCCAGGAGCCGGCGCAGGGCGGGCCGGTGGCGCGCGGCGCCGCTCTGGCCCTCGTCGCAGTAGTCACCGGCGAGCGTGGCCGGCCGCGCTGGGGTATGCTGGGACGCGACCCAGGCGGCGGCGCGGGCGCGCTGGTCGTCCAGGCTGTAGCCGTGCGCGGCCTGCTCGTCGGTCGAGACGCGGCGGTAGAGGGCAACGAGGCGAGGCGATGAGGGTGATGGCGTATGCTGAGAGCGCATGCAGAACCTCCCGGAGCTAACGGTCATGCGTGCCGCGCCGGGGGGTGCTCTAACACCGCCCCGGCTGTCACGTTGTACGCGCAGTGTACCCCGGTCGCGGAATCGTCGCGTCGACTAATCCGCGAAAGTATGCATGCGGTCCTTCATGTGTTAGAGCGACAGGGGCGTGTCGAGAGAGACAATCCCATAGGCCGCGCGCGTCGACCCGGATTTGACAACACGTCGACCATCGTAAATCACGACCTTTAATTGGTCGCCGTTATCGTCTTCTTTTTGAAACTCGACCGCGACCATGGCGCCATGCGTCGTGTAGGTCGCGGTCGCGCGCCCGCTGACACTGTGGTTATCCGACGATCCGTCGTCAGCCATCGTGTCGAGTGCGCCGGTGAACCGCAGATGGTGCGGTCCTGTCACCCGGATAGTAAATGTCTTGGCGCCCGCTGCGTGCGCTTGCTGGTAGACGCCACCCCCGGCGGCCGCTGCGATTGTTGCCGATAATGCGACCGCACGTAGTTGACCCTTGAGCCTGATCATGAGTACCTCCTCAACCTCATCCATTGATTAAAAGTCAACTATCAGCCTTTCCCATCCATAGCCACAACCACCGACCCGCTACTCTTTCTCCTCTAATTGGCTACATTGACACCATCCTGTCAGCTATTCACGCGTATTTGTTGACTGACGGCCCCCGAGGTGGTAGGTTAATTAGTACATGCGTTCTAGATTAAGGGTATCGCTCCAGCCTGGCGATGCGCAGAAAGGGTGCTCGAGTCGTGTCCGATGAAGATGTAGGGGCACTTGAAACGGTGTTGGATCACCCCGATGTATTTCAATCGCTCATCGACCGTTTACCGGACCCGCGCGCTATTTTAGGGCTTAAGGCTTGGGGGCTTCGAAAAGGCCTATATTCAGTACCCCAGCACGAAGCCCCTGTCCAATCCATGCCGCCAACTGACCAGCCGCACCCTTAGGCGCTCCCTCAAATAGGTCGAGCACTTGGCGCTGCTCATCGGTTAAGACTGGCCGCGCCTCGCCGGGCAGATCCTCATCACGCAGCACCTCAAGCGCGACGAGCATTTTGACCATGGGTATCTCGGCCTTATCGCGTAGCGTAAAGAGTGTTTTCCATGCGGGCAGCGTATCACCCCTACGGAACGTTGCCGTAAGTGTCACCACGTCTAGGCCGATCGACTCAGCAAGCCCGCGGTAATAGGGCTCTTGCCCCCTCATAGCGCCAAGGCGAGCACAGGCGTCGTCGATGAGGCGCTTCATGTATTGTCGATTTGGCGCAACCTCTTCCACCTCAGCCATCATCACCCCGTGCATGTCCCTCCCCTACAGATGTGCTTTTAGTCTATTGCAATCATGTTCGTATTAGTGCTATCATGATTACATGAACGTAATCACGTTCATGTGTATCTAATAGCTCTAGAGGTGAGCATGAACAAACCACCCCACTTACGTCAGTGGTTGGAAGATCGAGGGCAAAGGTCCGACGTGCTTGCCCGCGAGATTAACATGACGCCAGCCACGTTCTCTCGCCGACTAAAGGGGGACGGTGCTTTCCATCTTAGTGAAGCCCATAAGATTTGTCAGTTCCTCGGGCAGAACTACGCGACCCTCTTCCCCGCGCACTCGGGGATCGACCCCCGCGACCTGGAGGCCGTCAAGCACGCGGCGTTAGTCGGTGCGGCATGAGCGCACGACCCCACACCTCTCATATATCGGCAGAAACAACCTCAGTGGCACAGAGCGCGGAGGGTGTGCGCGTGACGCCGGGCGTGCTACGCGTGCGCCAGGCGTTCGCGATGATACACGAGATCGCCGCACGGATCGAGGAGGAGGCGCGGCAGAGGGAGGAGCAGGAGAGCGAGCGGCGGTGCGCCGCGGCCGAGACAGATGGCGGTACAACAAACGACGCGATCCCCGAGCCTGGCAGCAGACGGATCGCGTCGTAGCCCACCCAGCTTACACCAGGAGGCACTTCAAGTATGGTCAGCTCTACCCCTAGCGTACAAGGGCCGTCGCATGTACGCAAACACCGGATGTCGCGCGCGCCCCAACGGGCGCTGCCGCATTGGACGCGGCCGCTCATCCGGGAGACCCGCGTCTACCGCACCTACACCGTCCTCAGTTCAACGCGCGCCGGCCTGCTCCACGACGTGGACATGATCGCCGAGACCTGCACCTGCGAGTCGTGGGTCTACCAGGACCGTGAGCAGTACCCCCAGGGGCACGACCTCCGGCCGTGCTCACACATCCTCGACTGCGAGGATTATGAGCGCGAGCACGGCATCGCCCAAAGGCCTGCCGGTATAGCGGGGCTAATGGACGCGTTCGGGGAGGCACGCTGATGGCTTTCTCACCTGAACAGCACTTGCGAAACCTCAAGGGACAACAATATTTAGATGTCAAGTGGCGCCTAATGTGGCTGCGCGAGGAGCATCCGGCCGCGCGTATCGCTACAGAAATGGCGCACCTGGACACCGAGCAAAAGCTCGCCGTCTTCAAGGCCGAGGTCTCAATCCCCGACAAGGGCTCGGCGACGGGCTACGGCTCGGAGACCGAGCGTGACTTCCCCCAGGGATGGGTCGAGAAGGCTGAAACCAAGGCGATTGGACGGGCGCTCGCTGCGCTCGGTTTCGGCACGCAGTTCGCGCTGGAGCTCGACGAGGGGGATCGCGTTGTCGATAGCCCCGCCACGCCACCCTCTAAACCGGCGCAAGCCCGCGGATCGGGCCTCAAGGTTGTCGACAACCGCCCACCCCAGGACCCCGACGAGGCCCTGCGCGCCGAGGTCGTGGCCGGCCTCGCCGCCGATCACGACGCGGCCGTCAAGCTGCCCAAGCCGGCCGAGGAGATGACCGCTGAGGAATTGGGAAAGACGGTGACATGGCTGCGCAACCGCGCCAAGCGCGCCCATGCCATTCCTCAGCAGGCCACTTCTCAGCAGGCCAGCGAACCCGCCACGCAGCCGGCCCAGGAGGGGCCGGCGCCCGACCCTTTTAGCCAGGCGCGCGACCTCCGGGCGGACGTCGCCGTGCGCCTCGCCAACGCGACCCCCGCCGACCTCGACCAGCTCGCGGCCGAGGCGGTCACGTCCGTCGAGGGCGACGCCGTGTCCCAGGCCAAGGCGCAGGAGATCCTCGACTGCGTGGAGTTCGCCGAGCGCGTCCTCAAAGCGCCGTCAGCCGGGAAGCTGGCGCAGGTCGAGATCGACGTGGCGGCCGCGCGCACGGCCATAAAGATCGGAGAGGACCACCGCGACGCCCTGATCGCCCTTGCACGCCGTGTGCGCACACAGCGCGGCTGGGCCACCGGTGAGCCGGCCACGGTTGTCGTAGCCCCGGCCGGGGCCACGGCGGGAGCGGGTGCGCGATGAGCCACACCCGCTCCCGCCGTCGGACCTACCACGACATCCTCGACTACGCGACGCTCGCCGTGCTCGCGCCACTCACCGTCGGGGTCGACGGCTGGCTGGCCTGGCGCGTCCTGCGCTGGCTCGCCAGGACAGTCGCCCCTACTCTTATGCGTTGATGCGGCGGGCCTGCTTCCTGGCCCGCGAAGGAGACACACCGTGATCCCCGGCTACCGCCTTGTCCGCGCCTTGCCCGGCGCCCTGCCTGGACCAGACCCGAGACCGACAGGGGCGCTCATCCCCCCGCGCTATATGCCCGGCGAGATTGGCCGCCGCCTGGACGCCTGCGGCCGGCTGATCGACCGCCGGCGCGCTATCCTGTTCGGCCTGTCGCTCGACGCAACGGGCGTCGAGGCCCGCGAGATCGGCCGCCAGATCGCATTGCTCGGCCGGCTGCACCGCTCATATAATCGCCTGCGCACGCGACAACTCGATCTCTTCGAGGGGCGAACACGATGGTAGCCGCTCCCGCCCCGTCCGCCACGTCCGCCCCCGCGCACACGCCCGTCGCGCCGTTCGCCCTGCTGGCCGCGCGCGGGATCGCGCCGGCGACCCTGGCCGCCTTTGGGCTCGTCGCCACGGCCCATTATGGCCCGGCCAACCGGCCCGCCGTCCGCTACCCTGTGCGTCTGCCCGACGGGACGGCTGTCGGCCGGCGCGTCAAGTACATGGACGGGTACAAGCCCAAGGCCGGCTGGATCTGCCCCCCTGGCCAGCATACGGCGGGAGATCTCGCGCCGGCGACGTTGTATGGCGCCGACCTGCTGCCACGCAGGCTCACGTCCCTGTTCCTGGTCGAGGGCGAGCCGGATGTGTGGCTGCTCCATAGCCTGGGCCTGCCCGCCGCCTCGCTGCTGCGGGGAGCCGGCGCCGGTGTGCCCGACCACGCGCGCTATGCCCTCGCGCAGCTTGCCCCGGCGCGCGTCTACATCGTGTACGACCATGACGCCGATGGGACCGGCCAGCGCGGCGCATGGCATGTCGCCGACGATCTGCGCGGCGTCGTCGGCGAGGTCCTGCCGCTCGCGTTGCCAGCCGCGTTGGGCGATGGTGGCGACGTGACCGACCTGTACGCGCGGTGCGGCCAGGAGCGCGCCCGCTTCGTCGCGGCGCTCGCGGGCCTGCCTTCCCTGGTCCGACCCCCGGAGCGACGGCGCCGGGACCGTTCGGCCGCCACACGGCGCGCGGACGGCGCGGGTGGTGGGGATTACGCCGACTACAAACGCGACCATCCCCTCGTGCCGTTCGTCGAGCAGGTCGCTGGACGCCCCGGCCGCCAGGCGGGGCATGAGCTCGTGTGGCGGTGCATCCTGCCCGGTCACGACGATCAGACCCCGAGCTTCTACGTCCACCCCGACAAAGGGCTCTTCCTGTGCCGCGGGTGCGGCCGTGGAGGGGACATCATCACGCTCATGGCGCTGCTCGGGCGGCCGGCGGAGCTGGGGAGGAGCGCATGACACCTCCAACCCCCGGCGACTACCTGCGCGACTTCGACGAGTATCGGCAGCGCAAAGACGCCGAACGCCAGGCAGAATCCGCGACCGCGAACCGTTTTTCGTACGTCAGCATCGACCAATTGCTCGACCTCCCCGAGCCGCAACATCGCTTCGTCCTCGGGGATATTCTGCCTGCCGCCGGGTCAAGTTTACTCATCGCCAAGCCGAAGGTCGGTAAATCGACGCTGGCCCAGCAACTTGCCGTGGCCGTCGCGCGTGGAGGCGACTTCTTCGGGAAGGAGGTACGGCAAGGGGCTGTGCTCTACCACGCGTTCGAGGAGCAAGACACCGAGGTTGCACGCGCCTTCCGCGCCGCGGCGGTCGAGCGTGGCCTACCAGGCTATTTCCACTTCGGCGACGCCCCCGAGGACCGCTGGGAGGCGCTGCGCCAGGCCGTCGATGCGTATAAGCCCACGCTCGTCATTATCGACACGCTGGCCTATTGGATGGCCATTAAGGATTTCAACGACTACGCCCAGGTCGGCGATGCTCTTAAGCCTTTGCACCGCTTCGCGCGGACCCACGATACGCACGTCATGGCGGTTCATCACCAGGGCAAGGTCGGGGAGTCGCCCCTCGGAAGCACGGCTCTCTCAGCCAACGTCGATACGATCATGATGCTCAACGACACGGAGCAGGGACGCACGCTAGAGACCAAGCAACGGTACGGCGACCCGCTGCCCAAGACGCTTCTGTCGTTCGATAAGGCCACACGCACGCTCTCGCTTGGGGGAACTATCGTCGAGCAGAATCGGCGCACGTTGGAGCAGGACATCATCGCCTTTATTGGGCGTGGGGCCAAGACGGAAACAGATATCCGCGAAACGCTCCACTGCAAAGCGGAACGCCTCGCAAGCGCGCTCAACGAGATGGTCGAAGGCCACATCCTCAACCGGACGGGCCGCGGCGCACGTAACAGCCCCTTCATGTACGACGTCTTACCGCCATTCGTTGAGGGGGAGGGCGGCGCCGATGACGACTACCAATTTTGAATTCGATTCCCTTCCCCCTAAAGGTATAGAGGGAAGGGAATCGAATCAGGGCGTTAATCCTGGGTCTCTCGCGCTTCACCGCGGCGATCCATGCGAGGAAAGCTGGGAGTTCATCTGCTACGACTGCGGCGATGCCATCGCCCTGAGGTGCACCCACGAGGGCCATGTCGATCTTGAGACGGCCATAACGTGGGGCACGGAGCGCGGCTACCGCTTCAAGGACGACTATCCCAAACCGGGGTGGCGGTGCCCGTATCACGCCGCCTGGGACCTAAGGGCTGACACAGCACAACGCACACGGAGGGCATCCTGATGGCCAAGAAGAAGGCGCCGAAGAAAACGACGGTCGAGAGTGAGTATCCCATCCTCGACGTGGACGACGAGTCCACAGTAAAGCTGAAGACGATGGGGCCGTTACCGGCGGGCGAGGTCGCGCCGCTGATGGCCGACTTCGCCGAGAAGTACGAGGAGACCTATGTGGCCTACTTGGAGCGGACCACAGGGCGACAAACAAGCTTCGCGCCGCTGGTCGAGAGGGCGCGCACCGGCAAGGCGCGGCTATACACCACCGAGGGCGATCGTGAGCCGGCCATGGGCGGGCTGCCACTGGGGGACCGCTGAGATGAGCCATCAGACGGTGTGGCAATGCGACCGCTGCTCCCGCGAGACACGCGCGCTCGCCGAGGTGGCCGAGGTCGAGGTGCGCCGCCAGGAGCAGGCCGGGTCGAGGATGGCCAAGACGCAGTACGACCTCTGCGCGGACTGTGGGCAGGACCTGACGCTGTTCATGGCCGGGGCCAGCGTGGACGCAGCGACGCCGTGCCGTGATCTGCGCGCTGAGGACAGGGGGGTGGAGTCATGACGACAATTTACACGTACGGTTACGCCTCGGCCACGCCGGCGGACCTCAAAGCCTACATCGACGAACTCGACGCGTACGTATGCGACATCCGCTACAGCCCGCGCTCGCGCGTCCCCCACTGGCGTCAGCAGGCCCTCGACGAGATGGCTGGTGTGACCGCGCATGGCCGCCGGCGCTACCGGCACATCATCGAGTTGGGCAACGTGAACTACGCGACCGATGGCCCGATTGAGTTGTACGCGCCGGCGGCGGGCCTCCGGGAGATCGCGCCGTACCTGGCCGCGCGGCCGTGCATCCTGCTGTGCGCGTGCGCCGATTGGCGGACGTGTCACAGGCGCGTCGTGGCCGATCTGATCGTCGAGGCGGCGGCGTTGGCCGGCGACGGGATGATACGGGTGGAGCATCTGCCGGCGCGGTTTGGCGCGTGGCAGGCGGGGACGGGGGTGGCGTTATGAACACGGTGACACCGACGACGACTCCGACAGAGAAGGACACCCAGGCCCACGACGACACGGCGCGGGCAGTTTACAACGCCATGCGGGCGCTAACAGGGCCGCATGGCGTCTGGCCCGCAGGCGTCTTCCCAGTGGGCGCCACGCTCATGCCGTTTGCGTGGTGCGACTGGGAGGATCTGGAGCTGCGTGGCAACGAGCACACACGGCGCACGGCGCTGTGCTACGGCCTTGCGGCCGCGGCCGAGGGCGCGGTGCTGGCCCGGCTCTCAACCGCGCTCGACCGCCAGGCGGCCCACGCCGACGATCTCGGCCGCGTCGCCTACGAGGCTCTGGTGGCGTACGACCAGGCAGAGGGCATCGTCCGTGACCCTGACTATGCCGACGACTATGAGCCGTACGACGCGCTCGACGAGCCTGAGCGTGCCCTCATGGCGCACACCGCCGCTGCCGTCGAACAGGCGGTGCTGGATCGGCTCTCAGCGGCGCTCGACCAGCAGGCGGCGCGGGCCGTGGATGCGCCAGGGCGCATAGACACGTACGGCCGGCTGATCGACGCGCTCGTGGAGATCGCCCGCGCCATGGGCGTGGAGCGTGTTGGCGGCGTGCGCATCTCCGCGCCGCCCACGGGCGCTGATGACGACGACGGCGGCGCGGGGGAGCGGGGGAGTAGGAGACATGACCATTGAGCGCCCGGAGCAATGGGCCATTGACCGTCTGCACGAGGAGCACGGTCTGTGGGCGCTCGATGTCGCGCGCGGTGTCTGGCTCAAGGTGTGGGATCACCAGGAGGAGTACGCGCTCCGGGGGGAGGATTTCGTCTTTTGTGGCTATGTGGAGGCCGCGCGGATTTACGCCGGCGGGCTCGTGCCTGTGGGTGTGGATAAACAAAGGGGTATTGTGGATAAGTGTCAAGAGGGGAGGGTAGCGTGAAGGTGATCATCGCCGGTTCGCGGCGCGTCGCGGACTATCGGCTCGTTGAGTGGGCCATGGGCATGGCCATGGCCCACGGCCTGATCGTGACGGAGGTTGTCTCCGGCAAGGAGCCCAACGGCGTGGATCACCTCGGCGAGCGGTGGGCCGAGGTGCGTGGCATCCCCGTGCGGCCGTTCCCGGCTGACTGGACCGGGCTCGGCCCGCGCGCGGGTCCGGTGCGTAACGAAGACATGGCGGCCTACGCCGAAGCCCTCGTCGCGCTGCCGGGCCCCGAATCGCGCGGGACACGTGACATGATCCGGCGGGCCGCGCGCCACAGGCTGTGGGTGCTTCAATTCGAGGTGGAGGGACTAGGCATCCGGTGCTGGTGGAAAGAACCGGTCACTGTCGAGGGCGCGGCCCCGTATCTTTAGGGAGAAGAGAGACAGATGCAGATCGACCATGTGCAGTACGAACGCAGGATCTCGGAGGGTCAGTACAGCAACAGGATGGTGAGCGCCTCGGCGACGCTCGTCGAGGGCGATAACCCGGCTGAGGCCCTGGACACACTCCGTGGCCTCGTCGTGGGCAAGCTCGCCGCTGACGAGGACCGCGAGCGTCAGGAAGAGGAGGCCGAGCGGAATCGCCTACGGGCCGCGCAGGAGGAGCGTCAGGCGCGCAGTCGCGCCCAGCGGGCTGAGGCCGCCCGCGACGCCGGCGACAACGGTGGCGACGGTGGCGACGGTGGCGACAAAATGAAAGACGTCGACCTCTACGCGTGGGAGGCTTGAGATGGTAAACCGCACGCCTGTGCAGGCGCTCCGGGTGCGCTGCACGGTGGCGCGCCTGCAGCGGGAGCGGGAGCGCCTGCTGGTGTGGCTGCTACCCGTGGAGGCGGACAACCCCGACGATGCGCTCGGCCCGGTGCGCGTCGAGTGCGACCCGGCGCGCGTCCCGGCCGTGCTCCAGCGCAAGAATGCCGTGGTGTGCGTTATGATCGAGGCCGGGGAGGAGGGGACAGCCTAATGTGTGGCTGGCTCTGCTCCTGGGCGCGCCGCTGGCGGGAGCGGCAGAAGCACGAGCGTGAGCGCGCCCGAGGTGTGTGGTGCTGCGACTGCGACGTGTTGCTGGCGCCGGGCGCAGGGAGGCCGGTCGCGTATGGCTATGGAGCCTACGCGGACGCGCCAGGGGCGCGCTGCGAGCGCTGCTATACCCTGCATTGGGCACCGCGTCTACAGGCGCGAGAGGCGGCCAGGCGCGCGATCCAGGACAGACACGCGTGCGGGACGGAGGATAGCGAGGAGAGAAGGAGCACGCGATCATGGGACGAGAGATGAACCCGGACTATATCCAGCGCATCAACGGGGGCTATCTGCACAAAGAGGCCTGGTGTCTGATGGAATATCAAAGCCACGATGGGCGCGAGATTGAGTGGATCTGGAATAGCCGCGACGGCGTCACACCGTTTTTCGTCACGTCGCGGCGTGGGACCGAGATGACGCACGTTAACTGGATGTATGATCGCCGCATCCCCGACTTCGTGCCTCAGCCGGGCTCGCGCATCTTCGTGGACCTGACACCGGAGGCGGCGCGGGCGTATGCGGTGCGCCAGGTCCGGCGGTACTGGGACGAGGACACCTCCCCCATCAAAGAGATGTTCGTGTCGCAGGAGGAGGCCATCGAGCGCTTGACGGCCAGTAGCCTCGCGCAGCCCGGCACGCCGGATACCATCGTCGTCGAGTAAGCGCGTCGGGCGCACGGGAGCCCATACAGCCCCGGGCGTTACGCATAAAAAGGCCCCGGATTCTCGCAGAAAATCCTGCGAGAATCCGGGGCCTTTTTATGCGTACTGTTGGGTCGCTGTGCGGTCTATTGCGGGGTTAGCCGGGTGGTGAGGCTGTGGTGGGGTCATCACTGGCACGCAGTGTCCCTGTTCCGTGGTGTGCGATGTAGTCCATAATCACCTCGCGGGCCACGATAGACGACGGAATGCCGCGTTCGTCGGCGATCCGCTCGAGCTGCTCCTTGTCGCGCGGTCGTAGCCGCACGGGTACACGTTCCGAATACAACTCCCCCTCCTTCTTGCGCGGTCGCGCCACACAGACCCCCTTGTGGTGATTATGGGGTCACTATAACAGCCCCACAATGCCCATAGGTTTACGGTGCCTGGTAAACGCCTATAAAATGCTATCATACGCCTAGGCGCTTCTGCCATAGCACAGGAAAGGGAGTTCGACCATGCACACGTTCATCGCCGTCCAGTCCGCCGCCGCTCAGTTCCCGCATCTCGTCGCTCTCGGCGGTCATCTATCCGCGCTTGCGGCAGGACCGACTCCGCCGGCGGGCGGTGGTGGTAGCATCAACACCGGCGACCCTGCCCAGATCACCGAGCTTTTCAAGGTTTGGTCCGACGCGGCCAGAAAATGGATGCCGTTCATCGTGATTTTCGGGTGCGTTCTGGCCTATGCCACGCTCACCCTTGCGAGCCGACTTGGCTTTGAGCATCTGAAAAACACCATCGTCGGCGCATTCATGGTCATGATCGTGATCGCCATCGCGCCTGGCTTGTTCGCCTAACGGACGGACCGTGACTGACACGCGACGGGGAGCCTCAGTGTGAGGCTCCCCGTCTTTCGACGGAAGGGGCTGTCTGACATGGCACATCGCGCGAAAACGCTCAGCGGCGTCGAAGAGGTGGCGCGGCCCTTCTTCGGCCTCTCGCTCGGCGAGATCATCGCTTGCATCGGCTCGTACATCCTCGCGCAGCGCGTGCTGCCGCCGCCCACCGGCCTGGCCGTGTTGCTGCCGTTTATCCCCGGCCTGCTGCTCTCCGGCATCTGCAAGCTCGGCCACAAGGTGCGCGTCGAGCCGTACCTCGCGCAACTCAACGGCTTCCTGCTGCGCCGGCTCGGCGGCCAGCCGGCGCCGGACAAGATCCGCGCGGTTCCGCATCGCGTCATCGAGGTCGACGGCTTCACACGCGAGGCCTTGACGGAGGATGAGCAGGACCATCAGGTGATCTGGCGTCTGCAGCAGCAGCTCGCGGCGCTGGGTCAGGGCGGCGAGCTGGAGATGCTCGCCGTCAAGGAGAGCCAGGACAGCGCGGCCATCGTGGCGCGCATCCGGGCCACGGCCAGGCCGACGACGCCCGCCCTGGCCCGCCTCGTCGAACGACGCTGCGCTCGCCTGGACGGGTCGGCGCAACGGGGGAGCGCCATCCACTACTACGTCGTCGTCTACGAGCCGGCGCGCTGGCGCAAGCCTGGCTGGCTGCTCCGCCTCCCGCTGCTCGGTTCGCTCCTTGTGCCGGCTGAGGAGGATACGAGTCTCGACGACATCGCCCACACCGTCCGCGAGGCCCTGGTCAACATGGGCCTGCGCCCCACGCTGGTTCCCGCGGCCGTGCGTGTCGCCGGCGGCATCCGGCGCGGCGGCGAGGGCGTGACCTACGTGGCGCTCGACGACGCCCGCTACCCCTACGCCAGTTCGTTTTATATGCTGCTGGCGCCGGGCGAGACCGATCCAGGCTTCGCCGATCCGCTCGTGAACACGGAAGGGCCGTACCACCTGGCGATGCGCTGTCATGGCACGGACCCGGACCGGGAGGCTGCGCGCATCGGCAGCCAGCAGAACCGCAACGTCGTCATGGCCCTGACCGGCGTGCGTGTCAGCGCCGTGCAGGGTGAGCAGGTGAGCGAGGCGGACCGCGCCTTGGTGGCCCTGCGCAAACCAGGGCAGGGCATCGCGCGCCTGGGGGTCTACTATACGGCCTTCGGCGGCACACGCTGGGAAGCCGAGCGCAAGGCACGTCGGGCGCAGTTGACGGTCAAACGCGCCATGGCGGCGCGGGCCGCGCGTGGGATCGGGCACCAGGCGCTGCTCTACCGCTCGGCGCACGTCGGGGCCGATGTGGCCCGAAGCGCGTACCGCGTCCACGTCGAGACCGCGGCCAACGCCTACCCGTTCAACCGCGATAACCCCTCGATGCCCGCCGGCTACCGCGTGGGCACGACGCAGCGCGGGGAGGAGGTCCTCTTCGATCCCACTGATGAGAGCCTCAGGAACGCCCTCGTCGTGATCCTGGGGCTGGCGGGGATGGGCAAGACGCACCTCGTGATGCGCCTGCTCCGGGAGCACCTGGAGCGGGCAGGGCGCGTCACCGTCATCGGCGCAACGTCCGGTCACTATGGGTACCTGGCCGCGCTGGTCGGCGGCGTCACCGTACGCACGGCCGACGCGCTCGACGCCGTGCCCCCGGAGACGCAGATGGTGATCGTGGATATCGGCGGTAGTCAACATTTGGAGCGCGCCTTGATGCTGGCCATCGACCGGCGGGTGCAGGCCCCTGTCGGTGATCTACAACACGCCCTGGTGTTCGAGGAGGCGTGGCAGTTGGAGCACATGGACGCGTCGCTGTGGGTCAACGACCTGGCGCGGCGCGGCCGCCACTGGGGCGGCTATGTGATGTGGGTCTCGCACGACCCGGAGGACCTGCTGCAGCACAAACACATCGCGGCGATGTTCAAGAATGCCGCGACCAAGATCTCTTTCGCCTTGAGTGATCGCAAGGGCGTGGCCTCGGCAATCGGCGGCGCGCTCGAGCTCAGCGACAAGCAGGTGCGCACGATCAAGAGCCTGGCGCGCGGCGAGTGCTACATCCTGCGCCATAACGTCCTGCGCGGATCCGTGGTCCAGGGTGTGGCCAGGGTGGACGCCGAGCCGGAGGAACTTTGGCTGTATTTGACCGATCCCCGCTTGCCTCAGTACAAGACGCGCGAAGAGTACATTCAGAAGCACGAGGGAGACATCGCCGCGGCGATCTTCGACCTTGCCGACCATGAACCGTTTACCCATGACGACGCGTCGATCGCCACGCCGCCGGTGACAGAGACAGGGCTGGTGGCAGTATGAGGAGGCTCCCTGTCAGGCTCCTAGTAGCGTTCATTGCCCCGGTGTTGGCCCTCGTCTGCACGCTGGCTGTGCCTCTCTCCGTGTCCGCGGCGCCTCCGCCCACGCACACGCCCACGCCCACGCCGACCGCGACGGCGGTCCCGACGAGCACGCCCTACCCGACCTACACCCCTGCTGCCACGGCGACAGAGCGGCCGAGCGCCACGTCGTATCCGACGTACACCGTGGTTCCATCGCCCTCGCCCGTTCCGCAAGGGGTCAACCCGACAAACCATCACCAATACTGCACGGGCCTCCTTGGCTGGTGCCCGAGCATCAGCGGCCTGTTCGACGCCGCCGGCGGCGCCGTGGTGGGGTGGATTTTCGGCGGCGTCAACGCCCTGATCCGCTCCGTCGCCGACCTGCTTGCCGGCGTCGTGCGCGTCGATCAGTGGCCGAGCATCAGCGGCTTCTTCGGCTTCATGCTCAAGATCGGCGGCGGCGTGGCTCTGGGTATGGCCATCCTGGGCGCCCTCCTGTACTACCGTTCGATGATGCCCGGCGGCAACCCGCGGGACGGCGCGCTGGGCCTGGGCATGCTCACCCGCACCCTGGAAACGGCTGTGCTGCTGGGGGGGCTTGGCTGGGGTATCGGCCAACTCTTTACGGTGGCCTCCAAGCTCGTTGAGCAGACCAACGCCTACAGCGGCGTGGTCGCCGTGGATGCGCTCATCTCGCTCGTGAAGGTGTTCACCGACGCCGGCGCCGTGTTCAACCCGATCAACGACGTGATGGGCGTCGTCGCCTTCGTGGTCTACCTGCTGATCATCCTGGTCAAGTTCGCCTCGGTGGCGGCGCTGGCTTGGCTCGTCGTCGTCGCGCCGCTGGTGATGGGGACGTGGCCCCTGGGCTCGTCGATCGCCGCGCGCTGGCTCTCCTCGCTCACGTCGGTCCTGCTGTGGGGCGTGGGCTGGGCGGTGTGGCTGATGCTGGCCGAGGCCGTGCTGACCGACTGGACCATGCCCCCCCTTCTAAAGCCGTTCCTGGTGGTGGCCCTTTTGTTGTTCGGGTACTCTGTCCCCCGTCTCGTGGATGCGCTTATAGGAGCATCCATGGCTCGTTTATCCGGCGCGACGATGATACCTGATATGGCGCTCGGCGCTGGTGCGGCCGCAGGCAGCACGTTCGCCGGTCCACGGATACAGGCACTGCTAGGGAAGGTGGCAAAGCTATGACGTATTGGCTACGGCTCGTCTGGGCTTGGGCGCGCTGGTACGATGCGCATACACGTCCATCCCTTGAGCGCGTCTTTATGGTTGACCTACTGGGGATTGAGCTCTTTGTGCGGGTGTTCAAGGTAATGGTGGCGCTTCTCGCTCTCTACGTCGGTTTGACATGGATGGGCTTGGGGGCCTATACCGGAGTGATAGGGGTCGCCATCGGGACAGGCGGCGCCGTGATCTACGGGAGGAGACACCTCGATGCCGCGTTACGAATACCTGACGCACGACTTACCGATCCAGGGACGAGACAACAGCCCGGATCGATGGACAAACTTTCTCAACCAATTGGGCCTCGACGGTTGGGAACTCGTCGGCGTCGCTCCCAACGTGACTCATGGGGCGATGGGGTACGTGGAGACCGAGAGCGTGCGCGTGCTTTTCAAGCGGGAGCTACCGGTCCCCAGCCATCCTACAACGAATTAAGAGGCGAGACTACCAGTCACACCGCTGAACGTAAAGGGGCGGTGTCATGATGGTACCGCCCCCTCTCGCCCACCCCTGTTCCCCCCGTCGGCGCGTGGTACCGCCCTGGTACCGCCCTCCACGGCGCGGTACCCCCCTGGTACCGCCCTCCGCACACGCTCAAGGCGTGCTGGTACCGGGTGGGTACCGGCGCTTTACGTTCCGGTTGACGCCCTGCATCCAGGGACGCGGCGAGGCGCGCCATGGCCGTTGAACTGGACACGCGCAAGCAGCGCAGCATCAGGCTCTACGACTCGACGTATGATCGACTCGTCGTCTACGCCGGCGCGCACCACGACGGCAAGATCGCCGATGCCGCTGAAGCCTTGCTGATCCAGGGGCTCGACGTCGCCGATGGGCAGGCCGCGCTGCAGGCCCAAGAGCGCCAGGCTGAGCAGGGCGAGCCCGTCCTCGCGCGCATCCTCAAGAGCATCCTGGCCGAGGAGCGGGCGACGAATCGGGCGCAGCTCGACCGCATCGAGGTCAACGCCGGCGCCGGGCATATGATGGTCGGCGACCTCATGCGCTGCCTCTACGAGCGTCCCGACCCGTGTCCCCAGTGCGGCGCTCAGTACCCCTCGGCGCCGCCATTTGCCGTCCATCACCAGGCAGGCGCGCTCACGGCGGCGGCGCGGGCCGTGATGGCCGGCGACCTGCCCCGGCTCCCGAAGTAACTGACAGGAGGCTCGTTATGGACGGATGGATGAAGGTCGGCGACGCGTACCTCAACCCGGCGCTCGTGCGACAGATCATCATGAACGATGATGGCGCGTCGGCCGAAATCGTCTATACCGACGACACATCGGAGTACGTCAGGGACAGGCAGGCCCTCGCTCAGATCGCGTTCCTGATTGGGAAGCGGTGATCGTGGAGGGGCGCTACATGGCCAGGCATACGACGGACGCTGAGGACCGCCGCCACCTGACCCGCGCCGTGGGCTACCTCGCTACCTCCCGGACCCAGGAGGCGTACGCGCTCTTCACGGCTGGCGCGGATCGGGTAGCGCGGGCGACGGCGACGGGGCTGTTGATGGACAGGAGGGATGCTGAGGTCCTGGCTCATCGCCACATCCTGTCGCCTGACCCACGGTTGCTTCTGAAAGGGAGTGACGCGCTCGTGGCTGTTGTGCGCGCCGTCTACGCCGCGTGGGCCACGGAGCGGGGCTGGGGGAGGGTTGAGTACGCCGGGGCGATCCACTTGAATACGGGCGTCCCGCACGTCCATGTGCTCGTGGGGGGACAGCTAGGGACAGCGGGGACGCGCCGGCCTCTGCATCTGTGGCCGGCGGACTACGCGGCGCTCAAGCGGGTTGCGGGTGAGGTGGTCGGCGAGGCGGCCGTAAGTGGCAGGGAAAGGCGTCGCGCCTTGCGCGCTTTAGGGGGATAGGGAGGGACGCCATCATGCAGCAGTGTGTGCACCTGGAGTTTGAGGCCACCGTCAATGTGTATCGCATAACTGACAAGGAAGCGTTCACGGCTGAGATTCGGATTAGCTGCCGAGACTGCGGCGCACCGTTCGAGTTCGTGGGCGTGGCCGGAGGATCGAGCCCGAGCGAGCCGCGGGTGAGCTTTGATCGGCATGAGCTACGTGCGCCTATCGTGCCACCGAACGGGCGCGTCCCCATCGGGATGGCCGGGTTCGATATCAAGGTCAACGGGCTGGAAAGTTAACTGGTGAGTGAAGGGGACGGATGGACAGATGCAGAACATACGAGCAATCTTGGTCTACCTGGCCATCGTGGGGGCGCTCCTCGCCGCCGTCGTGGCGGTCGCGCTCCTGGCCTGGCCCTGGGCGGTCGCCGCCGCCATGTGGCCGGCTGAGAACGCCGTGCGGGCCTACGAGCAGATGGCGGCGCACGGCTTTGTGCGGTGGATACAGAGTGGGCAGGCCGTGGACTGGTACGGCTGGGGCGCGTGGTGGCGGCACGGCCCCTGGCCCCGCGTCCACCAACTCACGACGCACGCGACGCACTGGCGACGGGTGCTGGCGGTCACAGCCGTCGAAGGTTTCCTGGTCGCCTCACTGCTCACCCTGTCGCCGCTACGCAAGCTCTGGCCGGTGCTGTGGTTTGTCATGGGCCGCGTGGGACACCTCAAACCAGGCCGCACCCACGGCACGGCGCGCTGGGGCGGGACGTGGGGGCTGCGCCCGCGGCCGTGGTGGACACCGCTCTACCTCGGTCGCCGTGGGCGGCGCTGGGTGGCGTTGCCCTGGACACAGGCCGTGTTAGGGGTGCTGATCGTCGGGTTGCCAGGGGCCGGCAAAAGCGCCGCGCTGATCATCCCCAACATCCTGCGCCTGGGCGGGAACGGGCTCTCTCGCTTGCTGATCCGCCTCGGCGTGATCCTGCTGCCGAGCATTGTCGTCACCGATCCCAAGGGCGAGATCCGGAGGCTGACGGCGCCGTGGCTGCGCCGGCTGGGCTATGAGGTGCGCGTCGTGGATCTGCTCGTCGACGGCACGGACACAACGGACGCAACGGACAGCTATAACCCGCTGGCCCACTGCCGCGACGGCCACATCGAGGACATCCAGCGCCTGGCCGACGTGTGGGTCGCCAACTCCGGCACGGAGCGCGCCGGCTACTCCGGGGACACGGCCTTCTGGGATCTCACGCTCCGGGAGCTGCTCGTCGCCTCGATCGCGCACAAGAACGCCGCCGCCCGGGCGCGGGGCGAGCAGGCCGCGACCCTCGCCGCGGTGTTCACCTTCCTGCGCCAGGACTCCACGTTGATCTCCGAAGAGTTGGAGGATAGCGTGGCGGCCGCGCGCGTGAGCTATGAGCGGTTTATGCGGCGTCTGAAGGAAGACCCCCGTCTCGAAGCCTCGATCTTTATCGGCGCGGGCCTGCGCGGCCAGGTGTTCGATATCGCGGCGGCCCGGGCGCACACGGGGCACGACGCGCTCGGCGACTTCCGCGTGCTCGGGCGCAAAGCGCGCCGCCCGGTGGCGCTCTTCGCCACGCCGACGCCCGGGCAGGAGCAGACGCTGCGGCCCCTGCTGGCATCGCTCTTCACGCAGCTCCTCGACGCCCTGACTGACGAGGCCAACCACAACGGCAGCCGGCGCAACGCCCTGACGCGCCCCGTGCTCGCATGGCTCGACGAAGCGGGCACCATCGGCAAGGTCGCAGGGCTGGCGGATGCCGCCAACCGCCTGCGCTCCGCCGGCGTTGTGCTTATCCTTTCCGTGCAGCAGGTCATTCAGCTCCGCCGGACCTACGGCGAGGATGAGGCCAGGGAATTGGCGGGCGCGTGCCAGGCGCGCATCGTGTTCAGCGGCGTCGACCACGCCGACGCCCAGTGGCTCTCCGAGGCCGTGGGCGAGACCACGGTGGTCCAGGAGCAGCGCACGGCCAGTCGCAAGCGTGAGCACTTCTGGACGGACGCCGGCAGCATCTCCCGGAGCGAGACACGACGCTCCCTGATCGACCCCGACGAGCTGCGCCGCATGGCCACAGGGCGCGCCATCGTGGAGATCGCCAATCGGCACCCCTTCCCAATCAGAACCGTCGAATGGTGGCGTGTCCGGGGGCTGTTGCCCTTCAGCCGTCCGCTCAAGCGCCGCGCCGGCATCGCGGTCGCCGGCGACGGGCGCGCCCAGGAGGCCCCGCCTGCGCCTGCGCCTGCCGTCCTGTCCACGCCCCGGTCGTATAACGGCCGCGTGCCTTTCGTGCGCGAGCGGCCCGTACACGCTGTCGAGTATGACTTCGAGGTGCTCTCATGAGCCGCGCGGGGGACCGTGAACGCCCGCCGGCGTTCCTGGAGGAGGTCGACGCCTTCGCGGCGCGCTTCTGCCATGTCACCGCGGACCATGCCCGCCAGCGCGACGACGGCGCGTACTACCGCACGAATAAGCCGCTCGACCGGGACACGATCCTGGCGCACCTGCGCGGCAGCATCACCGTGGCGCCGTACCTGATGCGCGTGGGCGACACCGTGCGCGTGGGCGTGCTGGATCACGACGATAAGCGCTGGGTTCCTGACCCCGCCAACCCGCGCGAGGGCCGCTACCAGGAAGAGGACGGCCTGGCCCTGCTTCAGGACGCGCGGGAGCGGCTGCAGCGGCAGGGCATCGACAGCGCGCTCGAAGAGAGCCGGCGCGGCGGGCACCTGTGGGTGTTCCCCCGCGAGACCGTCACAGCCGAGGACATGCGCGCCCTGCTGCTCCTGGCCGTTGGGCGCGACGAACGCCGAGCGATGCTGCACGGCGAGCGCGCCTTCGAGATCCACCCGGCCAGTAACCACCGGCCGCAGGGTGGCGTGGGTGACAACATGCGTCTACCGCTTGGCGTGCAGCGCAAGGAGCTTGGCGACGCGGGTGGTGGCCGCCATCCCTTCATCGACCGGAACGGGCGCGCGGTCGCGGACACAATCGGGGGGCAGATGCGCTACGCCCTCCAGGTCGAGCCCGCGCACGTCATGCGTCATCTCGGTGAGCGGGCCTGGCTGCGCGAGGCGCTGGAGATGATCGAGAGCAAGCCGTGGCAGTACCAGCGAGCCCCCTCGCGCGAGCTGGCTCAGGAGCGTCAGGAGCGCGCCGCCGCCTATGACCGTCCCCAGGGTCAGCAGGGAGAGCATGGCCATGTCCACGCCGCCAGCCGGGTGCCTGGGCAGGGTCCGATCCAGGAGTGGGTGCGCCAGGTGAGTTGCCGCGACGTGGTGGAGAGCTACGGCATCCCGGTTGCCAGCACTGGTCAGGCGCGTTGTCCCTGGCCGGATCACCATAGCAACGGCGACCAGCACCCGTCATTCAGCGCGACCGAGCGTGGCTGGCGCTGCTGGTCATCCGGCGAGCATGGCAATGCGTATGATTTCGTGGCCCGGATGGAAGGGTACAATCCATCTGACTTGCGCGGGAAGGATGCCATGGAGGTGCTCAAACTGTGCGTGGAGCGCGTCCCGGCGCCGTTGTCTGTGGACCTGAACCGGGATGAGGGGCCGCGCCTGGGGCCGTCGCGGTAGGGACGTTATGCTGAGAACAAAGGGGGAATGGAGCATGAGTGAAGCGGAGGCGGCCTGGTTGCTACGCGCCATCCAGCGCACCGACGGCGATCGCTGGGGCGTGGCCGGCCCCTATCCCTCACTGCCTGTGAATGGGGGCTTCTATCTGATCTGCACGCGCCGAGATGGCGTGGTCCGGCATATCGTGACCGGGCTGTTCGATTGGGTCCTGACCCGTGAGACGGCGGAATCATTGGAATGGGGCGTGACGAGGAGGCAGGGAACGTGAGCGCGGGAGAGGACGTGGAGCTATGAAGAGATGTGCCCTGTGTGGCGGCGAAATCCGGGGCCGGTCCGTCCAGATTTGGACACAGAGCACATCCGCGCCGTTTGCGCCGTCGGACGCGCCGATAGAGTGGCACGACGCGCATCCCGAGTGCGCGGCGCTGCTGGACGATGACGAGGAGGAAGAGGACGATGGACGTGGACCCCACGTGTGATTCGCGTGGAGCGTCTCCCATGACCTATAACCGTTTGTTATCAACGTAAGAGCTTTGACAACGAAAGGGTTATTGCTTTACCATTGCACGTAGGGTCGTGGACGACGGCGGGAGGATGAGAGGTGTGAGGGGAGGTGTGTGGGGCGTGCGGGTGAACCAGGCCAGTCCGGGTGACGAGCGCGTGTGGGAGGCGATTGTTCGATTGGAGCAAGGCCTTGATTATATATTGAGGAGGATCATCGACATGACCGCGACGCAAAGCGAGTTCGACCAGGCGTTCACCGATCTCTCGTCGGCGGTGGGAACACTCATCACCGACTTTACCGATCTCAACACGCGGATTCAGAGTCTGCCGCCGTCCGAGCCCACGCCGGCCCAGCTCCAGGAGATCAAGGACCTCTCGGCGA
>JAABUZ0100003661.1_pt1 | contig 22408 bp, 22 predicted proteins | sample 5562091 | NCBI WGS metagenome assembly JAABUZ01 (sample SAMN12813069, study PRJNA571459) | rock metagenome | isolation source: Antarctica rocks | place: Antarctica: Victoria Land, Linnaeus Terrace sud | collected 2015-12-21
GAAGCGCACCGCCGCCTGCCGGATCGAACTGCCTTCACCAACGGCTCGTACGATCCGAGCCCGCAAGTCCGCCGACAAAGGTAAAGCCATGCCGAAGCCTCCCGCACCGGCATCCCTGAATCAGACCCAGCGATTCCGCGCAACACCAAACCGCTCTAGGGGTTCCGCGCAACACCAAACCGCTCTAGCCTCGCAACTATACTTGAACAGCCAGTCCGTTAGCGATTCGAAGCGGGCGGGGGTCTGCGGACCCTGCGCCCGTTTCCCATTGCAGCTAACGACCGACGAGCACCTGAAAGCGGAGATCCGTCGACCGGCGGAGCAGCGCAAGCGCACTCTTCCCTGGATCATGCGGGAGACCACCGTCCGACACGCCGAGCGCGAGCAGGCGGGCTAGGGCAGACCGCGGTCTCGGCTCATCCCTTGCGGTTCATCTCGCTGCTCCAGACGATCCGGACGACGCTCCCGGCGTCCGCGGCTCCGAGATCCGTGAGCGTCACGCCGCGGGGCCCCGCGCTCCACGCGGCCTCCCGCTCGCCGATCCGGGCCAGGAGCACCGCGTCGGCGGCGATGCCCGGCAAGGTGAGCCGGCATCCCGGCGCCACCGCGTCGGGCAGCATGACCACGAACAGCCCTTCCGCGAAACGCAGGCCCGAGAGCCGCCCGGCGAGGTCGGTGACCAGCATCGGGGTCTCGCCTTTCATCAAGGTCAGCACGCCGCCCGCCACCGTGAGGGTCGCGGGTCCGACGGGGCTCTCGACCGGGCCGAGCGTCAGATCCTCGCCCGTGTTGACGATCTCCCAGCCGCCCCAGGGCGTGTGGTCCATCACCTCGCCGACCGCCATGGCGGGCATCAGGGCGCCCCAGCCGTAGAAGCCGTCGGTGTCCGGGCCGTCCAGCGGCTCGCCGGTCTCGGCGTTGTAGTTCTCGGCGCAGATCCGCCGTTCGTCCCACGCCGAGCGGAACAGGGCGAAGCTGCGCCGCGCGAGGTCCGAGGCCTCGGCCCGCTTCCCGGCCCGGCGCAGGCCCCGCCACACGAACCAGTTCATCGGCGGCCAGATGCGGCCGCGCCAGTAGACGTTGTCGCGCGCCGCCGGATCGTCGCGGGCCGTGCCGGGGATCGGAAAGGGGCCGCCGAACGACGCCGGGTCGCGCAAATGAACCAGCATCCGCTCCGTCTGGGCGGGGGTCGGAATGCCGGCCACGAGCGGGTAGAAGCTCGTCGGCCCGAGGCTGCGCACGAAGTCGCCGGACCACAGCCGGTTGGCGAAGAGGCCGCGCGCCTCGTCCCACAGCTCCGCCCTCACCCGGTCACGCGTGGCGGCGGCCCGTGCCGCATAGGCGGCGGCTTCGGCCGCGAGCCCGAGGTCGGCCGCGACCGCGGCCAGCATCTCGGCGTCGAGCGCGAGCAGGCTGTTCAGCCCGACGTCGAGGCTGGCGAGCGTGCGGGTCGCGGGGTCGTAGGGCGCCTCGTCGTGGATCGGCGCATTGTCCATCGAGGATTCGTTGCGCGCGCCGAAGCTCGTACCTTTGTAAAGCCCCTCCCCCACGTCCGACGTGCCGTAGGAGCACAGGCCCCGCCGGCCGGGATCGCGCTCCCGCCACCACCAGGCGTGGTTGCGGGCCAGGATCCCGTAGGCGAGCCGCGCGGCGGCGCGCGATCCGCTCCTGAGGCCCATGAGCCGGACCAGGAAAGCGCCGATCGGCAGCTGCGTCCGGTCCACCCAGGCGTCGTTCGCGGTGGCCAGGCAGGCGAGATTGCCCTGCGGCGTCGCGCCGGCCAGCGCGCAGGCTAGGTTCTCGCGCTGCACCTCGGGGTCGAGCATCCCCCCGAGCAGCGCAGCGTAGAGCTGGTCGTTGAGCCACACGCCGAAGCCGCCGAATTTCGACTGGTTCCAGTTGCGGCTGATCGAGGTGTAGGGGCGGGTGTTGATCTCGTCCCACACATTGTTCCAGGCCATCACATCGCGGACCGCGTCGAGCGCGCCGGCGAACCGGCCCGTGTGGGCGGAGGCGCGGGATTTGGACGGCTCGGCCAGTGCGGTTTTGGCCTGCTCGACCGCGAGATCGGCGCGGTCGGCGACAGCCAGCGCGAAAGCTCCGTCGCGGGTCATTTCGAGGTTGAACCGCAGCGCCAGGACGGGCGCCGCCGTCGCGCGCGAGGCGAGGTAGAAATAGCCGTGGGCCTCGTATTCGGCCGCCAAAGCCTCGACGCTGGCATGGCCAGTGACCTGGACGGGCGGTTCGGCGGCGACGAGCGCCACAAAGCGGTGGCCGACCTTGATCGTGGCGGCGCCAGTCGCGGGATCGTAGGTGACGGCGCTGCCGCCCTCGGCGGAGAGGCAGAGATTGATCCAGAAGCGCAGGCCCCATTCGCCCAGGGTCCGGGCACGCCAGCGCCCGACGACCCGGAACGGATCCGGTTTGTGGTAGGACCAGTCCAGCACCGTGCCGGCATGCTCGAGTTTCAGGTCGAGCTGCGTGGCGGCGAGGTCGTGGCTGCCGAAGCGCACCCCCGGCCCGGGCGGGAACAGCGTCGCCCGACCGGTACTGCCCGCAAAGGCTAGGGGCGTCAGCCGCACCCCGAGCGGCAGAAACACCATCTCGGCCGGGCGGCTCGACCACGTGTACCAGGCGCGGTCCGGCGTGATGGTGGCGTGGCGGAGCATGGGGGTTCTCGGGGGGATGGGGGAGGGCAGGACTGGTGGTTATACCGACTATGGGTCCGCGGCAGCGGAGAGCGGGCATCCCGTGCCGACATGCGGCCCGCCCGATTACTCCCTCAACTTACCTTTGAGAGACAAGAGTATCGCAACTGCATGTTTAGTGTCGCGATCAGGCTGCGTAGTGGCACCGCGCCAACTTTGTATGGCGTTCCTGACTCGACGGCGGAGCTGGCGAGCGTCCGTTTCACTGAGCGGCTCATTGAGGTTGTAATCGGCATCTTCTCGTTTTGCCTTCGCATCGAGATAGGCAGCAGCGAGTTGCTGGACAAAACCTGGGGCAACAATTGGGCCGGGGGCCGTGCCCGGCAACCGAAATAAATCTTCGACGGATCTATCAACAGTTGCGCCTTTGAGCTTTCCAAATGCGACTGTCAGTCCGGTGTGAGACATTGTACGAATGAACAGCCGACGTCGTTGTCGAAGATCGTTGCTGGTTCCGATCAACCGCAACGCTGTCTCGTCTAAACAGAAATGAAATAATGCATAATATGTGGTTGAAATGCTTCGCCTAACATAGGCCGATTTGAGCGGACCCTTCTGACCCTTTCTTCTGGAGTACAGCCTTGAAGCAGCGCGAAGCAAGTCATCTGAAAAGGTGGACATTATGGCTCTGAAAACCGCACGCTGGGAAAGCGATCGTCATACTTCGAGATCGCTCCTTCTATGGAAGCGGTGAGCATGTCAACGTCTTCGTCAGACAAATCTTCGATGGTGTTCAAGTGTAGCAAAACTCTGATGAAAGTACCTTCGTCATCGTAGTCGCCACTTTCTATGTCGACTCCATTGAATTTGCTCGCAAGTCGCGATGCCCCGAGGACTTTCTTCACCTCAGTCTTGAGTTCATCGGGGTCCGCGTATCTCATAGTGACTCACAGGGTGACAGAGGGTAATTTGGAGGTCGACCCGAGCACCTCGTCTGAGTCGATCAGACACCATACTGGATTTCTGGCGTCAGGGCGAGGGTTGGGTGACCAAGGGTCGGCATCAGCCATGCCCTGCCGCCCCCCACACCCTTACCCCCGCACCACCACCGTATGTCCGGCTGACCAGGCGACCGTCACGGACTCTCCGGGTTGCGGCTGCATCGCGTCGCGGTTCTGACCGAACACCTTGATCTCCACGTCTCCCGGCCCGCGCAGCAGAAAGGTCGAGGTGGCGCCCGCATAGATGGTTTCGCGCACGGTGGCGGCGAGGCTGTTCGTCTCGGGCGGCGGCGCGCCGGCGGGCAGCAGCACCATCTTCTCGGGCCGCACCGCCACCGTGGCGAGTGTGCCGTCCGGCGGCAGCGCGTCGGTGGTCCGAACGATCGTACCGGCCGCTTCGATCCCCCCGTCGCGCACGGGGCCGGAAAAGATGTTGGCATCGCCCAGGAAGGCGGCCGCGAAGCGCGTCCGCGGCCGTTCGTAGAGGACGGCCGGCTCACCGGCTTCGACGATGCGGCCGCTGTCGAGGATCGCGATGTGGTCCGACAGAGTGAGGGCCTCCTCCTGGTCGTGGGTGACGAAGATCGTGGTGAGGCCGCTGTCGCGCTGGATGCGGCGCAACTCCACCTGCATCTCCTGGCGCAGCCGGCGGTCGAGCGCCGAGAGCGGTTCGTCGAGCAGCAGCACGCGGGGCTTCGTCACCATGGCGCGGGCCAGCGCCACGCGCTGCTGCTGGCCGCCCGACAATTGCTTCGGCTGCCGTGCTTCGAGGCCGCCGAGCCGCACCATGTCGACGGCGCGCGCCACCTCGGCTTTGGCAGCGGCACCCCGGATGCCGTGGCGGTGCAGACCGTAGGCGATGTTCTCGGCCACCGTCATGTGGGGGAAGAGCGCGTAGGACTGGAACACCATGCCGATGTTGCGCCGCCACAGCGGCACATGGGTGACGTCGTCGCCGCCGATCAGCACGCGGCCCGCCTCCGGCTGGACGAAGCCGCCGATGGCGCGCAGCAGCGTGGTCTTGCCCGAGCCGGATGGCCCGAGCAGGCTCGTGAAGCGTCCGGCCTCGAAGCGGGCGTCGACGGCGTCGAGCACCGTGAGCCCGCCATAGCGCTTGGACAGACCCTGGAGTTCAACGGCGCTCAAGCGCACCTCCGGGCTTCGAGATCAGCGCGAAGAGCAGCACCAGGGTCACCGACACGCCGAGCAGCACGGTCGAGACCGCGTTGATCTCGGGCGTGAAACCCTTGCGGATCGACGAATAGATCTCGACCGGCAGGGTCGAGGTGCCCGGGGTCGCGAGGAAATAGGAGATGACGAACTGGTCGAGCGACACCGCGAAGGCGAACAGCGCCGCCGCCACGATGGAGGGTGCCAGCAGCGGCAGCGTGATGCGGAGGAAGGCATGGACCGGCGTCGAGCCGAGACTCATGGCAGCCTCTTCGAGGTCGGCCCGCAGTGCCTTCAGCCCGGTGCCGACCACCAGCACCACGTAAGGAATCGCGAGCGCCACGTGGCCGATCACCATGGCGTGGAGGCCGCGACCGATGCCGGTCCAGTAGAAGAACACCAGCATGGCGGTGCCGGTGATCAGCCAGGGAATGGCGATCGGTGGCAGCAACAGCACGTTCAGAGCCGCCCGCCCGCGGAAGGTGCGGCGCGACAGCGCCAGCGACGCGGCCGTGCCGATCGCGGTCGCCAGGATAGCCGTCAGCACCGCGATCACCAGGCTGTTGCGGCTGGCGTCGAGAAGTTTCTCGTTGCCCGACAGCGCCGCGAACCAATGGGTCGTGGGCGCGATGGGCAGCCGGTAGAGTTCGGAAGCGTTGAACGCCATCGCCACCATGACGACGATCGGCAGGTAGAGGAACGCCACGATGGCATAGAGGTAAATTCGGCCGAGCCGGCTCATGGCGAGGCTTCCGGCAACACGCACGTCACCCGGCCGCCGCGGCGCCGAGGCGCTTTCGCAGAACGCCGGAGAACAGCCCGAAGAGCGCCAGCACGGCCGCCAGCATGGTGAACGACAGGGCGGAGCCGAGCGGCCAATTGTAGGCGGCCGTGAACTGATCCTCGATCACCGTCCCCATGGTGACGCCGACGCGCCCGCCGAGGATACGCGGTTCCATGAACGAGCCGATTACCGGCACGAAGATCAGGATGGCGCCCGACACCAGACCCGGCAAGGCGAGCGGCAACACCACCGTCAGGAACAAGGCCGGGGCGCGGGCGCCGAGCGAGCGAGCCGCGTCGAACACGGCATCCTCGATGCCGGCGACCGCGAGATAGCAGGTCAGGATCATATAGGGCAGGTAGGCGTGCACGAGGCCGATCACCACGGCGGGCGTCGTGTAGAGAAGGCCGAGCGGCGGCGCCGCGGGCGCCACGAGATGCAGCGCCTGATCGAGGATGCCGCCGTCGCGCAGCACCATGGTCCAGGAGAAGATGCGCACGAGGCCATTGGTCCAGAACGGGAGGATGATCAGCAGGAACAGCGTCTGGCGCAGCCGGCCGCGGGTGGCCCGGGCGAGCGCCAGCGCGGCCGGCAGGCCCAGCGCGGCGCACAAACCCGTCGTCCACAGGCCGAGCTTCAGCGACTCGGCGGCGACGCCGATGAGGTAGGGCCGGCGCACGAAGGCGAGGTAGTTGTCGAGCGTGAGCACCACCGGTCGGTTGCCGAGTGGCGTGCTCCTGAAGAAGCTGAACAGCAGCATGGCGCAGAGCGGCAGGAACACCGCCAGCGTCAGCCAGCCATAGGCGGGCAGCAGCAGGCCGGCCGTGGACAAGGCGGGGCCGCGGCCGCGGCTTCGGACCTGGCTGGGATCAGTCATCCGTCATCGGTCGGGTCCCGTGCCGGCCATCGCACTCACGCCGCGTAGAACGCCTTCACCTCTTCCCAGAGATCGTTGTAGGCCTGCCGGCGGTCGTCGGGCAGAGCCCCCATGAATTGCAAGGTGGCGAGGTATTTCGGGTCGTGAATGACCCGGTTGAGGTCGCCCTCGGGCAGCAACGCCATGGCGGCCCCATTGGTGGACGCCGGTGCGCCCAATGTGGTGGCCCATTCGTAATAGAACTTCGGGTCGATCATGTAGTTGATGAACTGAAGTCCCATGTCCTTCTTGGTCGACGATGCCGGGATACACAGGGTGTCGAGCCAGCCGATGGCGCCCTGCTTCGGGACCGTGAAGTCGACCGGCAGCTTATGGACGTTCTCCGAGCGCGCCACGGCGCCGGACCAGTAGACCGATAGGTCGAAGGCGTCGCCCGCGAAGGCCTTGTTCCACTCGTCCTCGCTCGACCACAGCAGCTTCACGTTCTTCTTGAAGCCTTTCAGCGTGTCGCCGATCGCCTTCATGTCCTTCGGAGCGTTGATGTCCTGGCCGGTCAGCAGGGCCGCGACCGCGACCTCGGTCACGGCATCGTCGAAGAGGGCCACGCGGTTGGCGAAGGCCGGCTCACCCAGCGCCGCGTAGCTGTCGACCGTGCCCTTGCCGCGGCGCAGCGCCAGCGCATTCATGCCCCAGACCCAGGGCACGCCCCAGGTCTTGCCGTCGAAGGCGACGTTGGGATTGGCCGGGAAGGCAGGCGTCATGTCCTTGGCGTTCGGCATCGACCCCAGGTCGACCGGATCGATCAGCTTGTCGGCCTCGGCCTGGCGGTCGCGGGCCGAGTTGATCAGCACGACGTCGTAGACACCGGGGTTGGTGCGCAGCTTGGTCAGCATCTCGGGTTCGGCGTTGAAATAGTCGTGCTTGACCTCGATGCCGGTCGCGGCCTTGAAGGCCTTCAAGGCGAAAGCCTCGTCGGTGCCGTAACCCTGCCAGTTCAGAACCGTGATGGTTTTCGCAGCCTGCGCCCGCGCGCCGATCGACCCCAAGCCGGCCGTCGCCCCGGCGAGACCGGCGCTGAGCAGCCGGTTGAATTGACGACGATCCAGATGGGTCATGGCCGATCTCCGCCACGATGCAATGTTCGACATCGTTCGTCCGCGAACGGACTATGGCTGCGGCATGCTGTCAAGCGCCGGATCGCGATGCGGGGTTATCGACTGCCGCGGCCGGCCCCGCTTCGTCGATCAGCGTCGCCAGCCGCCGCAGGGCCAGCCCGTAGCCCTGGGTGCCGAAGCCGGCGATCACGCCGGAGGCCACGAGCGACACGTAGGACCGGTGCCGGAAGCTTTCCCGCCTGTGGACGTTCGAGATATGGACCTCGATGATCGGGCATTCGCAGGTATTCAGCGCGTCCAGGATCGCCACCGACGTATGCGTGAAGGCGGCCGGGTTGATGGCGATGCCGCCCGCGGTCTCGCGCGCCTCGTGGATCCAGTCGATGATCCGATGCTCCGCGTTGCTCTGATGGAAGCGGATCTCGAGGCCGAGCTCCCCGGCCAGCTTGCGGCACTCCGCTTCCACGTCGGCCAGGGTCTCGTGGCCGTAGATGTGCGGCTGGCGCTTGCCGAGCAGGTTGAGGTTGGGTCCGTTGAGGATGTAGACGAGGCGGCTCATAAGGTTCCCGATCAGGGTTGTGGCGGGTGCGGCGGGGCTCCTTCGGTGGAGCGCGATCTCGGTTTTGCCCCGGTCCGCGCGCTCGGCATGCGTTGCTCCAGGGGATGGCTCTCGTTCGTCTCGGCTTCGGGGCGAAGCGGCTCCGTGCCCTTGCCCCCGCGACAGCTTCGCCCATCACTGCGGCGTCCGCAATCCACGGTGAGGGACATGCAGGGACATGCCAGGGCCGGCAACTCGGATGACTGGACCGTCCCACCTCTTCCTCGATCGGATCACGGGTGGGCTGATGCCCTGCGGCGGTCGACGCGCGGCGCGAAACAGGGCAGACCGTAGCGGCCGAGGGTCGGCCCGCATGACCCGAAACACGGAGGGAACGCCATGGACCTGCCGCGCAACCACTTCAAACAGGCCATCCGAGAGGGGCGGCAGCAGGTCGGGCTCTGGTGCACCATCCCGGGCGGTCTCGTGGCCGAGATCCTGGCCGGTGCCGGCTACGACTGGATCCTGTTCGACACCGAGCATACGCCGGCCGACCCGATCACCGTGCTGGAGCAGCTGCAGGCCGCGGCCCCCTACCCCGTGTCGGCCATCGTGCGCCCCGCCGGCAACGACACGGTGCTGATCAAGCGCTTCCTCGACATCGGTGCCCAGACCCTGCTGATCCCCTATGTGCAGGATGCCGACGAGGCGCGGGCCGCGGTCGCCGCCATGCTGTATCCGCCGGCGGGCGTCCGGGGCTTCTCGATGTCGAACCGGGCCAACCGCTTCGGCCGTGTGAAGGATTACGCCCGCCGCGCGGCGGAAGAACTCTGCCTTCTCGTGCAGGTGGAGACCGCGGAAGCCCTGGCCGGGATCGAGCGCATCGCGGCCGTCGAGGGAGTCGACGGCATCTTCATCGGCCCGGCCGACCTCGCGGCCAGCCTCGGCCATCCGGGCGAGCTCATGCACCCGGCCGTCGTGGCGGCCATCGAGGATGCGATCCGCCGCATCCGCGCCTGCGGCAAACCCGCCGGCATTCTCACGCCCGACGCCGCCTTTGCCCGCCATTGCATGGCGCTCGGCACCACCTTCACGGCCATCGGTAGCGACGGTGGCCTCCTGGCCCGTGGCGCCGAGGCCCTGCGGGCCGGGTTTCCGGCCGGCGATGGAAAAGCGTGAGGGGACCCGGGATCCGGGAGGCGGTCAGAGTCTTGCACCGAGGCAAGGCTGCTCAAAGACCCGTGGCGGACCCTCGACGTACGCGGGCCATTTGGCCAAAGGGTCGCGGAGGGTCCTTCGCCTGAAGCTGCGATCCAATGGCGGCATGGTCGATGACGGACCATACTGGCTCGATCGGGACGTCTCGCCGCCATGCTTTCTACTGCATGCCCCAGATCAGGAGCCACCATGCCCAGCCTCGCTTCGCCTCTCAGGATCGCTGTCCTCGGCGCTGGGAAGATCGGCAGCACGTTTGCCTTCCATTTGGCGCGCAACGGTGGTCACGATGTCACCGTCATTGCGCGGCCAGGCTCCCTTCGGTTGCAGCACCTCCAACGCGACGGGTCGATCGTTGACGTCAAGGGCGAGCGGGCCAGCGTCCGGGTGATCGGCGCGCTCGACGAGCAGATGCCATACGACCTCGTGATCGTCACGCTTCTGGCCCATCAGACGGACGCGATATTGCCGAACTTGCAGCGCAGCGCGGCCAAATGCATCCAGTTCATGTTCAACACCTTCCATCCGGAACGCCTCCAGGCGGCGATCGGCGTCGAGCGCTGCTCCTTCGGCATGCCGTTCGTACAAGCCACATTGAACGACGATGGCAAGCTCAAGGCCACCATCGGTGCTGCCGGGCAGAAGACCATCATGAGCCAGCAACGCTGGGTCGACGTGTTCAACGCCGCCGGACTCCCTTCGGTTTTAGAACCCGACATGCCCCTCTGGCTTCGCTGCCACGTTCCGCTTTGTGTAGCGTTCGAAAGCGTGTCGGTCTCCGGCGAGCGGCGCGGCGGCGGCGCATCGTGGGCGGAAGCGATTGTCCTGGCGCGCGGTATCCACGCGAGCTTCACCCTCATTAAAGGGCTTGGTTTTCGCGTCTATCCAAGAGCCAAAAAACGCATCGACGCGGCTCCGACATGGGTCGTGGCCACCATGCTATGGTCCATGTCGCGCATTCGGTCGTTCCGCGAGTTGCTGGCCACGGGAAAAGCCGAATGCCGCGCTTTGGTGGACGCCATGGTAGCGGCTGCGCCACTCGCGAAGCAGCCCGTCACGGTCTCCGACATCCAGGCCATGAAACCATCGTAGCTGGCACGTTCGCATGATCACCGGTCCACTGCGCCGTCGACCGGCGGAGATTTGCGCAATGGATCGGACGTCGGGCCCGTAGCCGCTCGAGTGCCGGATGGAGGGTCGAACTCCCCGTTGCGGCTCGCGACCTGGAGGCTCAGAACAATCCTCGCGGCCGCTTCGGCACGCCGCGCGCGGCCCGCGAGCAGGATGGCCATGACGGCCGAATGCTATAAGTGCCAGCGCCCAGAGAGCTTCGATGGGCAACTTGCATGGCGGCCCTCGATGAGGACTTGGATGACCTTCATCAAAACCAAACTTTGGCGAGTCATAGCCGTCGTCGTCCTTGGTGCAGGCGCACCGCCATCCGCGGTGCAATGAGGCGGCCCTGGTGGAAGCGGCGGACGCAAAGCGAGGGCGTACAAAAAGCAGGAGCTACAGGTTGAACCGCGCCTTCATCGCCGACACGACAGCTTTGATTCTATTTTTTACCACCACTGGTATCATCAATGAGCGGTTCTTGGCAGGTATGAGCTGGGAGCAGGTGTTCCACGCACGGCTGCTGGGGGCGGCCCTCATGATTCCTGTCGGGCGTCCCTATGGTATTTGGCGTGACTGGATCATGCAGCATGCTCGACCAAACCGCGTGTCGCAATTACTTTGGGACAGCCTTGCACTGGTCAGCTTTCAGGTTCCCATCTATGCGGCGATCATTGCCGTTAGCGGTGCATCGGGGCGAGGACTTTTGGTTGGGGTGCTTGGAGCCACATCGATCATGCTGGTTTGCGGTCGCCCCTATGGCTTCTTTCTAAATTGGGTTAGGGCGCTGTTCGGTATACATCCCGGCGGATCGCGTCCGATGAGCCTCAACATGCCTTCCTGAGTTCCGCACGATAGGAGCAGCGCCTATCGGAGAATTCCAAACTGATGGGGTGGACAGCCCCTGCTACGGCATCGATGAGCCGAGCTGAGGTCGTCGTTCATGATCTCATCGATCGGAGACGCCACCGCGAGGCCGCCTCCGTTGATCCGCGGCACGCGCCATGGTAGGTCAGCAATCCTGACCTATTGCCGTGACACAGGCCGATGATCGACCCTCACGCCTACGCCCTGTTCCTGGCGACCGCCGTCGTACTGGTCCTGACACCGGGGCCGGATACCGTGCTGGTTCTGTCGCGCACGCTGGCTTCGGGCACCGTGGCCGGGTTGATGACGCTCCTGGGGACACAGGTCGGCAACGTCATCCACGCGCTGCTGGCCGGGATCGGCGTTTCCACGATCATCCTGCTGTTTCCCTTCGCGTTCAACGTCCTGAAGTTTGCCGGCGTGGCGTACCTCGTCTACCTCGCCGTGCTGGCCTGGAGAGCGCCCGCGACGCTCGAACTGGACCCCGGCATCGCGGCCAAGCGGGGCCATGCTGCCGGCTATGCCGGACAGGGCCTCGCCAACAATCTCGCCAACCCGAAGATGATCGCCTTCTTCCTCGCCCTGTTTCCGCAGTTCGTCCGTCCGGAGCATGGGTGGCTGGCGGTCCAGAGCCTCGTGCTCGGAACGACGCTGGCCACGATGGCCCTCCTGTGGATCGGCCTGATCGTGGTCGTGGCCGGGCGCTTCAGAACCGCCGTGGCGTCGAGCACCCGCTTCCTCACCCTCGCGAACCGGCTGGCCGCCGTGACGTTCTTCGGTCTGGCGTATCGGCTGGCCGTCCAAGAGAGCCATTAGGGGCAAAGCCGCAGGCCCCTGCCGCGGCACGGCGCCACCGTCGAACCAGCGTTTCGAAGCGAGATCGGTGCTGCTCGGCCTGTCGCGTCGCGGACGCAGCCGTCAGAACGACGGCAGCGTCGACGTCGCCCTGAGCCCACCGAGGTCGGACCGGGCGAGGGTCAGGGAGCCCCCGTACAATTCGACCAGTTCGCGCGTGATCGGCAGCCCGAACGCAACTTCGCGGATTTCCGGAACGGCAAGCCGTCGTCCTGACGTCAGGCCCTCTCCCCTGCCGAAAGCTCGACAATGTCCCCTAACGTGATGACCTGGACGATCACGGCTATCGCGACAGCCGGCGTCATCCTGCGCCCGATGGGGTGGCCCGAGTTCATCTGGGCCGTCGCGGGTGCGGCCCTGCTGTGCGCGCTGCGCCTCATCTCGCTCCCGGACGCTCTCACGGGGGTCGGCAAGGGTGTCGACGTCTACCTGTTCCTGACCGGCATGATGCTGCTGTCCGAGACGGCGCGGGAGGAAGGTCTGTTCGACTGGCTCGCGGCGGTCGCAACCAGGCGTGCCAAGGGCTCGGCCACGAAGCTGTTCCTCCTGATCTACGGCGTCGGAACGGTCGTGACGATCTTCCTGTCGAACGACGCCACCGCCGTCGTATTGACACCGGCCGTGGCGGCGGCCGTCAGGACCGCGAAGGCCGAACAGCCGCTGCCCTACCTGCTGATCTGCGCCTTCATCGCCAATGCGGCATCCTTCGTGCTGCCGATCTCGAACCCCGCCAACCTGGTGATCTACGGCACCCATATGCCGCCGCTGCTGCATTGGCTGCCGCGCTACCTTCTACCCTCGGCGCTGTCGATCGCGGCCACCTACCTCGTGCTGCGCTGGACGCAGCGCGACGCCCTCGCGCAGGAGATCGCGGCGGATGTGTCCGTGCCGACCCTGTCGGGCGGTGGCAAGACGGCGGCGCTCGGCATCGCCGCGACCGCCATCGCTCTGCTCGTCGCGTCCGCCATGGACGTGCAGCTCGGACTTCCGACCGCCATCGCCGGAGCCGCAACGGCCGTGGTCGTCCTGATCCGCGACCGGAAGGCACCTTGGGACATGCTCAAGGGCATCTCCTGGGGCGTGCTGCCGCTCGTCGCAGGGCTGTTCGTCCTGGTGGAGGCGCTCGCCAGGACCGGGCTGATCGCGATGCTCAGCGCCGTCCTGCACGACGAGGCGGAGCGTTCCGCCACCTGGACGGCCTGGGGCGCCGGTACGGCCATCGCGGTCGCCACCAACCTGATGAACAATCTGCCGGCCGGCCTCATCGCCGGCAACGCCGTGCAGGCCTCTCAGGGACCGACGGCCGTGACCAGCGCGGTGCTGATCGGCGTCGACCTCGGACCGAACCTCAGCGTCACCGGCTCGCTCGCTACCATCCTGTGGCTCACGGCCTTGCGCCGCGAGAAGCAGAGCGTCGGCGCCGGCGCCTTCCTGAAGCTGGGCATCCTGGTGATGCCACCGGCCCTCCTGCTCGCGATCGCGGCGGCCGTCCTGTTCCGATGATGCGTGTTCCGGTCAATCGTGATGGTGGATTCCGTTTGAACGTGATCATCCAATCCGTTTGATCGTGATCATGGATTCCGGTGGATCGAAATCATCGACCCCCGGCCCGGGCTGGTTTGGCCGCTGACAGTCTTCAACCCCGGGTGTGTCCTGGCTCCGTTTCGTAGGAGCCGACATGCCTGCAGAGAGATTGTCCATGCGCCACCTTCGCGAGTTGCTGCGGCTTCGCCATTCCTCCGGTCTGTCCCAATACGCCATCGCGCGCAGCCTGGGTCTCGCCCAAGGCACAGTCAGCAAATACCTTTGGCGTGCCCGTCAGGCCGGCCTGAGTTGGCCACTGCCAGCCGAACTCGACGATGACGACCGACTCGAGGCGCGGCTGTTCCCACCGTCGCCCGATCTGCCGCCGGACAAGCGCCCGAAACCCGACTGGGCCGAGGTGCATCGCGAACTGCGCCGCGCCGACGTCACGCTGGCGCTCATCTGGGAGGAGTACAAGGCGCGCGAGCCCGACAGCTTCAGCTACTCGTGGTTCTGCGATCTCTACAAGGAATGGGCGGGACGGCTGAAGCCCACCCTGCGCCAAGTCCACATCGCCGGCGAGAAGCTGTTCGTCGACTATGCTGGCCGCACCATGGAGGTGATCGACGGCGCTACCGGCGAGGCGCGCACGGCGCAGATCTTCGTCGCCGTGCTCGGAGCGTCGAGCTACACCTACGCCGAGGCCACCTTTACCCAGTCGCTGCCCGACTGGATCGGCTCGCACGCCCGTGCCTTTACGTTCTTCGGCGGCGCAGCCCGTCAGACGGTCAGCGACAATCTCCGCTCCGGCGTCAGCCGGGCCTGCTTCCACGAGCCCCTGGTCAACCGCACCTACGCCGACCTGGCCCGCCACTACGGCACCGCCGTTATCCCGGCCCGGCCCTACAAGCCGCGCGACAAGGCCAAGGTGGAGGTCGGCGTGCGAGTCGTCGGCCGCTGGGTGCTGGCCCGCCTGCGCCACCGTCGCTTCTTCTCGCTTGCCGCGCTCAACAACGCCATCCGCGACCTCCTAGCCGATCTAAACGCCCGAACGATGCGAGGCTGGGGCCAGTCCCGGCGGGCACTGTTCGAGGAGCTGGAACGGCCGGCTCTCGTGCCCCTGCCAGACGAGCCCTTCGCCTATGCCGAGTGGAAGCGCTGCCGCGTCGGCCTCGACTACCACGTCGAGATCGGCCGCCACCATTACAGCGTGCCCTCCACCCTGGTGCGCCAGGAAGTCGAGGCCCGGGTGACGGCCGCCACCGTGGAGATCTTTCTGCGCGGTAAGCGCGTCGCCTCGCACCTACGATCCACTGTCCACGGGCGGGCCACCACGGTGTCGGAGCACATGCCCAGCTCGCACCGCCGTCATCGCGAGTGGACCCACGACAAGATCCGGCGCGAGGCCGCCCGCATGGGTGCCGACGCCGCCACGCTGATCGACGCCATCCTGGAAGACAGGCCCCATCCCGAGCAGGGGTTCCGCTCGGCCATCGGCATCATCGGCCTTGCACGGCGCCACGGCCCCGAGCGCGTCGATGCCGCCTGTGCACGAGCTATCGCGCTCGGCACCCGCTCCTACGGTTCGGTTGCCCGCATCCTGAGCAACCGAGCCGAGACCCTCACGACCTCGCCGACCGAGGCTCCGGTGCTGGTCCACGCCAACATTCGCGGCCCCGGCTACTACCATTGAGGAGACGACCCATGCTCATCCATCCCACCATCGGCCGCCTGCGCGACATCGGCCTGTCCGCCATGGCCGACGCCCTCGTCGAAATGGCCAGCAATCCCGAGGCCGCGGACCTGCCCCACGCCGACTGGCTCGGCCTACTGATCGATCGCGAGGCGACGGCGCGGGACGATCGCCGCCTGTCGCGCCGCCTACAGACCGCCAAGCTGCGCCAGGCGGCGATCGTCGAGAACGTCGACCTGCGCTCCTCGCGCGGGCTCGACCGCGCCCTGTTCAAGGCCCTGGCCACGAGCGATTGGGTGCGCGAGCACCAGCACCTCGCCATCACGGGGCCGACCGGCACGGGCAAGAGCTGGATCGCCTGTGCCCTGGGCCACAAGGCCTGCCGCGACGGCTTCTCCGTCATCTACAAGCGCGCCCCGCGCCTCTTCGCCGATCTCGCCCAGGCGCGCGGCGAAGGACGGCTCGCCCGCCTGATGACGACCCTCGAGCGTGCCAACCTGCTGATCATCGACGATTGGGGGCCAGAGCCGCTCAACGCCGAACAGCGCCGCGATCTGCTGGAGATCGTCGACGACCGCTACGACCGCGGCTCCCTGCTGCTCACCAGCCAGATCCCCGTGGCCTCATGGCACGACGTCATCGGGGATCCCACCCTCGGCGACGCCATCCTGGACCGCGTGCTTCACACCGCCCACCGCATCGAGCTGAAGGGCGATAGCCTCCGCCGGAAGGCTTCGAGCAGGGCGGCATGACGCGCCTCACCTCCGATCGTCCCCGCTGCCCACAGGCCCCTCCCACGCGCGGCGGCGTGGAGCTTCAGGGCGGAGCTGCGCCGCCGCGCGCGGGACCCTCCCGTGGACAGCCGGGACGATCACCCAACCGCCGCATCCGGCCTTGACCGCAGCATCTCACCGACCGACAACACAACCGTCAGCAGCCAACCGACCAGCCTGCGCCTCATGGCGACTTCGCCATGCCGCGCATGATCGCCATCACCGGACTGGATGATTTCCTTCGACCGGAATCAGCGATCACCATCACCGGAATATGCACCGATGAACGCCAGCAAAGACGGAGACGGCCCGAAACGATCGCCATCTCGCCGTTTGCCGCACTCCGGCCGGCCCTTGACGACCGTCCGCGATCCGGTCCATCGGCCGGGTGTGGGCCGGAAGCGGGCGAGGGCGGGATGGAACAGGACGATGCGGCCGTGACGGCACTGTTCCGGCGGCTCGGCCTCGCGCCGGACCGGGTCGAGCACCCGCCCGTCCATACGGTCGAGGAAGCCCGTCCTCATTGGGGCGCGCTCGCCGGAGCCCATACCAAGAACCTGTTCGTGAAGGACAAGGACGCACTCTTCCTCGTGACCCTCGGGGCCGAGACGCGGGTCGACATGAAGGCCCTGGCGCCGTTGCTCGGCACGAAGCGCCTGTCCTTCGCCAGCGCCGACCGGCTGATGCAGCATCTCGGCACCGCGCCCGGCGCCGTGAGCCTGCTCAGCCTCGTCAAGGACGAGGCCCGGGCAGTGCGCTTCGCCATCGAGCGGGCGCTGTGGGAGGCACCCCGCGTCACCTGCCACCCGCTGCGCAACACCGCGACCGTCTCGCTGACGGCCGCCGCGCTCCGGGCCATACTGGGTGAACTCCGGGTCGAGCCCGTTCTGCTCGACCTCTGACGCCCCGAGGCCGGGCGGCGCCCCGAGGGCTGGTGCACGCCCATCACCGTCTCACGGAGGCGTCCGCCGCGCCTGGCACAGCACCACGGGGTTCGCCAGCGCGTAGGCGAAACCGCTGCCCTGGTACACCGTGGCATTGGTCAGCCCCGGCGTCAGCAGGAAGCTGCCTTGCACCACGGTCGGGCTGCCGCCCGGGGCGGCGAGGCTCCAGGAGAAAGTGCACACCTGCGGCGGCGCTGCGGGATCGGTGTGGCTGCAGAGCAGCTGCGCGCCGCCGAGCTGAGCGAATCCGCCACACGAGAAGGCTGGCTGTCCCGCGGCGGCACGCCCACCCGACAGCAGGCCGATCGCGGCTGCAGCCCGGAGCATCGTGGTCCATCTCGAGCGCATGATGCGGGATCCCGGCTTGAAAAATGTGGTCCATCGACGTATATGTCAATCATAAGCACGTCTATGATACTTTGTATCTATGGCTGCAAGAGGTCCGACTTTCTGTCCTGGTCGGAGCCGCCGCGCTCCCGCCGCTTCCCGCAAGGTGCTTCCCGCATGTCTTCCTCGTCCAGGGTCGGTTTCATCATCCACGATGTCGCACGGCTCATGCGGCGGCGCTTCGAGCAGCGCGCCGCGCGGCTCGGCTTCACCCGCGCGCAGTGGCAGGTGCTGGTGCATCTGGCCCAGAACGAGGGCATCAACCAGGCGGGGCTGGCCGACATCCTCGAGGTCGAGCCCATCTCGCTGGTGCGGATCCTCGACAAGCTCCAGGCCCGCGGACTCGTCGAACGCCGGCAGCATCCGAACGACCGGCGCGCTTGGCTGCTCTATTTGACGCCGGACGCCCACCCAAGCTTGGCCCTGCTGCGCGTCATCGGCGACAAGACCCGGGCCGAAGCCCTGGCCGGCCTCGATCCCGCCGAGCAGGAGGCGCTCACCCGTGCCCTGACCCTGATGAAGTCCAACCTATGCGACGCCTGCAGCCTGCCGGCCGTCGATGACGAGGCCCAGCATGGTTGAAGGTACGTCGGCCCGCGACTTTCGTGAGTCCCATGCCGAGCCGCTGGACCGGGACGCCGACGTGGACCGGGCGGTCCCGCAGGACCGCGCCGTCCCGGCCCGGCCTGTCTCCCAGCCGGTAGATCCAGCCGCACCCGAACCACCGCTGCCGGCCGCACCCGGGCCGGCTCCCACGGCCGTGCCGGTGCAACGTGAGAAGCGCCGGCTCCTGCGGCCGCTGCTGTTCGCGCTGCTGCCCGTGGCGCTCGTGGCCGGAGGCTACGAATATGTCACCGGCGGCCAGGTGATGTCGACCGACAACGCCTATGTGGCGGCTCGCTCGCTCGGCGTGTCGACCGACGTCTCCGGCACCGTGGCGGCCGTCGAGGTCCACGACAACCAGCATGTCGAGAAGGGGCAGGTGCTGTTCCGCCTGAAGGCCGACAGCTTCCGCATCGCGCTCGAAGGAGCCGAGGCCATGCTGGGCACGGTCCGCAACCAGGTCTTGACGCTGCAGGCCAGCTACAAGCAATCCCTGTCGCAGATCACCCAGGCCAAGGCCGACCTGCCGTTCTACGAAACCGGCTACAAGCGCCAGCAGGAGCTCCTGTCGGCTGCCTACGCGTCCAAGGCCGCCTATGACGCGGCGGAGCACGACCTCACGGCAACGCGCCAGCGCGTGGCGGTCGCCGAAGCCCAGGCGCAATCCATGCTGGCGCAACTCGGCGGCGATGCCGACCAGCCCTTGGAGACGAACCCCTTCTATCTCCAGGCCAAGTCGGCCGTCGACAACGCCCGGCGCGACCTCGACGACACGGTCGTCCGGGCGCCCTTCTCCGGGATCGTCACCAACGTCGACGCGCTGCAGGCAGGCGGCTACCTGAAGGCCGCGCAGGCCGGCTTCAGCCTGATCTCGGACCGGGATATGTGGATCGAGGCGAGCCCCAAGGAGACGGAGCTCACCTACGTCAAGCCGGGCCAGCCCGCCACCGTGACGGTCGACACCTATCCGGACGTCGCCTGGCACGGCACGGTGCAGAGCATCAGTCCGGCTTCCGGCTCCTCCTTCTCGCTGCTGCCGGCCCAGAACACCACCGGCAACTGGGTCAAGGTCGTCCAGCGCATCCCCATGCGGGTGCAGGTCGAGCTCGATCCCGCGAAGCCGCCCCTGCGGGTCGGCATGAGCGTCGTGGTCGGTGTCGAAACCGGGCACGCCCGCGGGCTGCCCGAGTCCGTGCAGCACGCGCTGGACTGGGTGAAGGGGCATATGCATGGCTAGCACATGTCACGCCCCTGCTGACATGCGCCAGCCAAGAAGAGACCTCGTCGAGCCGGCCACAGCACCGCCAGCACCGGCGTCCGGCAGCCGTTCCGGCGTCGCCAATCGGGGCGCCATCACGGCCTGCGTGATCCTGGCCGTGGTCATGCAGGCGCTCGACACCACCATCGCCAACGTGGCCCTGCCCTACATCCAGGGGAGCGTGTCGGCCTCGTCCGACCAGATCAACTGGGTGCTGACCTCCTACATCACGGCCGCCGCCATCATGACGCCGGCGGCCGGCTATTTCGCCAACCGCTTCGGCCGCAAGCGCGTGCTGCTGATCTCGGTCGGCGGCTTCGTGGTGGCGTCGATCCTCTGCGGCATCGCGCAGTCGCTGGTCGAGATCGTCGGCTTCCGCCTGCTGCAGGGGATGTTCGGCGCGGCCCTCGTGCCGCTCGCGCAGTCGATCCTGCTCGACATCTACACGCCCGAGGAACGCGGCTCCGCCATGGCGCTGTTCGGCGTGTCCGTCATGGTGGGGCCGGTGCTCGGGCCCGTCATCGGGGGCTGGCTCACCGAAAACATCAGCTGGCGGTGGGTCTTCTACATCAACCTCGGCATCGGCGCCGTGGCGTTCCTCGGCATCACGGCCTTCGTGAACGAGACGCGGCGCGACGCCCTGGCCCGGCTCGACTGGCTGGGCTTCGGTACCCTGAGCCTCACGATCGCGGCCCTCCAGATCTTCCTCGACCGCGGCGAGCAGCTCGACTGGTTCTCGTCGGGCGAGATCCGCATCGAGGCGTTGATCTCAGCCTGCGCGTTCTATTGTTTCCTGGTCCACACCTTCACGGCCAGGGACCCGTTCGTGAAACCGAGGCTGTTCCTCGACCGCAACTTCGCGATCGGCATGGTCTTCATCTTCGTGGTCGGCGTCACCTACCTGGCCTCGATGGCCCTGATGACGCCCTATCTGCAGACCCTGATGGGCTACCCGATCGTGACGGCCGGCCTCGTCATGGGGCCGCGCGGGGTCGGCACCATGGCGTGCATGTTCCTGGTCGGCAAGCTGATCGGCCGTGTGGAGACCCGCTGGCTGCTGCTGATGGGCCTCGTCCTGACCGCCTGGGCCATGTGGGACATGACGGGCTGGACCATCGACGTCTCGCAAGCCCGCATCGTGACCACGGGCTTCGTGCAGGGCATGGGCCTCGGCTTCCTGTTCGTGCCGTTGTCGGTCGTGACCTTCTCGACCCTGCCGGCCGCGCAGCGGGGTGACGGGACGGGGCTCTACAACCTGTCGCGCAACATCGGCTCCAGCGTCGGCATTTCGATCGTGACGGCGCTGCTGACCCGCAACGTCCAGATCAACCACGCCGACATCGCCGGCTACGTGACGGCCTTCAACCCGATGGTCCACACGCCCGCCGTGGCCGACATGCTGAGCCCCTACACGGCCCAGGGCCGCGCCGCGCTCGACGCCCTGATCACCACCCAGGCCACCATGATCGCCTATATCGATGACTTCCGGCTGCTGATGCTGATGGCGTTGGCCGCCATGCCGCTCGTGTTCCTGCTGAAGAAGGCCGCGGGGCCGGTCGCGGTCGACCATTCGGCCGCCGTGGAGTGACGCCGGGCGGGCGGACGCAGGGCGGAACGTCGTCAGCTGCGCCATGACGGACACCCGCCGCAGCCGATACGCGCTCGATGCGCTGAGCTTCTTCATCGCCGACGCCCAGACGGGTTTCGGCCCCTTCATCGCGGTCTATCTCGCCACGGCGGGCTGGAACCAGGGCGAGCGCTGAGCGTCGGCGGGATCGCGGCCCTGGTGAGCCAGCTGCCGGGCGGCGCGCTTGTCGATCGGCTCGCCGACAAGCGCGTCGCTGCCGCCGCGGCCGCCGTTGTGGTGGGGCTCGCGGCCGTGCTGTTCGCGCTGTCGACATCGACCCCGGCCGTGATGGGGGCGGAGGTGCTGCACAGCTTCGGCAGCGCCATGCTGGGACCGGCGGTCGCGGCCGTGAGCCTGGCGGCCGTGGGCCGCGGCGCACTGGGCCTCCGGCTCGGCCGCAACACGCGTTTCGCTGCCATCGGCAACGGCGCCGCCGCGGCCGTGCTGGGCGCCGCGGGGACCTATGTTTCGCCGCGCGCGGTCTTCTGGCTGACCGCCGGCTTCATGCTGCCGGGGCTGGCGGCACTCGCGGCCGTCGAGACGCCCCGAGAAGCCGAGGCCTCGCCCGAACCGAGTGTCGCGAGCCCGTGGCGCGACCTCGAGGCCCTGCTGCGCGACCGCGCGGTGCTGGCCTTCGCGGGCTGCGTGGCGCTGTTCCATCTGGGCAATGCGGCGCTGCTGCCGCTGGCCTCGGCGCATCTCGCGGCGACGCTCGGGGCCGCCGCCAATGTCGCGGTGGCGGGCGCCGTGGTGGTGCCGCAGGCCATCGTGGCGCTGATCTCGCCCGCGGTGGGCCGGGCCGCCGACCGCCGCGGCCCGCGCCTCGTCCTGGCGCTCGGCTTCGCGGCCGTGCCGCTGCGCGCGCTGCTGCTGGGGTTCGTGACCGGGCCCTACGGCTTCGTGGCCGTGCAGGCCCTCGACGGCCTCGGGGCCGCAGCCTTCGGCACCCTCGTGCCACTCGTGGCGGCGGAGCTGACCCGCGGCACCGGGCGCTTCAACCTGTGCCTCGGCGTGCTCGGCCTCGCCACCGGCGCCGGTGCCGCGCTGTCGACGGCACTCGGCGGAACGCTGGCGGAGGCCTACGGGACCCGGGCAGCCTTCCTGGCGCTCGCGGGGTTCGGCCTCGCGGCCTTGGCGGCGGCCTGGTGGGCGGCGCCGGGGCGGAGCGACGAGGCATGAGGCACCAGGCACCAGGCACCAGGCACGCGGTATCGCGCAGCATCTTGCGTTGTTACCGATTCAATTCATAGGCTGGAGGAACGATTGCAACGTTCGGGTGTCCGATGGACAGGTCTGCCCTGGGGTTAGATCGCAGACTTACGCGAAGTAACCAACCGTTGCGCAAACCCTCGTTTACGGCCGGAGGAGAGTTCCCATGCCGACGGACACAACCGCTCACATCAGGCGCATCAACCC
>JAABUZ0100003663.1_pt1 | contig 22398 bp, 18 predicted proteins | sample 5562091 | NCBI WGS metagenome assembly JAABUZ01 (sample SAMN12813069, study PRJNA571459) | rock metagenome | isolation source: Antarctica rocks | place: Antarctica: Victoria Land, Linnaeus Terrace sud | collected 2015-12-21
AAACATCCCTACCCACACCTTTTATTGTCAATATCACCTGCCTTTCAGTCTACCCGTTCCCCTTCCATCCACGCTATACTTTCGTGGAAGGACTTAGCAGCAGTTGACATTCACGGCAAAACGTTCATACGATATCTATTGACAATGACAGCAACGGATTCCAGAAGGACAGACATCTGTGAAAATAGGCGTTCTGACCGGCGGCGGTGACTGCCCGGGATTGAATGCGGCGATTCGAGCGGTTGTTCGCAAGTCGCTCGAATGCGGGCACACGGTTACGGGTATCAACAATGGCTGGGCAGGGGTGCTCAATGCTGACGGGCGAGACATTGACGACCGCACGGTTTCGGGCATCCTCCCACTCGGCGGCACTATTCTTGGCACATCGCGCACCAATCCCATCAAGATGGAACGCGGGATGGAACGCGTTAAAGAGGGCTTTGAAAAGCTCGGCCTGGACGTGCTGATCGCCATTGGTGGCGACGACACGCTGTCGGTCGCGCATCGGCTGTTTCAACTTGGTGTTCCAACCGTGGGCGTGCCAAAGACGATGGACAACGACGTCTATGGGACCGACTACTGTATTGGCTTTGATTCAGCGGTGAGCACGGCCACCGACGCTCTGGACAAGCTGCACACTACCGCAAGTTCGCACCACCGAGCCATGGTGCTCGAAGTGATGGGTCGAGACGCGGGCTGGGTTGCGGTGGTGGCCGGGATCGCCGGTGGGGCCGACTATATTCTCATCCCGGAAGTGCCGACCCCCATCACCGATATCTGTGACCATCTGTTCCAGCGGCGGGCGAAAGGCAAGGACTTCAGCATCATCGTTGTCGCGGAGGGCGCCCAGTGCACGGATCTGGACGACGAAGATGGGTCTGGCGCCGAGATAGACGCGTTTGGTCACGTCCGGCTTGATCGACGGGGCATTGGCGAACGAGTCGGACGCGAGATCGAGAAGCGCACGAAGATTGAGACCCGGGTCACCGTTCTTGGCCATGTGCAGCGCGGTGGATCACCGACGGTGTTTGACCGTATGCTTGCCACGCGGCTGGGGGTTCATGCGGTTGAGTATGTCCACAAGGGCATGTACGGTGTGATGCCTGCCTTGCACGGGGCGAACATCGAACCCGTTGATCTGGCAACGGCGGTGTCACAGAATCGCAAGCTGAGCGTCGAACTGTACAATCTCGCGCGCACGTTCTTTTAGCCCGGGCACGGATGTGAACGGGCCACCAGCGGCTGGTTGATTGGAAGGTGCGGACTGTTCGCCCAGGGGGCACCCGGCACCAAAGTGACCCCGACCGCGGTCGGTGCGTCTACTGCGTCGCACGATCATTGGGGTTGGTGGCCCGTTTCGCCGGATGAAGAGGGGAGGACCGGGGATGTTCATCCTCGGTGGTGACCTGTGGGGCCGTGGATGCTGATGCACAATTTTCATTAACTGCGGTTCTCTTCCACCTCATGCACTGAGGACGCGCAGCACCTCGGCCACACTCCATGCCTGCGCGATACAGCCGTTCGGGGAGTAGGGCGCGTCGGCGTCGAATATCTCGCTGATGGAACCGATGCCCGCGTCACCAAGGTGCTGGAGCATGGCCTTGACGATGCCGTGCGGTCCCTCCTGATCGGGATAGGCACGTCTCCACGCGTCTACGTACGCGCCCAGGAGCCACGCCCACGCGGTGCCCTGATGGTACGAACTATCTCGATGCCACTGGTCGCCAGCATAGTGCGCGGCATACTGTGGACTTCCCGGGGCGAGCGTTCGCACCCCGATCGGCACCAGCAGGTGCCGGGTGACGGCATCGACGACCGCTTGCCAGTGCTCCTCATTCAGCACGGGGTATGGCAGTGAGATAGCGAAGAGTTGATTCGGGCGGAGTGAACGGTCGTCACCATGGTCGCTATCCACGACATCGTAGAGGTAGCCGAGGTCGCGGGCCCAGAAGCGGTTGTTGAACGACTGGCGCACGCGTTCGGCCTGATCGCGGTAGCCGTTGGCAACGCCGAGTTCGTCGGCCCAGCAGGCCATGCACCGGAGCGCGTTGTACCAGAGTGCGTTGATCTCTACAGGTTTGCCGGTCCGTGGCGTGACAACCCAGTCACCCACTTTTGCATCCATCCATGTCAATTGCACACCCGGTTCCCCTGCCTTCAGGAGCCCATCCGTCGCATCTCTCCCGATGCCGTAGCGCGTACCGCGCTCGTGCCACGAGATGACGTCCTGCAGGCGTGGAAACAGTTCACGGACGAGGTGCTGCTTTCCGGTGGCGCGGGTGTACGCGTCGATGGCGTTGAAATACCAGAGCGTGGCATCGACCGTGTTGTAATCGGGTGTTTCTCCAGCGTCGGGGAAGCGGTTCGGGAGCATCCCCTGATCGAGATAGTGGCCAAAGGTTCTGAGGATCGAGGCTGCCTCAGCCGCTCGGCCCGTGGGTAAACACAGACCGGGGAGTGCGATCATCGTATCCCGTCCCCAGTCGGAGAACCAGTGATATCCGGCGATGACCGTGGTACCGGCACCGTCGTGGGGGTTCAGGGGCTGGCGGCGTACCAGAAACTGATCCGCCGCTAGCAGGAGGTGGCGTGTTAGGTCCCCGGTGGGCGAGTCTACGGCGACCGTGTTGCGTGCGAGCAGGGCGCGACGCCGTGCCTGTTCCCACTTCAGCGATGCTTCTGGACGCTGCAGCGTGGGCTGGCTGGTTTCGACTTCGGCCACCAGTGTGACGGTAGCACCGGGTTGCAGTTGCACCGTACATTCGCCTACAGCGTACAGGTCTTCCAGATCATTGAGCCCCCGGGCGCGCTCCTCACGGTGGAGAAAGCGCCAGTACCAGTCGCCGATGATGGTGAACGTCGCGCCTGGCGCGCACGTCAGCAGGAAGGGGTGGGCCCCGGGAAAGGCTACGACGCGACAGCCGTTATCGCGACGTGTCACATCGAGGCGCCAATCGGACGAACCGTGCGTCTCCGCGTGGTAGTCACGGTAGGTGGCCAGGCACAGCAGGTGGAGCGTGGCAGGCTGGTTCCCCTCGACCAGCGTATACGAGAGACAGGTGCAGTTCTTGTGGCGCGGCATCCAGACGCGCTTCTCCAGCATTCCGCCCGGCAGTCGGTAGGTCCAGACGGGGAGGCCCAGTTCGAGGTGGAAGTCATGGATCTGCTGATAGCCATCGGGCGCGATGGTGCCGTCGTGCCACTCGTTGGTACTGAGCGCGACCACCTCGTTACCAACCTCCAGACGTTCATCGACTTTCGCCAGCATAAGCGTACGCTCCACGGGCGGGCGGAGGGCCGCCACAAGGATGCCGTGATACCGCCGGGTGTTCACCCCCGCGACCGTGCCGGAGGCATATCCACCCAGTCCATTGGTGACAAGCCACTCTCGCGTCATGCCGCCATCAAGGGAGCGTACGGCGGTCTGGTTGCAACCGAGGGTGATGTCTGGTGTGATCGCTGTGTCTCGCCGCGTGGGCTGGATGGTAGGCGCACCGCGTCGCAGGGGGTTACGGTCACTCGTCTCCATATCAGCGGTTCGTCCTCCTGGTGGCTGGCTTTGGTGCAGGGTACGTCGCGCGTGAGCGGCAGCCCACGAGGCGAAGGCACCGACGATGATCGTCAGGGCTATCCAATACGTTGTTGTAGGGAGAGCCTCCCGCGTGATTTTAGCAATCCGCGGAGCGTATCGTCGCCTGCCAGCGCGGCGCATCCGGTGCTGGCCTTTTGTCCAGGCGTCCAAAGAATAGTTGAGTCCACGGGGTGTTGGTGCTATAGTAGGCACCGTGAGCGATACAGCGACGTATCGAGGGGGTAGGGCTGCCCGGACTGTACGGATTTCACCGGCACGTCTCGGGCATTTTTTGTGTCCGCGAGCGGGAAGGAAGGAGTAGACGTCCCTCACCGGTGGATCGCAAGGACGTGGAACCACCTGGTGAACTCCGCACCCCCGCTCCGGATGCCGTGGGCCACTCGTGAGCCCGTGGTAGAGAGCCGATCATCGCAAGAGGAGGAGATCGCGCGTGACCCCGACAGAGGTTCTGGCATTCGCCGCCGAGAAGGGCGCCAGGATGGTAGACCTTCGATTCATAGACATGCCAGGGACGTGGCAGCACTTCACGATCCCGATATCGCAGTTCGAAGAGGACGTGTTTACGGAAGGACAGGGATTCGACGGATCGAGCATCCGTGGATTTCAGGCAATCCACGAGAGCGACATGTTGCTCATCCCGGATGCCAATACCGCGTTCATCGACCCCTTTATGGAAAGTCCAACGCTCGTTCTCATCTGCAATGTGGCCGAGCCCGGCACCTTCAAAAAATACTCACGGGACCCGCGCTATGTGGCCCAGAAGGCCGAGGAGTACCTGAAGAGTTCGGGGATCGCCGATACCAGCTACTGGGGACCTGAGGCGGAGTTCTTCGTGTTCGATGATGTGCGGTTCCAGAGCACGCCATTCAGCCAGTACTACGAGGTCGACTCAGTAGAAGCACACTGGAACTCGGCCCGCGAGGAGATGCCGAATCTGGGCTACAAGATCCGCACGAAGGAAGGCTACTTCCCGGTGCCGCCGGCGGATACGCTGCAGGACATCCGTTCCGAGATGGTGCAGTTGATGATGGACTCGGCGGGTATTGCCGTCGAGGCACACCACCACGAGGTGGCGACGGCTGGCCAGTGCGAAATCGATATGAAGTTCGACACGCTGGTCAAGATGTCGGACCAGATGATGATCTACAAATACATTGTCAAGAATGTGGCACGCAAACACGGCAAGACAGCCACCTTTATGCCGAAGCCACTCTTTGGCGATAACGGCTCAGGAATGCACGTCCACCAGAGCCTCTGGAATGGCGGACAGCCGCTCTTCGCGGACAAAGATGGGTACGCGGGCCTCAGCGAGACGGCGCTGTACTACCTGGGGGGATTGCTGACGCACGCACCGGCTATCCTGGCCTTCGCCGCGCCGCTGGTCAATTCGTACAAGCGTCTGGTGCCTGGCTATGAAGCGCCCGTCAACCTCGTCTTCTCTCGGCGCAATCGTAGCGCCGCCGTGCGTATTCCCATGTACAGCGAGAGCCCGAAGTCCAAGCGCATCGAGTTCCGGCCGCCAGATCCGGGTGCGAACCCCTATCTCGCCTTTGCCGCCATGCTCTGCGCCGGTCTTGACGGCATTAAGAAGAAGATTGACCCCCGTGGACCCTTCGGTCCGATGGATACCAACATCTACGAGCTGGGCGAAGAAGCGGCGGCGAAGATCAAGTCGGTTCCGGGGTCGCTGTCAGAGTCGCTCACCGCGCTGTGGGAAGATCGTCAGTTCTTGCTGGAGAACGGGGTGTTCACCGAGGACTTGATCACGACCTACATCAACTACAAGACCGAGGTCGAGATCGACGAGTTCCGTCTGCGTCCGACGCCGTACGAGTACTACCTGTACTACGACGTGTAGGGGGCGCATGCCTCACGAGCCTTCCCGCGCTGTATCGTGCGGGAAGGCTTTTTTGGTGTGACGCGAGCACGCGTTCCGCCCATATTATGCAGCCCACCATCAAAGAATCCCATCCCTGCGCATGCTGTAGGCGTGGAGTCCATGGCGCATCTCGGGTGTGAGCGCATACGGATCTTGATCCGTTGCAGGGGGCAGCGGTACCACCGGCGCCGCCTGCGCGTTGGGCGGGGTGACATCCGGAACGGTGTCTTCCATGCGCCACTCCACCGCCGCGTGGGAGATCGTCGTTCGCATGTCGGGTAGGACGTCCGTGCCCTCATAGGTGTCCATGGCTGCCGCTCCTCCTTGCATAGACACGTCGCCCACGCGGACGCACACTACAACGCGGCGCTGAACAGCGGTATTACGGGGGTGTACGACGTGTGGTTGATTGAAGGGTGTGGACTGTTCGCCCCAAGGGCATCCGGTACGCAGGGTACGGCCCATTGCGGAGATAGTAGGGTGCGGACTGTTCGCCCAAGGGGCGCCCGGCGCCAAAGTACGGCCGACTGCGGTCGGTGCGTTCGTAGCGAGCCACGAGTCGTGGTTGCAGGAGAGGATGATGGCGAGCACACGGTCTTCCCTACCTGGGCGACAGGATGGCAGGCTGCCGAAGGCAGCGGGGGACCATGTGTATTGTCAGTGGTGACCAAGGCGCCTGTGGATACGGGCATGATACATGGCACCACGACCTGTCAGGCAGAGGACGGGCCTTCGTCGGTGATGCCTGGATTTGTGCCCATTATTGATTCAGCCACCTCCCAGACGCGGGGCAGATGTGCCTGCACATCGGCGCGACGGCGCTGAAGATCACTCTGTGACGCGATGCCAAGATCAGCGAGTAACCGTTGATAGCCATAGTCGAAGGTCGGGTGCATCGCATGCGGCGCATCGGTGGCAAGTATTTTCATGCAACGGGAATAGGTGACCGCTATCCAGAAGACAGCCTCGCGATGGAAGCCGTGATCGACGAGATGGTGGCTGCCGCCGATGGCGATGGGACGGGCCAGGGCACTGATGTCTGACGCGAATGAGAACGGCGTTTTCACCACGGCGGTCGCGGCATCAAAGACTTCGGTGAGCGCTGCCAGGTGCTGTTCCACGCGGGTGCGGCTCATGTGCGCGCACCCGAGCAGTTCCAGGAGTGTCTCATACCATGCGAGACGGCCGTACTCGGCCAGGAGGTCGCGCACAGCCAGGTATCTATTCCGAACCGTGGGATTCTTCAATCCAACTACGAGAAGCACGTGCGTGGTGATACCCGTCGGAAAAAGCCACCCGATGACCTGGTCGTGGACGGGAGCCAGGTCCGGAGGCGCGTCAAGCTGTTCCAACACCCTGTTCCTGGCGTGTTCGCACCGTCGGCGAACCCAGCGGCGTTTGGTGAAGTCGCGCGCGACAGCCGCCTGTATCTGGGTGAGCTGTCCCGTGGGGTCGAGCAGGATGCCTGGTGTTCTCAATCCACCTGCCAGGTGGTAGTCACTGAGGATCAGTTCGGGTGACCGTATCTGTTCGAGGGACAGGAGGGTGACTTCGAGCAGGACACCTTGATACACGAACTTCCCTCGCGTGCTTGCAGCGTGAGGACGGTGCAGCACGACGTTGATATCGAGATCAGAGGTAGCGGGCAGCGGGGCGTCGTCCGGGAGCCAGTTTGTCGAGCCTGCGAGGTAGGCACTATGGAAGCCTGGCAGTGTGCTGGCTTCGTCGGTGACCCATTGTCGCGCTACGGTTCTACCTTGCTGGACGAGCATAGACACCTCGGGGGCAACGCAATATTCGCTCGGCAGAGTGTGGATTGTGTAGGCAGTGTACCAGGCATCGTGCTGGCTGCCGATGATGGAAGATAGGCGCGGCTGAACCGTTCGGCCAGAGGGACCTTGCGCCAGGGATTGAGGGTTGCTCTGTCCGGCAGCCCTGATGGGATGGCGGGGAACGGAGATGCAGGTCCGATCTTCCAGGTTACGAAGCGGCGCGTCCTTACGGGCACCTTCGATCGATACGCTGGCGTGTCACACCTCGATGGTCGGCGGTGCTGACTGTTTGTCATTCGTCAGCGAATGCGCCAATTCTGCTGACGAACCGCTTTCGTTGTGCCATAATGAACTATTCAGCCGAAGCGCTCATTTCGCAGTGCCATCTATTTTGAGGATCGGACCAGAGCGTGGGGAACGGGACACAGATGTGCGGGTGAGCGCCGTGTTTGGCGACGAGGCAACGCGAGGGCATGGGTGGTTCCACGTGGGCGTACCGAGCAATGGTGGAGAGATATGAAGCATATGCGTAGGAACGTTTTCGCACCGGTCATCGTCGCGGCGCTGCTGGTGTCGGCCTGTGGCGGGCCACAGGGGAAGCCAGCGCCAGCGGCGCAAAAGCCAGCATCCTCAACGATCTCGGTCGCCGTGGTGCCTGCTGAACGAGCAAATATCACCCAGACCTTCACGTACACAGGTGACGTGAAATCGACGTCCGAGATTAGCGTGCTCCCCAGGCAGGCAGGACGGATCGTCAAGATGCCGGTGGACGTGGGTGCGAAGGTCAAACCCGGAGACCTGATTGCCGAACTGGATCACACCACGCTGGATCTCACCCTGCAGCAGGCCCAGGCCAGCCTCTCGACGGCTCAGGCGAAGCTTGCCACGATTCAGGCTGGACCGCGTGATGAAAACGTTCGTCAGGCCGAACTCGCGGTAGATACCGCCGATTCCCGGTTGCAAGCTATGCTCAACGGGGCCAAGCCCGCCGCCATCGGGCAATCGGCGGCGGCGGTCGAGGTGGCACGCCAGAAGCTGTCGGCGTTGCAGAGTCCGCGCCCCGAAAACGTCGCCCAGGCGCGGATCCAGGTGGATCAGGCGCGGCAAAAGCTGGATGCGCTCCAGCACCCGCGCCAGGAGACCATCACACAGGCGCAGATTGCCGTGGATCAGGCGAAACAGAAGCTCGCCGCGTTGCAGAGTCCACGATCGGAGACGGTAACGCAGGCACAGATCGCGGTGGATCAGGCGAAGCAGAAGTTGCTGGCGCTCCAGAGGCCCCGGCCAGAGACCGTTGCCCAGGCGCAACTCAACCTGGATCAGGCGAAGCAGAAACTGGCCACCGTGCAGGCCGGGGGCAAGCCCGATGTCGTCAACCAGGCGCAGGCTAACCTTCTGGCGGCCCAGGCACGGTTGCAGGCGCTGAAGAACGGTCTCAAGCCTGAGGACGTGACGACGCTCCAACTGGCAGTTCAACAGGCAAAGAACGCGCTGAATACGGCGCAAATCAACCGCGATGCGGCGTGTAACCCCCGCAACCCCACCTTCCAGTGCGAAGCGGGAAACGCCCAGGTGAATACGGCGCAGAGTGCCGTGGATCAAGCCCAGGCGAATCTAAACGCGAAGACCAGTGCCGCTTCACAGACCGATCTGCAGCAGGCACAGGCAGCGGTTGACCAGACGCAAGCCGCGTTACAGGCAGCGAAGAACCCCTATACCGTACAGGATGTCCAGCAGGCACAGGACGCGGTGAAGGCCGCCGAGCAACAACTGGCCCTCGCACAGCAACCAGCATCACCGCAAGATACCAGGCAGGCCGAGAACGCCGTGAAGACGGCCGAGCAGCAACTGGCACTCGTGCAGCAACCAGCGTCTCCGCAGGATCTCAAGCAGGCACAAAATGCTGTTGCACAGGCCGAACAATCGTTGTCACTCGCCCAGCAGCCCGCGTCCCCGCAGGATCTCCGGCAGGCCGAGAATGCGGTAGCACAGGCTGAGCAATCGCTGGCATTGGCCCAGCGGCCCGCCTCCCCACAGGATGTAGCCCAGGCTCAGGCGGCGGTGACCCAGGCGCAGGAGTCGCTGGCATTGACACGGGCGCCGTATACGGAAGAGGACATCCGGCAGGCTCGCAACGCCGTTGAACAGGCGACGCAGCAACTCGCGCTGGCGAAACGTCCGTACACAGACCAGGACGTGCAAACGGCGCAGGCGGGGGTCACGCAGGCGCAGGCATCAGTGGACGCGGCACAGCAATCGATTAAAGATACGACGGTGACGGCGCCAGTTGCGGGCATCGTCACCCAGAAGAGCCTGGCGGAAGGTGCAATGGCGTCTCAGACAACGTCCATCGTGACCATCGCATCGGACAACGTGAAGGTACAGATTCCGGTGGAAGAGTCGCAGGTAGCCAGCCTGAAGGTGGGAGAGGACGCGACCGTCACGTCCACCTCTTTAGGTGACCAGGCGATCGCCGCCAGAGTGACGAATATCGCCCCGAGCGGGGATGTCAAGAACCGGACATTCAGTGTCGATGTTACTCCGAAGGAGCCGGGATCGCTCCTGCCCGGTATGTTCGTAAAAGTCTCCATCAATGTCCTCGAACATCGGGATGTTGTCGCCGTGCCCAGGGAGTCGGTGGTGCAACGCGCCAGCAAGCCATTTGTCTTTGTCGTACAGGACAATGTGGTGAAACAGGTGCCGGTGACCGTGGGCCTGGCCAATGAAAAACTGGTGGAGATTGCCAATGGCGTGACGGCCGGTGCATCGGTTGTCGTGCAGGGGCAGCAGGATCTTAACGATGGTGACCATGTGACGGTCGTGGCGGGGAGTCGGCCAGCGGCGGGGTAGCAGGGGACGCCTCCTGATGTCGGGCAGGGCACGACATCGGGATGGCCAATCTCTTGAGAGCCCTTCAGTTCCCGTGGTGGCCCGTCGTCCGTTTCGTGCTCCCCACCACACCATCAGTCACGCCGGTCTGGTTGGTGGGGGACGCTGGCCAAGTCCCGGCGAGATCAGCTTGGCCCACCGTGGCGTCCTCTTCCTCGATGAACTGCCTGAGTTCGGTCGGGCCGGCCTCGAAAAGCCTCCACAAAAAAAACACTGGAGAACGGTTTCCACGCCTGGCTTATGTGGTGGTGGCGCGTGACATGGAACCGATAACCGACGGCGGGTGACCCTTCGGGACACTGTTTTAAGGACGGTTCGTTGCCGTGAGTGTGCTCCAACAAATACAGCCTGCTAGTTCTCTTTGAAAATCTTCCCACTGGTGCTCGGTGACGATGCCGGTGATGCCTAGTTGGGCCGTCAGTCCTGTCGAACCCGCAAGGACTCCTTCTCCTGCGCATTCTTATCTGGTCAAACTCGTCCAGCAGCGACGTCGAAGGACTGGGGTGCGCCGATAGACGCTCGCGCCTTCGTTTGATGGACTCGAAGCTGAGGAGCTGCGCCGCCAACGGGAAGCAGTGCTCATCTCTTCGACGCAGCGCCCAGTTCCAGCATCATCCCAGATGGAAACAGATACACCATATATGCAAATGATCGGCTGCAAACAGTAGACCAGCACTCCATCCGTTCGTCGTGGCGAGTTCTCAAGGTTGTTGGTCGCGCCGGTGATTTGGAATGTCCAAAGGGTCCAATACCGGAAACAAGACGAGCGGCCTCACGGATATCGCCCGTGATGAGTTGAAAGTACCTCACGCCGATCGCTGCCGGACTCACGGGGGGACCAGCAGCGTGATGACTGGAAAAGGCAGGACCACTTCCATTGCACCGGCAGCTACAATTCCTTCCTCGCTCGAAGCGTTCTTGGCAGTTCCTAGCCCGAACTGGTCAAAATTCCGTAGTTGCGTGTGTACCATCTGATTTCTAGCGAATCATCAAGATGGTTGTGTGCCGATGCCGTTATCGTCCGCCGTAATGCATCTGTCGGTCCAATAGGTATCCCTGTTATGGGCATTGTACGCGGAGCGGTACTGCAGGACCGGATCGTTCTTGGCTGCCGTCGTGAGCGGGCTGCTGATGCAGCAGCGACTCCCAGACCGCTCCCCTAGATACCTCCTGAAGGAGGCGTCGTACCCGAAGCACCCGCCAAAGTTCCCCGACGTTCTTGGCCCTGTACCATGATGCACATCACCCGCCAGTTCCTTGACCGCCCGACGACTTCCCTCCGTTACGCTGCCTGAGTCGGCAACGTGGAGCCTGGGAGGTCACGATGCACTATGAGCCTCCATGAGCCGTACTTGGAGGCGCTGTAGAAAAGCTTGTATTGTGTCATCGTCAGGTGCCAGTTCTCGCAGTATTGCAGCTTGCTGAAGAGCTTCATCCCGCCGTTCGAGTCCTTCTAGCAGTAGGATCAAATTATGATACCCTATGGTGCTGGAAGGATCCGACGCCAATATGGACCGAAGCATGTGCTCTGCTTCATCAAACTTTCCTTGCAGGAGCACAGCTTGAGCGAGATTCAGTAATATATGAGACCGCTCTTCATAGGGCGGTTCGATTTCCAGGACGCGTCGATAGCTTTCTTCAGCCAGCTCGTAATGATCGAGTCGTCGCTCCAGGTCGGCTAGGAATGCATGGAGGAGTGCAGATTGAGGGAAAATGCGCACCGCCTCTTTCATCACTTCACCCGCTTTCGCAAGGTCACCCATGCCTGCGTATGCTGCGCCCAGCATGCGATGTGCCTCGCTTTGTGAAGGGTCTGCCTTCAGCGCAAGCTTGCTGAAACGTGCAGCACTGTTCCACCGGTGGTTCAAGAGATCTTTCGCTGCTTCGGAAATTGCGGCCTTTGCGCCAGCCGGATCGGGCGTTTTTGGATTCGGCAGCATATCGGAAACGGCACTCAAGAACCGCACGAGCAATGGAAGGAGTATCTTGAGAACCATCTGTCTTGGATTCTTCACCGATCTCTCCTATGCACCGTTAGCTACGTAGGTGCCGGTTAATGCGTGCAGCACCAGAACTCGATGATTCGGAAAATAATTCCAATATACATTTTTATCCGAATTTCTAGTTCGTCTGTGGAAGACTCTCGAACGTTTTCTGGATCAAAACGGGACACCTTAGGGTCTCTTGAGGCCGGAACCGATTCATGCAGTAGAAACTCTTTATACCAGCTAGAATAGTATCTATCAATCTCGTATCTAACGGTAAACACTCGACATTGGGATGGTGTACGTCTTTCAGCATTACCTACGCTTCAGCTACACTGGAAATATTTCCAGTAATTGTGTTGTCTGTCGTTTTAGTTCGCCAACAGACGTGGAAACACAGTTGCACTCGTAGTCGGTAAGATACTGACGTCCTGCCTCAAGTGTGATTGAATAAATCTCCTCTAAAACACTCCACCTGTTGTGAAATCGATCCATCCAAGAGCTTTCCACGGGCGCAGACTCCGTCCAGAGCACCGACCATAGACTCTCCAGGTCTGAGATGAGTCTGTCAAGGGATGCATATTTTCCATCGAATGAGTCAATACATCGTAGGATCATTCTAAGTTGTCTACGCACCCAATCCGCGCCCGCGACCATAATTCTATTTCCTACCACCAAACACTGTTATTACGACACCTGTTACATCATTTTGGAAAACCTTTATGTTGTTTTCCGGGTCATGGAATCTACTCGTTCCGGGTACGCTGGAGGATACTATGCCTGTTGTAAGGGCTTCCTCAACATCTGAAGGGGGGATACCGCGTTCCTGCATTCGGTCACTTACGTGTCCACTGTAGCTGATGCCGTTAAGTGTAGTAAACGCATTGGTGCCAGGTTGTACTTTCAGTCGTGAGCCCACCCGGCCTACTGGCGTGCTTGCCGGTGGCCCCTCCACGTATGATCCACTTACGCAATCAGCGCAACACTTACCTCCCGCTTCGCACCCAGGCATAGCATCTGCAGAGCGGCCAATTACCATTTGCACCTCGGTCCCTGTGCTGGTGTAGCTGGCATTGAGCTGACCATTGCGGGGGAAGTAGATTTGCAGATCGTCGTCATACGGCGTCGAGTTCTGCCGGTACGGGTTATTCTTGGCCACCGCGGTTAGGGTGGTCGGGACATCGGCCTCGTTGCCCGTGGGGCAGATGTCGTAGCTGCCGGGGTCTTCGAGGGCCACCGTGCCCTGGCCATCGAACAGGTAGTAGTTCTCGGTCCCATCGGTGTTGCGTTGTGAGACGAGCCTGCCGTAGGGATCACGCACGAAGTAGCTGGTGGTGGGTGTCTTGCTGGTGTCCATCCGTCCGCTCATCCCCAAGAGGCTGTACGTGAAGCTGGCTGAGTAGCTGGTGCTGGTGGTGTGGTCAGTCCATGTCCGCTTGACCCACTGTCCCTGCCCTGCTCCCGTCCACGTCATCGTCACTGTGTCCTGTTGATGTTGCTGATGCTCTGGGTCTGGTTGGTCGGCAGGTAAGTGATGGTCAGTGGTTTGGGACTTGGGCCATTGCCCCCGTTGTTGCTCGTCTGGTTGCCTGCGGCGTCGTAGGTGTACAGCGTGGTGGTGGGTGAGGTCGCCGGGGTCGGAAGCGGCGTTGAGCCTTTAAGGGGTATATGCCATGATCTAGCTGATCTCATAGACCGTGTGGAACGTCAGGTCGGCGCTGTCTCGTCATGCGTGATCTGGAGGAGCTTGTTGGAAGTAATAGCCTACTTCTCCTGCCAATTGCACGGTCACATCCAATGGACAAGATACGGTGGATCCACACGTTGAATTCTTGCGTAGTCGTTCTTCAATTGGTCCACGGCACGCTACCTCCACTCGCCAGACGGTGGGCGCGGTCGTTAACGCTCAGTACCTCGGTGGTGACCGTCGGATACAGCGGCCAGCCATGACGGCGCTCCATCGGTGGTACCAGACGCACTTGGCTAAGGGAGCAGTGGCCAAGGTCGAACCAAACGGGTGCTGACGACGGTATCCCGAGGAACGCGTGTAGCAGATAGTTGAGGCATCCTCCATGCCCAACCGCCACGACGCGGTCACTGGCTCCGAAGCGCTCGGACAGCCGAGCCGCAAGACGCCGAGCACGGGCAAAGAACAGCTCGTACGTGTTGTCGCCGCCATGATCCCAGCCAGAGTCCGCGATGTCGTCTGGCAGATGGGCGCGTGGGAAACGTGCCAGCAGTTCGGCACGACCCGGACTGCGGTGGATAGGGACGGGGTGACCCGGCATGTCGCCATAGCCTTCTCGCAAGTCGGTCCATACCTCCACTGGTAGATCGCCGACAGCTTCCGCAATAGCGGTTGCCGTGGCGAGGGCGCGCACGAGCGGACTGCTCAGTAGATGCGTGACGCCTAAGGTGGCGATCCGACGTGCCGTGAGTCGGGCTTGTTGCTCTCCAAGAGAGGACAGTACGCCGTCGGGTGTGAAGACGCCAGGCGCAACCTCACTTAGGCTGTCACCATGACGAACAAGGACGAGCAGCATGAGATCCTCCTTAGCTCGACGTTGGCGAGGCGGGACGGGGTGGGTTGACACGGTACGCCCGTCGTCACTCTATTGGAAGGGAAGCGATGCGTGCACACCGTAGCATCCATAGTATGTATTTGAACTCCCGTTTTCAGTGTCAAGGTTGCGGGTATGGCACTTCACTACTAGTAAGGACGAGATTACGCCAGAATGATTACAAGTACACGTCCCTATCTGCTTCAACTACGTCCTAATAGATAGGCGGCCAAGGGTGTGGTATCGATGAGATAGCGGGGCATACGCGTGAGAGCGAGGTGAGTGGTGGTTTTGGCGTATTGTCGTGGCGGATGTGATCCAGGCGATCCAGCATCTCCTCGCCGTCAAGATCACTCCAGACGCCTGCTAGCTTGATCGGAGCGACAGCCTGAGCTTGTCGCACCGACTGATGCCCCGGCTTCATCGGTGAAATAGCACACCTCCTGGGTGCCGTTGAGCTCAACCATCACGCCGATCAGTGGTTGATCACGCTGGGCCATGAAGCTTCGCTGTGATTTTGATTGTTGTTCTACCATTGCTTGCGTGTCTCCACCATGGTCGCAGCCATCCGTCACCGCATTATCGCACCCCCCAGCAGCACGGTAGCTCCTGGCGTGTCGTGACCATCTCCTGGGAGCGTGTGTGGCGACATGATGACAGCAGGGGGATACCGGTGCTCACTTGCACGGTCCCCACAGCAGACCGCATACTCCCTCGTGGTGATGGAGCAAGCGAACAGAGCGAGGGTGCGGACAGGATGCTGGCCAGGGTAGCAAGCGGTGCGGTGGTCGGGCTGGAAGGCGCGCTGGTCGAAGTGGAGGTGGACCTGGGACCGGGCCTGGTCGCCATGACCATCGTTGGTCTGCCTGATGCCGCCGTGCAGGAGGCACGCGAGCGGGTGCGAGCAGCGGTGCGCAATGCTGGGGCTGTCTTCCCTCTCAAGCGCATCACCGTCAACCTGGCCCCCGCCGAACTCAAGAAGGAAGGAGCCGCCTACGACCTGCCCATTGCCGTGGCGCTCCTCCTGGCCTCGGAACAGCTGCTGGCGGACACCACAGGGATCATGTTCCTGGGGGAACTGGCACTTGATGGGGGACTCCGCCACACGGCGGGCATCCTCCCGATGGTCGCGCTGGCCCGTGACCGTGGCTTCCATACGATCGTGGTGCCCGAGGTGGATGCGCGGGAAGCCAGCCTGATCGAGCACATCACGATCATTCCCGTGCCCTCGCTTGGCGCCCTCATCGCGCATCTGCAGCACCGCGCACCCATCGCTCCCTACGTCCCGGATCGCTCGCTCCTGGAGGTGGCCGCCGCCAGTGCCGAGCAGGAGCGCCAGTTTGAGGGACGGGACTTCTCCCACGTCCGTGGCCAGCAGCACGTCAAACGTGCCCTGGAAATCGCGGCGGCAGGGGGGCACAATGTCTTAGTGTTTGGGACAGAACTCCTACACCGATAGGTACGGCACCCGTTATATGCCAATCTGGTTCGCGTTTACTACCGCTGGCACTTACTCCTACGCCAAGCGCTTCTAGGGCTAGACGTTTTTCATCGAACCCGAAAACCTGTAGCTTGCCGGCTATACTGGCACAGTAAGCGACCAACGCGTCGAGTCGATCAGTGTTGGCACACTGTTGGGCAAGTCGCTGTTCAATCTCGCTGACCAAGGCCAGAGTCTGTTGCTTCTCGCGTTGAATACTTGCAATTTCGCGTTCGATGAGGGCCCAGATATCGTTGTCGTCCACTTCGCGGAGACGTCGTACCAACCGTTCCTGCTGCTGTATTAGCTTGCTCAACGTGCGCTGAGCCCTCTCCAGATCGTTGGTCAACGTTATATCAGGACCCTTTTCACGCAGCCGATTCAATTCCGAGGCGATAAGGGCCGGATCGCGAAGTAAGGCTGAGACTTGCTCCCACACCCAAGCTTCCACGTCATCGGCATTCACGCGCTTGCCACCGCACACACCCCGGGCGGTGTCTCGCGATGAGCATCGATAGATACCGCGCTTGCCGTGCTCCATCTCCGGCGACGCGCTGCACCCGCAGACGCGACATTTGATAAGCCCCCGCAGGAGAAACGGTCGCTTCGCATTACGACTAGCAGCCGCACTTCTCTCCGACAGCCGGTCTTGTGCGGCATCAAACAGCTCGGATGGCACGATAGCTGGGGTTGTGCCGTTTGGTAAGGGGATCCATTCCTCATGCAGTCGAAAGATTCCACCGTGTGTCTTGGAAGATCGATAACGCCAAGCGAAAGCTTCACCCTTGTACTCAGTGTTTCTCAAGATTCGATATACCATGGTCGGTCCCCAACGTGCAGTACGTGGGTGCTGGGAATAGGTCACCTTGCCGACGGAGGGCGATGGCGTACCAGCATCTCTAAGTCGGCGAACGATACCTCGAACAGCCATTCGGTCTTCCACGTACCAGCGAAACAACTGGCGCACAACCGCCGCTTCGGGTTCATACACCGATCGCGTACGAGCCTCCTTGTCCCGGCGGTAGCCATATAAATCGATAGCCGTGTTGTGTAACCGTCCATTCAGCGCGAGCGTGCGCTTTCCTCGAAGCGTACGTTCCCGTATTTTTTCATGCTCAATTTTGGCAGCATAGCCTTTTACATAGCGAATGAGCCCACCTTCGTCGGATGTATCCAATGGTTCTGTAATGAAGGCAAGATCCACGTTGTGCCGATCACACTCTTCAGCGATGATGGCTAGATGAACCGGGTCTCGTGCTAATCGGTCTGTCGAGTACACGATGAGCACGTCAATACGATCCCGTCGAATGGAGTCGCGAAGCTCTGACAGTCGAGGCCGGTCCCAGAGTTCTAATCCGGTGAAGACCTCGCTATATATCTCTCGTTCGTCGACTGTATAGCCCTTTTCGGCCGCATATTGCCTGCAGTGCTCTTCCTGGCTGCTGAGCGATGTCCCTTCATTCTCTTGCTTGCTGGTGCTTACTCGAACGTACAATGCGGCCCGCAATCCCTCGGTCGTGCCTGGTTGCTTAGCGATCATCGTTGGATTTTCCCTCCTTCAATTGGTAATGACGGCACTGTAGAGCGCAATTCCCCCAACGCCAGATGGTCAACGTATCTGCTCGTGGTGGTGATGCTAGCGTGTCCCAAGAGCTTAGACACCTTGACGACGTTCCCTTCAGTGCGAAGAGCTCGGATGGCGAACGTATGGCGCAGTGAGTGCGGACTGATGCGCTTTCCTTCAATGTGAGCAGCTGCAGTACAGCGTTGCACCATCTCCCCGACCGCTCGTGCAGTAATCCGACCACCCTGTCGTTTCTTCGCTGCTCGGTCGTGTGCGCTAAACAGCGGGCCGACGGTTCCAAGGTGTCGATTACTCCGAGCAAGGTACGTGCGAATCAAGTGGATCACATCCGGCTGGACGGGCACTGCCCGGTCCTTGCGCCCTTTACCCTGGCGCACGTAGAGCGCGGCTCCACCGTCTTGGTCCATCATCACATCGGCTACGTCCAGGTTGCACGCCTCCGAAACCCGCAGACCTCCACCGAGTAGCACGGCCAGCAGAGCTTTATCACGGGCGGTCGGTGCAGCCGTCAGGATAGCAGCGACCTCGGACTCAGAAAGCACTTGGTACGGTCGACGCACGGTCGAACGTGGCGTGCGAAGCGCCATCTGGACAACCTCAAGCGGTAGAGGATGCGCACCCATCGTGCGTGCCCACGAGAGAAACGCACGAAGTGATGCGAGCACCTGGCTTTGTGAGGATGGCGACAGGGCTGAGGTTGTGACCGCAGCACGGTACGCTGCAAGGTGCGCTCCGGTTAGTTCGGCCACCACCGTGATACCCAGCGCTGTAAAGGCACGCATGAGATTGCGACGGTAGGCACGACGGCTTTCCTTGCTGTCGATGGCTGCGTCAAGGTAGGCATCCACGACCACCTGCCACCGGGTGGTGGCCGTGATCGAGGTGGCTGGAATCAGAAGCGCTGTCGCAGGTGTGGGCATGACAAGAGCCATCGCACAGGTGCCTTTCGTTGGTAAGAAGCCTTACCGGAACCATTTCTAATGCCATTATACCCTGCCTATTTAGGAAGTACATAATCGCGCCTAACCTCGTTTCCTTGTTCGTGGGCACAGCTTCGCCCTACGCGAGGTAGCATCTACACTGTTGAAATGGAAGACTACATGACCACCAGTGAGGCAGCACGGCTGCTTGGCATTTCACAGCGCCGGGTGCGCCAGATCATTGCAGAAGGCAAGCTGTCGGCAGAGCCCGTGCATAGCCACCTTGTGCTGGTGCGACGGGCAGACGTAGAGGCGTTCGCTGCAATGCCGCGGAAGATCGGCTGGCCTAAGGGAAAACCTCGGAAACCAACGGCAATGGAGCAGGACGTTGAAGGCACAGTACGAGCCGGTTCTTCCCAGAAAGCTCCGTTCCAGTGTGATGCAATAGTCAGAGAGTGAGCGCAGCCATGTGCTGCCATTGATTACTTAGGCAGGAATGGCCATTGGATCTACTTCAGGCGCTCCCCCTCAGTATGTGGAGCAGCCTCCCGTCATCTAGGGATCGTGGGTGGTTTGCTAATGTCGGATATTCAGGAGTTGATTTTATTGGTTGATTGCTCTCTGGCCGTGAGGACTCGTTGCCGAAGTAGGGCGAAGGAGGCGCGACCATTCCCTTGTCGCTTGATCAGCTTCACTTTCTGGCACGCCCTTCGACGGGGCCGGTGCTCCATCTCGTAGATAACGCGGCATCCTGAGCACCTGACTTGCCGTCTGTACACCAGTCGTGCAATGCAATATGGAGACGGCTTCCATTAGGATGGCCCGCTGGTTGGGTCGTGGGATTCGGTCAATCCCAAGAGCGCGGAGACTTTTTTTTGGACATCGATGATCAACTCGGCTGCTGCCAGCTTCTGCAGCACCCGTTCGTGCTCGGCACGTAAGGTCGCCAGGGCAGCAGACTCTGCCGTGACGGTGGTGGGACGTCCACGCCGCGCTGCCATGGCCGTCAAGCTTCCTTCGGCGTGCTGCTTTCGCCACATCGCCAGCTGCGACAAATACAGACCTTCCCGGCGCAGCAATGCGCCCAGTTCCCCATAGGCACAGCTGTCCGCTTCGCAGAGGATGCGCAGTTTGTATGCTGCCGTCAGCGTCCGACGGCGCACCTGCTCACTGACTTCCGGGTTTGGTGATGCTACGGTCCCATTCGGGGATGCGAGCGGGGATCCTCTCACGGTACTTTCTCCTTGCTCGCACTCGTCACTTGCTCTCGATTTTTCTGGGGAAAAGTGTCTCATCTTATATAGGCGGATAAGGATCCTGGGCGTTTTCACTTCGATTTCACTCCGATGTAGTTCCGCAAGTGTGCAGTTTCAACGAACCGCTCAAGCTCCTGAAAATACTGCTCGCAAAGGGTTACTACATCATCATCGCCTGAAGGGTCACTCTCCAATTCTGTAAAGTAGTATGCTGTCGTTTCCAGAGTAGGCTCGGAGAGCGCTGATGCGGCAGCCTCTGGTTGCTTGGCTGGCGGCGGAGGATTGGGAGCCGGGATGTTTTGTTGTGTGCCGTCCCGCCGTATCACAACCGCAGAGGCCGAAGTAGATACGAGAACAGAAGACTTAGTCGAAAGCGCATACCGAGCGGATGGCCGTATCGGAGCCTCGTGAATGTCGATGTTTCGCAAATCGCGGAAGAACCGCAGGAGTGTTGTTTCGTGGGGTCCACAGCCTCCTGGCTTCTCCTCTCGATAGCCGAGGTAGTGTTTTGTAAGCAAGACTCTGCAGTTAGCAAGGTACGAGTTGTACCACTCCTTACCCTTGGAATTATCATCGATTTCCTTTCGAATGTATTGGACAACCGACCGTGCGCTTGGGACAAACGCTCTCACCTCGAAGTTGAAGATAATTCGGTGGTCGAGCATTTGCTTCATACGATCCAGGTGGTACTTCGCCTCGGCTAGCTTTTCTTGTTCGTGCATGACTCTCTCCTCAATGTGGATCAAACTATCCCGCCGGTGTAACCCCAAGTCGTCGGGACGACCGGGTATGACCTTCCACAGCGACTTGTCGTGCTCAATGAGCATCCATAAGCACTTGAGCAAAACGATACCTCCATCACAGTTGCTCTTGTCCATGAGCTGATTTCCATCCGCTTCCGAAGCACTGTTACGACTGTCTACATTGGGGTATCGGAAGTACGGGCAAGAGTATCTCCAGTAAACCGAACAACGTTGCTAAACTCCTAACTAGTCCGGTTCTGTAGCTGATACCAACGCCTCGTGGCCATCACTCTCGAAGAGGTATGCGCGGAGCAGGTTACGAAAGAGAGGACCGTGGTTCGACACTTTCAGGTGGAGCAGTTCGTGGACGATGACCTCGGCCCGCTCACGGGCAGGACAGTCGAGCAGACCGGTGTCAAAAGTTACTCGCCCGTTTATGGAGCAACTACCCCACTTGCGCTTCATTGACCGCAGGTGGATCTCATTTGGATGGACGCCGACCCGACGCGCCCAGGCATTGACTTCGGCGCGAAATGCAGCAGCGTCTATTGGTAGAGCAAGCTCAGCAGCATCTGGCACGGTCACCACGATCTCCCGGCACGACGCAGGGTGGAAAGCAACTGGTCGGTTATGCTGACCAGACGCGTGTGTGCGACATCACCGTCGAGGAGCACCTTGATGATCGAACGGCGCAGATCGCGCTCTTGGTCGGGGGTGTGCTGCCAGTGGGGCCACGTCGCGAATGAAGCAGCCAGTGCGCGGGCGACGGTGTCGGCATCTGGGTTGCCTTCGCGCTGCAAAAGAAGGAAAGCGGTAAAGCCTTCGGGGGAGAGATCGGTGGCCTTCCGGTTCTCTTCGGCGGCTTGGTACTCCTGGACAAGTTTCGCGAGTTGTTCGAGTGCCTGCCGGGTGGTGACTTGCCGCTCCTTAAAAGCCTCGGCAATCTGCTCGGCTCGCTCACCGATGGGAATAAGGTAGGCAGCTTTCGACTCCTGCTGTGAGGTAGCGTCTATGAGCACCTTGAGCAGATTGAACACCTTCACGGTGTCCGGTACATCCTGCCCGAGGAGACTCTGCATCACGTCCGCATCGAGTTTTGTGACAGCACCCGCGGGAAGCAGGCTGGTCGTGGCGGTGTGCTGCTGTACCAGGTCGGCGGTCTTCCGCCAGAAGCTCCGGTCGATCAGGATGTGGGGTTCATATGCGGCCCGCACCATAAGATATATCGTCGACAGATCACTGTACTCTTCCAGGTACGGCCGCAGGTACGCGTCAGGCGACAGCATTTCGTACACCTCCTGCGCCTGTCGGAAATACTGGTAGAAGGAGTCACGGCGCTCGCGGTCGCGAAAATAGTCGAGCACGGCTTCAGCCGCTTTGTCTTGTATCAATCCTGCCTGGATAGACAGGTAGTCACGGCCGCCGGTGCGCATTAGGTCGTCAAACTCTCGCTGGAGGACGTCTATCCCCTCGATGACCCCGGACACATCCTCGGAGTCGAAAGCAAGGGCTTTTTCGAGCTTCTCAAAGATGCCGACGAAGTCAAGCACGAAGCCCGCCGGTTTGGCACGGCCCTCGGTGTCTTCGTACGGCCGATTGACGCGGGCGATAGCCTGGAGCAGGACGTGGTCACGCATGGGCTTGTCGAGATACATGCAGTACAGGACAGGGGCATCGTAGCCGGTGAGCAGTTTTTCGGTGACGATGAGTATTTTTGGTAGGTCGGTGGGCTTGCG
>JAABUZ0100003666.1_pt1 | contig 22360 bp, 17 predicted proteins | sample 5562091 | NCBI WGS metagenome assembly JAABUZ01 (sample SAMN12813069, study PRJNA571459) | rock metagenome | isolation source: Antarctica rocks | place: Antarctica: Victoria Land, Linnaeus Terrace sud | collected 2015-12-21
AGCAGCTTCGCGACGGTCAAGCTGCGCACCCGGGTGACCAAGGGCGCCGGCTCCAAGGACGCGGCGCTGGCGATGGCCTACAAGCTGCTCGACGCCGCCCAGGACCGCTGGCGGATGATCAACGGCGCCGAACTGGTCACGCAACTGCTCGACGGGGCGATGTTCAAGGACGGAATCAAGGTCACTGACGACGAAACCACGACGGACGAGAGGGTCGCCGCCTGATTCTTCTTCGATGCCCAATCCACAACTCTTGACAATTGCTCCACCCACAAAGCCAGCCCACGCGTCGGACGATATTCCGAGAAGCGACAACCGCCCACCTCCTATTGGAATCGAACTCAGCGCGAACCGTATCGCCGGACGACGGGGTCGTGGGCCTGAGGTCGCCACCGACGCTACTCGGGCAGACAGTTGGATCTCGCGCAACGCGGACCCCGCTTTGCCCAGCTCTCAGCGTCCGCCCGCAGATCTATCCTGCGAATCTTGGCTGACTCGGTGCTCATCGCGGTCGCCGGGGGCGCTGCTGGCAGTGTGCTCACGATGCTCGCTCGAGTTGTGACCGTTCCAGCCGAAGTTGGGCGACACGACCAACGCGTCCGCGACATCGACGCTGACCTAGAACGCTACGTAGCGGACGAGCACACGCGACTCGTCTTTGAGGCGTCCGAGTTGCGCGCCGAAGGGCGCAGTGCGGCCCCGCCGGGACTCGACACCGCCTTCGCGGTGGAACGTGCGATCCACAAATATCGTGACGAGGAGACGCGGCGCGTTCGAGAGGTCCGCGACATCTACGCGGCTGAGGGCGCTGCGCACTCGCTTTGGCGCGCAGTGCGCAGATGTCACACCGAGGTTCTCGGCACACCGGCTAGGGCTTGTGCTCTGGTCGATCGCTGGCCACGCATGGTGCCGATTGTCGAGCCGTCGGGCGTGCGGCTGAGACTCACCGACCCGCGGGATCGGTCGATTGACGCCATCCTGGCCCACGCGACACTAGGGAAGGGCGATGAAGGCGACACTTGGAACGCGCTCTAAATCGGTGGCTTGGTCGCATCGGGCCACTGAAGGTCCTACCGGTGGGCCCGTCTGCGTAGGTACTGCGCTCGAGTTGCCGGCCACGGTACGAGTGAGCCCTGCATCGGCGAGAAGCGCGACCGCGGCCAAATGCTCCGACGCCCGCTTTGCGGCTGGGTGCGCCACAGGCCGCACGATCGCTTTGCGACGTTCTCACGTCTCAAAAGATGGCGAGACGCAGTCCCGCCGACGCTCCTGCATCGGCGACGAGCAGAAGCGGCTGCTTGGCTCAAGTCGCTGCTGCTTTGTCGGTTGAGGCAGTGGACCGCCGGTAGCCGACGCCGGTGCTTCTGCCTCCAAGCGGGAGCCTTGGCAACGGATGACGGCCTCGTATCGGCTCTTGAGATCGACCGGCGCGGACGCGTCCAGGTTTACGTGAGGCCAAGCGCTTTACGCAATCGCTGATGGATGTCAGGGTCGGTTCGCAAACGTGCACGCTGCTGCATCGATGAGGTTCGAACACCGAGCTGACCAAGGGCGGGCGCAGCCTCGACGGAGACGCTCTGGAGGACGCGGACCCAGGTGACCCACGGCCACCGCTCGCCGTCGCCAGGCTGAGCCCAATTCGCCGTTTGAACGAACGAGGGGTTGAACTCGGGTGGTTGGATGATCTCCACCAGAAACGGAACGCGTCCCGTCCCACCGAAGTAGATCCCTGCTTCCTCTCCGACGCGCCAGCTCGGCCGGCCCCACGGATCACCGGTAGCCGTGTAGAGCCGCTCGCCACTCGCATCACGCTGCCCGGGGTCGCTGATCCAGAGCTCCGTCCCCTCGGATTCGATCCAACCGTCGCCGTCGTAGTGCACGGCCTTGATCCAGCTGCTGGGGGCTCGCTCGACCGAAGACTTCGAAGACCTCGTCTTGGCCTCGGTCGCTGCGGTACGACGACCTCTGACAATGTCTTCGGCACGGCGCATGAGGATGTCGTCTGCGGGATGGAGGATGAGCGCCTCCTGCACAACTTCCTCTGCGCGATCGAAATTCCCAAGCTTCACGAGTGCCAGAGCAAGCCGCCGCGTCGCGACGAGGTCACCAGCTTGCAGCCGAAGGATCGCCTCATTGACGGCGACTTGTTCCTCCCGTGCATCCGGAGCGAGCGAGTTCACGCGAGCCTGCAGTTCTGCGAGTTCGTCGGTCACCCGTAAGAATGTCGCACACGAGGCGCTGCTCTTCACGCGAACCGGTAAATCAGCCAGCCGTACGCGCTTCGGGGCGCGCCGCCGTCTCTGCGACGCCATGCGGGCTTGTGCTTTTCATCGGCCAACTGGTCGCCTCCAGACGCATGCATTGCGACGCGAGCGCTTGCGCCCTGAGTGCCCCATCCGCGCCGGAAGTGGCCCTCTCGCACAGAGCCCGAACGGCGTAGTGGCGATCAAGGATCGGTGCAGACTGGGTCGGATCGCGCTGGGAAGTCGCGACTATCTGCGCATCGGTCGGTCAGGTCGTTGGATCCTCGCTGACGGGCATCCGCGACCCTCTTTCCCGAACCCAGCCCGCGAGTTCACGGCGTTGAGCCCCGCCCGTCTGGGAGCACGCACCAGCAGCCAGCGTCTCTGCCAGCCGGAGCGAGATCAGCGCAGCCCGTGCTCGACGGTGCCACTCGGGCCGACGAAGCGATGCGAGCTGAACGGGCCATCCAGCACTGCTCCTTAGACGTTCTCGGTCACGACCACCGTCGTCATCGTCCCGTTCTCGGCGAGAAGCGTGACCTCTTCAACCCCGTCGGGGACGAGACCGTGAACGAGGTTCTGATGATCCGGCTGCTGCGAGGTCCACATCATCATCCCGCGTGCTGCGACGTCCTTGGTGCGGTTGCAGCTGCTGTCGCGGTCGTGCAGGCCGATGTAGCCGTTGCCGGGGACAACCCAGACATCGCCCAGCTCGGTCGGCGCCCGGCGCGCCAGAGCCGGATTTAATCCGAGCTGCCCGATCAAGCCACCGTCGAACAGGCCCTCTGGCAGACGGTCGCCCTGAACCTGCGGGCGTCGAAGGATGCCGAAGCTCTCGGCCTGATCAGCGGACACCTCGGTGACCATCGGCCTGGTCTCGCGATTGGGGTGCTGACGCTCGTCCATTGACTCGGTACGAGTCTCGCAAGAATGACGACAACAAACCGGCTCGACAGCGAAGCGAGGTGTCGATGATTCGCACATTTGCGTTTGAGCGAGGGTGACGGTGTCACCGAGGCATCTCAAGCGCGAGCTGGCTGGCGAGAACTTGGCCGGCGTCGTCGCGCAGTTCGAGCGTGACCGGGAGATCGATCGTGCGGTCGGTGAGAAACAGCACGACGCCAGCTTCGGTGTTGTCCTTGAGCGTGGTTCCGTGACGGGAGGTGAGGCGGACGCGGGAGATAGGCTGGTCGATAAGGACATCCCCACCGGCGTAGAACCGGTCCGGACCCCCTAGCCAGCGAGATCGACCGAGGGTTTGTCGCGCCCGAGGGCCTTTGCGTGCTCTGCCGGCGCCGCCTCTGGCCACCCAGTCGTCGTCGTCCTCTTCGGCGGCGATGAGCCATCGCCATTGAGCTGGGAAAGGCTGCCGGGACTCAAACGTGACGGCATAGAGGCGGCGGCCAGCGATCGCGCGTTGTTTCACACAGCGGATGGTTCCGGGAGTGCCGAACACGGGGGGGCCGCGCTTCACGCTTGGCCTCGGCCGGATGTCCGGCACGGTGGGCGTCGGTGGCTTAGCGCCCGGCGCGGTGAGATCCGCTACGACGCCATCCGAAGGATCCTCCGTGTGCCTGCGTGGGCTCTGCTTTAGTCATAGCCTTGGCCCCATGAGACGGTCACACGTAGCGTGGTTGCCCGGCGTCGGGCGGTGATGCGAAGCCTGGTGTGCCCGGCGTGTCGGAGCTCTTGCCATTGGGTGAGAAGCTCGTCGAGTTGGGCGGCTGCGGTATCCCCGCCGTAGGCGTCCAGTCGCCATCGCGCCCGGCGCTCGGGCGTCTTGTCCCCGATATCCCACGGACTTCGCAGGGAAACGATCGCCGCGCTTTGGCTTCGGCGGTCGACAATGCCGACTCCCCAGCGCCCGCGCTGGTCAATCGACAGTCGCCGTTTCGCGGGAATGTTGAGCAGCAGGTGAAGCAGCAGCAACGGGGGCTGATTGCTCGCCAGGTCCGTCAAGCCGCGCCTTTGCGGTGTGCCTGGCTCGGCCAGGAGGGAGGCCAGTAGGCGACGGGCCGCCAGGGGTGAGAGTTGACTGATCCCCTGACCGTTGAGGGAGGCAAGGCCGGTGTGTCGGCCGTCGATGCTGCGGAACGCGCTGAGGGTGGACGGCGGCGCGTTCCATCCACCGTCGCCGCTGTGCAGTGGCATGAATCCGCCCCACGTCAGCCCGACGGAGCGCAGCTGATTCTCGTGGCGCTCGAGCACCGGGATCAACTGGATCGCTCCGCGCTCGGGGTCAAGACGCAGCGGCAGCTCGAGCCGGCCTCCCTCCCTGAGCTGCTCTAGCCACGCTCTGGGGATCTCATCGGCGGCTGCCGTCGCGATGATCCGATCGTATGGAGCATGAGGCGGATGGCCCTGCCGGCCATCTCCAGCGATAATCGTCGCGCGCGTGCCGACGACGCGCAGCGATCGGCGTGCGCGGCGCGCGAGGTCTGGGTCGATGTCGATGCTCGTCACCCGTCCTGAGGGCCCAGTGAGGTGCGCCAGCAGCGCCGCGTTGTAGCCCGTTCCGGCGCCGACCTCAAGCACCCGATCACCGGCCTGCACGTCGAGCAGGTCCAGCATCTTGGCCATCAGCGACGGCTGGGAGGAAGACGACAGCGGCAACCCCTGGTCGTTGCGCTTGGTCACGATCGCCTCATCGCGGTAGACCGCCTCCAAGCCACCGTCAGCGAGCACCTCTTGGAGGAAGTGCTCTCGCGAGACGGCCAGGAACGCGGCTTCGACGCGGGGCGCGCTCAGCACGCCCTTGGCGCGCATGTCGGCCACCAGGCCGCGGCGCAGCCGCTCCCTGGTTGTCCTCGCCATCAGCCTCTGCGGCTCCAACGATGCAGGACGCGCTGCTGGAAGGCCCGATCGGTCACAGCGTCGTCAGTCTGACGGATGTTGAGACGGCTTTCCTCTGGGACACCCCGACGGCCCAGCCGCTGGCATTCCTTCGGTCGGTAGTCAGCCGTACCGCGCGCTCGCTTCTATCGCTCGTACGGACCTGACCTGACGCCTAGTTTGCGACGGACTGCGCTCGTCAGGCGAGGGCGAGCTGACGAGCTGACGAGCTGACGAGCGCCATGGTGCGAATCCGATCGTGAGCTCGGTCGTGGCGCCCGAGTCCGTCGGCGCGACGACGGGATCATCGGGGTCCGGACCGATCGGCGCCGCGGCGGAGGATCGGAGCCGCAACGAGCGAGCGCGCGTTTCGAGGGCATGCGGTTTCAATGGGGCCCGAATGCTGCTACGAAGCGGCAGGACTCGGGTTGTTGATGAGTCTGACTCGGTCAAGCAATAGCTCTTGGCTTCCTGTGAGCCGTTCGCGCAGCCCGGGCGGCTGGGCCGGCAGCGCGAGCGCCGTCAGCTCGCCGCGGTGGATGTCGGCCTCGACGGCGAAGAACAGGTGGTCGCGTCCGGCGTAGTACCAGTGCTCCGCTGGGGCGCCCATGACGCCGATGCGGCCGGTCATGGACTCGTCGGCCTCGCGCGCACACGCAAGCGCGGCGTGACTGGTTGGGCTGACGAACACGACGGCGGGACGCGTGCCATGGGTTCTGTAGCGGGGGTGGGCGAGCGCCCAGCCGCAGAGGAATGCGTCGTAGGCGAGGAATTTCTCGTGGTTGTAGGAGGGTCGAGAGGTGAGGTCGATCTCAACGAGCAGGTCGAAGGTGAGCTTCAGCGGTTCTACGCGCAGTTCGAGCGAGAGGTCGGGTTTGATCTCGGTGAAGGTTTTGAGCTCTAGGTCGATGATCGCCTGACCGTCGGGGACGGGGATCTCGTTGAGCGTGATCGGGTGGCGGCGTTGTCCTTGGCCGACTTGGGGGACGGGGTAGCGGCCGGTTGCGTAGCGGGGGGTGCGCCAGCGGTCGGTGGCCGCGTCGCCGACGGCGCGGTGGAACTCGATCGCCCAGCCGAGTGCGTGGAGGTCGTGCGCCAGCCGGGCGGCGTGGGGTTGCTCGATCGGCTTCCAATCGCGTTTCGGGGAGATCGCGGGCGCGGGCTCGCGCTGTTGCGCGACCTCGAGACCGCGGCGGGTCAGCGAGTGCAGCAGCGGCGCTTTGCCGTCGTTGGATGAATGCCCGTGCAGCCCGGTGGCGTGCCGCGCGATCAGCCCGTGGCGATAGAGCTTCACGAGGCGGTCGAAGACGGTGCGGGGCGCGCGGCCGGGGAGCGCGGCCCGCGCGATCAGGGTCACGGGCGCGAAGCCGACGCGGTCGAGCAGCGCGAGGATCGTGTAGTCCTCGTCGTAGAGCCTGGGCAGGCGGTCGGCGCCGCCGCACTCGTCGGCGGGCCCGATCTCGTTGATCCGGTCCAGGAACGCAAGGTCGCGCAGCGTGTCTGCGACCGGCCGGTCGGCCTCGGGCGCGGTGGCCCCCTGTATCCGGCGGCCGACGATCCGGCGCACGGGGCTGTCGGTGAGGTCGATGTCCTTCGCCGGGGGTGGCTCGTAGTCGACCTGCACCTCGTGCTTGGGCGGACGTTCCGGCGAAGGTGCGAGCGGGCGATCAGGTGCGGCCGGCGGCTTCGCCTGTTCTGCGGTCTGCAGCCCGGGCGCGTCGGCGTTGCTGGCGGGGTTGATCGGCTCCTCTTCGGCCGGAGCCGGATGGCTTGCGAGCGTGGAGTCCAACTGCTCGGGGTACGGGCCGACGCGCTCGTCTTGAGCGGCGAGGTGCCAGTCGGCCCACTCCTCATCGACGTCGGGTAGCGGATAGGTCTGCCCCATGAAGCTCGGCACCCGGGTGCCGTTCGCGATCCAGGATGCAAGGCAGTAGTAGTTGGGGAAGTTCAGGGCCTGCTCGGGGGTGACGCGCAGGCGGGCGCGGGAGTCAGGGTCGTCACGGATCATCGTCGAGTAGACGGCCATCGCGATCCGCGTGGCTTGCTCGGCGTCCTCGGCGTCGCCCATCCGGAACAGGAAGCGGCTCTGCAGCAGGTTGAGGACGCCTTTGAGGATCTTCTGCTGGTGCTCTGAGGCGGAGCCGAGCTGCGCGAAGTACTGCAGGCCGAACGCGGGCTCCAGGCCAGCGGCGCGGTGCGTGGCGATCTGGTCGACAACGTTCTCGCCACCGGCGACGTAGTGCGCTTCGTCAACCAGCAGCGGCACGCGGGGTCGCTCTCCCGCGGGGAGGTGCACCTGGCGTTGTAGTTGCGCGTGCAGCATGCGCATGATGAACAGCATGCACGCCTTGCTGTTCTCCGTGCCGATCGCGCCCATGTTCGCGTCGACGATCAGGATGTCCCGGGCCTGGATGATCTCCCGCAGCGGCACGTCGGTCGGGTGGTTGAAGAAGCGCCGTAGCGGCGGCACGCCGGTGAGCCCGGAGATCTTGTTGCGCGGCGCGTCCATCCGTTCGGCGACACGGCTCGTCGCCATGCGCAGGTCGTCGGGCAGCTCTGAGCGGAAGAACTCGGCCGTCTGGTCGAGGTCGGGCTGGTCGGCGCACGCTTCGGCCACCTCATTTCGGAACTCGTCCTTGGCCGGGCGCAGGAGCGTGTAGACGTCCTCCAGGCGGGCGCGTCGAGACTTCCGTTGGCCGATCGCGATCGCGCCGATCACGGCGTGGTAGAGGTAGCGTCGCGACGATTGGTAGATCTGGTTCTCGTTGATGTCAAGCAGCGCTGCGACGACGTTCTCGGCGATCTGCGCCGCCTCGATCGCGAGCGGCCGGTCGCCGATCAGCCGCAACGGGCTCATCCCGAACGCCGGTCGCCCGAGGTCGAGAAACCACACCCGCTTGCCGCAGTCGGCCGGCGTCATACGCAGGCACACGCGCGAGAGCTCCGACTTGGGGTCGATCACGATCGGCGCCGCGTGCTCGTCCTCAATGTCATTGAGGTAGAAGGCGAGCAGCGCGGACGTCTTCCCGCAGCCCTGGCCTCCGATCAGCAACGCGCCGTACTTGCGGTCGGAGGGGTGGATCAGCACCTCGGCGTTCTCTGCTCGGAGCATCGGATACAGCTCCTTCGCGCCTGGACCGCGTTCGGTGTGCATGCGAGCTGCGGCGGAGCTCACGTCGACCTCGCGCTCGTCTCGGCACCGTGCTCGGTGCCGGCCGCGTGCCCGTGGGTGGCGCGGGTCAGCCGGCCGGTGCGCGTCGAGCCGGACTGGCGTGGCGAGGTGCCGCGGACGACCTCAGGGGGCGCCGGGATTCGCGGGATCGTCACCCGCCGCACCGGAACGCCCTTCATCCGCGCCGAGGGCAGCTCGAGCAGGTGCGCAACCTCGGCGGCTGACACCAGCGTGCGGAACGAGGGGATGAGCGGCCCGAGCGCGCGTGGGAAGCGACGGCGGTAGAGGCCCTGGCGGAGGACCATCCAGCGACGGTGCAGCCGGTTCTCACCGCGGCGAGACTGAACAGCGGCCGCGACGGTCTTGCACGCCTCCGCGGTGTCGGCCGCGACGACTGCCTCGAGCCAGAACAGGCTGCGGTTCTGAGTGCGCTCGGCGGCGCGCATCTCGGCCCGGTTGAACGTCGAGGTCAGCCCTCCTTCGGGCAGCCCCCAGTGTTCCTGGCGTACGAGCTTGTTCTCCTGGCGGCGGTACAGCCGCCGGGCGAGCGCCTCGAAGTACGACGGGGTCGGGATCAGCTGGAAGCGAACGACCGTGGGCGCTGAGACGGCGACTTGGGCGCGCGCGATCTGCTCGAGCGGCGAAGACGCCAGCTCCTCGCTGTCAGCGATCAGCGAGTACACGAAGCTGCGCTCCTTTCGAAACCGCATGACATACCCGGGCTTACGCAGCACGCCGGGGCGCGGCCGCGGCTGCTCACCGTGCCTGCGGCCGAGCCTGACGTCGGGGTAGGCGGCGCTGATCGCCCCGTCGATCGCGCTCACCGATCGCGGCTCGCAGCGGATGTTGATCGACCACTCCATCTCTAGCCGCCCACCGGCTTCGGGCGCGGTCCCACAGATCAGCTCGAGTGCGAGGAAGGGCTGCCCATGTCGGACGCGGTCGGCGGGCCAGGCGCGGACGATGTTTGCGATCGATTCGACCATGTCCTCGAGGTCCTGCCCCTTGGCCTCGTCGTGCGTGGAGAGGTGAAGCTCGTAGAGCGCGTACTCGCGGCGGCCGCGGCGGCGAACGCGGCGCCCGACCAGCATCATCATCAGCGCTCCGACCAGGAGCACGCCGGCGGCGCTCTCGATCCCAACTCGCTCGAGCAGGGCGAGCGATCCGCCACCCGCCGACGGGCCGCTTCGGCGCCCGTGCGCAAGGGGAGCCTTCGCGCGCCCTACCCGGTCGCGCCGGAGACCCGGGCCGGCGGTCGGCTGTGACGCGCCCGCCCCGGTGAGTGGCTGAAACGTGAACGGATGCATGGCCCGGATCGCGCGGGGCACGAGCACCGCCGAGGCCACGAGGCCGCCGGCCACCAGCAGCATGCATACGAGTGTTCGGGTGGATCTCATAGGTTCACGTAGGTCTCGAGAACGGCCGCGATCGCGAGCAGCGAGGTGCTGAGCGCCATTACCGCGAGCAGGTGCCGGGTCGGGAACGGCCGGCTGCGAGCGTTCACGTAGAGCGAGAGAGCGATCGAGTAGGCGGCGAGCTCGACCGGGCCGTGCGGCAGCGCGGCTTGCAGCATGCGCGTGCCGTACGCGCCGAAGCTTGCCCCGATCACGATCAGATTTGCCGCAACCGCAGCCCCCAGCAGCGCCTCGCCGAGCCGCCGGAGCGTCCCGCACGGCGGTCCTGGTTGCTCCGTGCCCGCTGTCCAGTACGCGGACTGGGCGATCAGCAGCATGCCGCCGACGGCCGCGAGCGCCCGCAGGTTGTGCGAGAAGATGCTCGCCGCCTCGCCGGGTCGTGCCGGGATCCCGGCGAACGGGAACGCCAGCCAGTGCCGCGCCGCGGCGGCGAACCACACGTGCACGGCCAGCGCGATCACGCTACAGGCAACCGTGAGAGCGACTGCGACGCGGCCCGCGAGGCGAACCATCTCGGCCATCGAGGCCGCGGCGACGGCCGAGCGCTCATCGAGCGATCGCGGCAGAGCGATCGATGCGGGCGCTCCCTCCCCGTTCACGGCCGGGTCCGCTGCGGATCGAATCTGTATCAGGTGGCTGGTCATCGCCGCAGCGCCCCAAGGATTGCCTGCACCGGTATCTGCGCTGCCTCAGAGCACGCGTCGACCCTTCCCGCGTCAAGCCCTGCCAGGTGCGGCACCAGGACGAGTGACGCCCGGCGCTCGGCGGCGATCCGCCTCAGCTCGCGAAGCGGCGCGCTTGGGTGACGGATGTCGTTCCGGGCAACGATCAGCTCCTGGCCGGCTATCGGTGGAGCCGCTTGGAGCACCCGCCGGCCGCGCCTGACGCCATGCGCCGTCGCGGTCAGCATCCACGCGATGTGCGTCGCCGCGGCTGCAGTCGTCTGCTGTGGGCCGCGGGCGAGCGTGCCGCAGTCGATCACGGTCAACCCGTGCGCTTCGCGCGCGTGCACGAGCAACTGCTCGACCTGGTCGTCGGCCGGGCGCGACGAGAACTCGGGCCCGGTTGCGAGGACCCGCAGGCCGTCTCGCCCGGGGGCATAGATTCCGCCGCCGAGTGCAACGCCGCCGGCGAGCTGCTCGGCGAGCTCGCCGAGCGAGCGCTCTACCTCAACGCCGGCGCACGCGGCGAGACCGCCGCTCGGCCCGCCCGTGTCGGCGACCAGCACCGGATCGGTCCATTGCCGGACGGCGGCAAGCGCGACGAGGTACGACAGGGTGGTCACGCCGGCCCCGCCCGCGAGCCCGCAGACCGCGAGCAGCGGTCCGAGACGAACCCTCGCCGCGGCGGAGGAACCGTTCTCGCGGTTTAAGGCGTGCTCGGCCGCGGGCATCCGCCCGATCCGCTTCGGTGTCTCAGCGGTCGCGGCCGTCATCGAGGCTCCTTGGGTTGTTCGCGGTGCGCGCGGGTGCCCCGTCGCGCGAGCGCGTTGATCGCCGCCCACACGTTCCCGCCGTGTTCTGCGATCGTCTCGTCGCGGATCGCGACCTCGGTCGGATCGGATGTGAACGCCCAGTACTCACTCGGGCCGACCCTGAGCGTGACCTTGCCGTGCCCTCGGGCGCCGTTAAGCCACAGCATCTGGGCGTGGCGGCCTTTGACGGTCTTGAGCCGTCCGAGCTCGTTCGCCTCGCGCTCTGAGAGCTCGACGGTCTCGGCGATGAAAGGGATCTCTTGCGGGTTCTGGGCCAGGAGCAGTTGCTGGGCGGAGTTGCGCACCAGCGCCTTGCCGTAGTCGGTGTTGAAGTCCGACAGCTGCTGGCTCATCACGATCAGTGCCAGCCCGAGGTGCCGGGCGCGGCGGGCGAGGTCGTTGGCGTACTCGCCGGTCTCGTCGCGGCGGATCAGATGCCACGCCTCGTCGATCAGCATCATCGACCGACCCAGGAACAACGGGGCGCCCGGCTTGACCGCGTCGCCGCGGTGCGCGGCCCAGTGGCGCTGGACGGTGCCGGTGACGTATTCCATGATCGAGAACATCACGAGCTGCAGCTGGCTCTCTGGACACGTCCGCGTGTCGAAGATCACCAGCGGACTGTCGAGCGGCACCGTGGTGGGCCGGTCGAGCAGGTAGGCGTAGGTGCCCTCCCCGCAGTACTCAGACAGCTGGTCGGCGAGGTTGCGCAGCGTGGCCGCAACCTCGGGCGCGTCAGCGTTGCGCGCGTCTTCGGCCTGCGCGCGCAGCTCGTCGCGTAGGAGCGATTCGGTCGGCGAGCCGCCGAGCCCGGCCGCCTTGCCGTACACCGCGCGGATGCCCGACGCGAGCATTCCGAGCTGCTGACCGTCGAGCCGCCCCAACATCACCTGGTGCAGCGCAATCAGGAATGCGACCTTCTCCCGGGGAACCTTCGCCGGCTCCGGCACATCCCAGGGGTTCAACGCGTACGGTGAGCCTTCGGCGCCGATCTCGATCTGCTGCGCACCATGCACGAGCCGCGAGAGCGTCTGGTAGTGGCCGGCACGGTCGATCACGAACGCACGCGCGCCCAGGGCCAGGCAGCGGGAGATCAGGACATTGGCGCTCATCGTCTTGCCACTCCCGCTGCGGCCCGCTATGAGTAGCGTGTGGTTGGGGTGCTGCTCGTCGTAGAGGTTCAAGAGCTCGACTGTGCGACCGGGGTCGGCGAACGCGAACGGGATCCCCGTCGGCGACCCACACTTGGTCCCGACCAGCGGCAGCATGTCGGCGGCGTTCACGGTCGGGTACTTCCGAACCTGCGCGAGCACATCGCGCCCCAGCGGTAGCGTGCTCTCCCACAGCTTCTGTTGGCGGAACGTGCCGGCGTTGACCTTGCAGTCACCCGCGGACTCGATCTGCTCGGCACAGAAGTCGACCGCCTCCGAGAGCGCGCCCAGGTCCGGATCGGGCCCGCTGGCGCGAAGCTTCTCGTACACCGACACGTGGAACAACCCGGCCTGCTGGCCTGAGGCGAGCTGACCGAGCAGCCCCTCGTACTCGTGCTCCTGCACGTAGCGGTCAAAGTCCGGTACCCGGCCGCGCGACTCGGCGCCGCGGTTGATCGTGAACAGCCTGCGGTAGGCGAGCTTCAGCCGCTGGCGCTCGCGGCGTCGCTCGAGCGCGTGGACGTACACGCACAGCGTGAAGGGCTGGCGCGTCAGCATCGCTCCGTGCAGCCACCCCATGCTCGTACGGCCAGCGGTCGTCGCGACCACGATCGTCTGCTCGGCGCCGCGGTCGACGTGAGCGAGATGCGAGTCGCGATCGAAGTCAAGGCTCGATCCGGCGATCGCCTCCCGCAACCGCATGCCCGCCTGGATCACGGCCTCGCGCTCGACGGGCGCATCGAGTTCACCGAGCAGCTCCCCGGCGCCCACCGGCCGTCTCCCCCGGTCCGCCCTGGTCGGGTTAAAGCACGACCACAAGAGCGCCACGGCCTGTTCGCCGTCGAGCAGCTCCGTCGCCATCCCCTCGGCCTCGAGCTCTGAGCGCAGCGCGTCGACTCGGCCGAGGTGCTCTCGCACCGCCCGCCGATGCGCGGTCAGCGTCCGCTGTAGCGGAGCGGTCGGCAGCTTTCCGCGCCTGGCGTAGGCGAGCGCGGCGCGTGCGACGTGCTGGCGCGGCAGGAACGGAACGACGACGTAGTGGTTGACCTCGACGGCGGCGTGGCTGTCGGCGTGCAGGCGCAGCGACTCCTCAAGCGCCGCGTGCAGCCGCCAGCGCGACAACGCCAGCGGGTCGGTCGCTTCGCTGTCTCGGCTTGGGGGCGGACCGGCCGTGGCCTGCACCTCGCGCCGGCACTCCCCCACCAGCTCAGTCAGATTCACCGGACGGCCCTCGACGACGATCTGGATCCGCTCATCGGCCTGGAGCTGTGAGATCAACCGCTGAAACGTCCCCGCCGCCTTCTCGCGCTCCTCGCCGGACATCAGCAGCGGGTTCACCGGCGCGACCTTGAAAACCCGCACGAACGCTCCTTCGCTCGTCACGACCAGGCCGGTCCGGTCGACCGTCTCGACGCCGAGTAGCTCGCCGGCTTCGCGAAGCTCCCCGCGCCTGGGCTTGCTCACCTCGATCATCGCGGGCCGCCTCCATTCGCCTGGTAACGCGGTCCACCATTCGAGTGCGAACGATCATTCAGCGGGACGCCCCACAGCAGGTTGGGATCAAGCGTGGCCAACGGCTCCAGACCGCCACCCATCTGATCGCGGTCGGACACCACCAGGTACCCGCCGCACCCGCCAGCGCCCGGCAGGAAGCGCCCGTCCGCGCGGCGCCAGCGAACCGCGGATGCCACCACCGCCGCGAGGTCAAACTCGGTCTGCGAGGCAACAAACCCGGCGGCGACCGGCAGCCCGCCGACGTACGCGCCCGTCACCGCCGCGCCGACCCCATGGATCGGGCTCAGCCAGTTCGCCCACGCGAACCCGATCAGGATCCCAACGACCATCGCCGCGATCTGGCCGACGGTGAAGTCCCAGCCGAATCGGAGCTTCGCCTCCAGATGCGCCGGAGCAGGGTTCACGAGCCGCCCCCGTCATCGGACCGGGGCTGGTCCTGCGGTGTCCGCGCCCCGGTTGCGTTCCCGCCATTCTCGGTGGTGCCGGGTGCACGCGCGGTTGCGGGTGACCCGCCACCTGACGCTTTGACTGTCCGGGTCGCCGGCTCGGCGGTTTCGCCAAACCCCGCGGTCGAGTCACCGCCATCTGAGAACGCCTGGGCTCGCACCTCAGGGCTGGCCGCGGTTAGGGTGCGGATCGCCTCGCGCTGCTCGCCCGTCCACTCGCCAATTGCCTGGTAGGCGAGGTGCTGTTGCGCCCGCGGACCGTGATCGGCCACCAAGCTCCGGATAGCACCCTGCGTGCGCACCGGGAGCGCATCGAGCGCCTGCCTGGCCTGCTCGGCGGATACCGGCTGTCGCTGCTCACGCAGCGACGCCTCGAGCATCTCCGCGTCGAAATCCTCCTGTCGCCAGCTCGGACGCTGCAGGCCCCCGCTCGCCGCGACCGCGCTCTCTTGGCTCGCCATCGGCGGCGGCGAGTAGGCACGCGCGTTCGTACCGCCACGAACACGATTCAGCCACCCGGAGCCGGGCTCCGACGCGCCGCCCGCCGCTCCGTTTGACCGGCCACTCCCCGCAGCAGAGGAGGCGACACCCGTACCCGCAGCCGCGGCGGCGCCGGTCGCGCCGCCGGCACTCGCGGCCTTGCTGGCGGCTAGCACGCTCTCGGCGCTTAGCCGCGTGCCGAGCCGCGAGTCGGTCGACCGCGAGCGCTGATCGCTCGGTCCACCGTGCCCACCCGCCCAGCTCGGCATGTGCTGCCGGGCGGAGTCACGCAGCTGGGAACCGGCCGCGTAGCTCACGGCGCGTGAAACGAACCCGCCACTGACAGCGCCGGCGCCAAGCATCGCCATCTGCGCCAGCCGGCTCGGCAGCAGCAACATCAGCCACAACATCGCGATCGCCGCCAGCGGCTCGAGCAACGCGTCAAAGAACCCCGACGAGCCCTTGAGAAACAGGCCGTCGTTGAGCATCGCCGCACTTGCGGCGAAGCACACCGCCCAGATGAACGGCACCGCCAGGCAAACCGCGAACGCGCGCGCCAGCACCCGCGGGATCCACGAGATGACCGGTGAGAGCACGATCGCGATCGGCATCCCGATGAACACCAACACCGTCGAGATCGCCAGCGCCACCTTCATCATCAAAAGCCCGAGGAACAGCACGCTCGCGATCACCGCCATCACGATGCTCACGAACAGCCCCACCCCCAGGAAGCCAAGACCGACGCCCGCCCCAACACCAACCGCGAGCACATTCGCGCTGGACTTCGTCACGCTCCCAGAACCAAGCAGGCCCGTGCTGGCGTCGTTTGCCAGCGCTACCGCCGTGTGAAACATCCACGGCCAGATCGGCAGCAGCATCGCCGCGCCAACAGTCCGCGCCAAGCCTTCCAGCGCCGAGCCGCCGCTACCCGCCAGCCCAGCCACCCAGAACCGCGCGATCGAGATCGTCGCGACCGCGGCCAGCGCGGCGCCGGCCATCGCCAGGACCGTCTGCTCGGTCGCCGCCACGTGCGAGCCGACACGAGCGTAGTCCGGAACAGCGACCAGCCAGCCGATCAGCTGCGTGTTGATGAAGTGCGCGATCGGCGCGAACAGCGCGTGGATGACCGCGTCAAACGCCGTCACCGCGAGCTTGCCCACCGTGCCACCGATCACGGAGCCGACCCCGCCCAGCAAGCCGCTGATCACCTGCCCAGGACTTGGAAGTCCGAGGATCCATGCCTGAGCAGGGCTCGGCTCGACCGCCAACAGAAGCAGCACGATTGCCAGGACGGAGGCGCCGAGCGCGGCAAGCTGCCAATGCCAACGGCTCGTCAGCAGGGCCCGTCGCGGGGGGGTGCCGGACCCGGCAGCCGCTTGCAGGTGCCGCGAACCCACGGTCAGTCGATCAGTGCAGTGACGCTGCCGAGCAACAACAGGACGCCAAGCGACGTGCCGACCATCTGCATGCCCCGGCGGCCGCCGAACATCATGACCACGCCACCGGCGATCAGACCGATCGGCGCAACCGCCGCGACCATCACCAGCGCCGGGGTCACCAGCGCGTGCGCTCCGTTCACGAAGCCGCCGATCCCCGATGAGTTCTTCGGGATCCCGGCGGCCTTCATCACGATATCCACCTGCGCGCCGAGCTCGACCAGCAGGACACTCACCGCCGCCACCAAGACGACGGTGCGTAACGCGCGCGCACGCTGGCGGATCTGCTTGGTGGGGAGCACTCTCGAACCTCCTTGGAGCGAATTGGTCATCTCAGCGCCCGCCGGTGCCGGAGGGCCTCGCTGTCAGAGGTATTGGCTCGGGGTTCCTGAGTCCCGCTCGCGTCGCTACGCGCTCACACCAGGCACCCGGAATTGGCGAATTTCAGGGCGGGCTGCACGGCGACGTGACCCCTGCTCTTCGCCTGACGCGCTCCACGAGCTCTTTTCGACTACCAGGCCGCCGCGCCAGATGAGAAGGTGACAGCTGTGGCCGCCTCGACTCCGCCGACACCCCCCGACTTCTCGCATCTAGCCCGTCGCCCGAGCGAGCGAGTGGCCATCGTCGAGCACGTGCTGAACACGGCAGAGCTTCAGGAGACCAACTACCTGGAGTGGAAGACCGGCTATGACCTCTCCACCAACCCCGGCGCCGCTGCGACCGGCAAGCATCTCATCGGGTTCGCGAATCGCGACCGCGCGCAGGCCGCTCGGTACGCCGACGGGCACGCTTACCTGCTGCTCGGGGTCGAGCCCGCCAACCTCACCGGTGTCCCGCTGTGGGATTCGGCGGACCTCGAGAACTGGCTCGTGCGCTTCGTCGGCCGGGAGCTGCGCTATGACATTCACTACGTCGAGGTCGGCGGCCAGCAGGTCCTCTTCTTGACCGTGGACCCGCCTCAGCAGGCCGACCCCATTTACTGCCTGCAGCGGGCCTCAGCCGAGCCCCGGGGCAAGACGCTGCCCGAGGGCACGATCTACGTTCGTCACGGCGGCCAGACCGACGTCGCCACCGCCGCTGACATCGCTCGGCTCACACAACGCGCCCGAGCAACAGCCGTCGGCCTGGACCTTCGCGTCGAGCTCGACGGCTCGGGGGTGAGGACCATCGGCGAGAAAGTGCTGTCCGACCGCGTCCGCGACCCGTTCGTTGAGCGGGAACAGCGCAGCCTCTACAACAGCCTGCCTTCGCAACAGCGAGACCGTTACGCCTACGGCCTATCGCGGGCGGCTATCGGGGAGTCGCGAAGCCGGGACGAGTACATCGAAGAGGTCGAGACGTATGCCGCCGAGCTCAAGGCCCGGTGGGCGGAGCTCGTCGCCATCCACCACGTCGAGCACGAGCGCTCCGAACTGGTGGCAGTCATCGTCAACGACACCGCCGAGAACTACGAGGACGTCGTCCTGGAGCTGGCCCTCCCGGTAGCGCTGGACTGCGTCTACACGCGCCCGCGCGAGGCCGCGAACCGGCTGGGTCGCCCGGAGCGGCCGGTGGCGTACGGCCGGGGCCTGCTCGCGAGCATCACACCGCGCATGCCCGTCATCCCTGGGCTGCGGCCGCCCGAGCCAGAGCTGGAGGCGCCGGAAGCGTGCTCGACTTTGGTCCGCTTCCCGCCGCTGCACGTCCGCCCGCACACGCCCCACCGGCTGCAGCGGCTCCTCCTAGCCCTCCCGCCAACCGTTGCCGACGCCACGCTCCCTGTCAGGTGGCGCGTGACAGCCCGCAACACTCCTGGACAGCTCGAAGGCGAGGTCGAGCTCCTGGTTCCCGGTGCCGACCGGGCCACCGATGAACCACCTGAGCCTGACTACGAGGACTGATAGCACCCCTGCTCGTGGCGAGGTTGGCGTCGAGACCGCCGTCATCTCCGCGCGGTACTCAGCTCTGTCGCCCTCGAAGACCTGTCTCGCGCGGGATCCGGGGGCCCACCGGCACCACGAGCTGCGGGGCACACACATGGAGACCGGAACTCGATCAGCAGCCTTCGAGCTCGTTCGGCGCCCGGCCGAGCGCGATCATCAGACGACTCGCGTTCGCAACGGTGACGCGGCGCTTGGCCCGACCGTTTCTGCCCTTGCCGAGAAACGCTCGCTCGAAGTCGACCTGTTGCATCTCCAGCCAGCCCGCGATGTCAGCGATCGTCCGGTCGAGATCGCGGGCCAGCGCGTCAGCGATCGCCGCCCGCGTCCGGTCCACCGGGATCGAGTCGCACCGCAGGCTCCGCAGCTCGCGGCGATCCCGCTCGGCCGCCACCAGCTCTTGCACACGGTTCTGTTCGACACCCAGGATCCTGGCCGCGGTATCCAGCGACTCGCCCTGCTCTATCACCAGTGACCACGCGTAGCGCCGGCGCTGCACGCATGACGCGCAGGTACGGCCCGTCTCGGCGCACCGCCGGCAGGATGATTCGGCGACCACATCGCGCGTAACTCGTCGCAGCGCCGACACTGCCGCGTCTCCTAGCTCATCGCCTGCCTCCGGCCTGACATGCAGGCCGGGAGACTGCGTAAGACCAAACCCGTGCGGAGGAAACTCCGTGTCGCTCGCGCCGAAGCACCACGCGCGCAGCATAACATGCTATGCGCTCGTATGTGCTCAACTTCGCTCACATACCATTCACTATCTGCACCGCGGAAGGTCCCCAAGAGGTGCACCAGGCCGCCGCCGCGCACAAGCCAGCGTGCGGTCAGGCTGGCGTACCCTCCCACGCTGCTGACTTCTTCATCGGCGCGCAAGCCCAGACCGTCGGGCTGGTGCTCTTACCTGCGATCCCGCGAATGCGAGGACCTACTCTCCGGACCTCACGCCGATCGCACCGTCACAACCGATCACCCTCCGCCGCCAAGCCCGGGCTGAAGGAACGAGAGCAATACGGCGGGACGGTGTCAGCAACCCTGACGTCTGGCCGCCGGCAAGGCCAGTGCTTTTCGCGCCCTCCAGTTCAGGCGGCGTGGCGGCTGGCCCGGTAGCAGGCCGGGCAGCCCGAGCCGTCGGTGCGCGTCGATACCGCCGTCTTCCATTTGTGCTCACACGTTGCGCACTGCCACCAGAGCTTCAGGCTCGAGCGGGCACCGAGCCGGGTCGGGTCGATCCCGGGGTTGCGCTGCAGGTCAAGCTCGCCCACCAGCTCGGGATGCTTGACGGCCAGGGACCGCGCCGGATCGACCTCGCTCTGCGTCCGGGCACGACGCTTCAGTCCACACACCGGACAGCCGGTGCCTTCTTTGGTGCGGTTTGCCACCGCGGCCTTCCATTGATGCCCGCAGCTTCCACATCGCCACCACAGCTTGAGACCCGACCGCGCCCCGACGCGGACCGGGTCGATCCCGGGGTTGCGCTGCGGGTTTAGCTCGCCCACCAGATCGGGATGCTTGACCACCAGGGACCGGGCCGGATCGACCTCGCTCTGCGTCCGGGCACGACGCTTGACCCCGCAGGCCGGGCAGCCGCTCCCATGAACTCGGGTCCGCTTTTCCACAGCCGATTGCCATTCGTGGCGGCACGCCGCGCAACGCCACCAGACCTTGTGCTTTGACCCCGGGCTAACCCTCGCCGGGTCGGGATTGCTGTTGCGGGTCGGGTGCCACTCGACAAGCAGGCCCGGGTGCAGAGCCCGAAGCGATCGATCAAAAGCCACCGGCCTGGGCCCACGCAGCCGCGCGCGAGCGCACTCCGGGCAGCCAGAGCCTGCGGTGCGGGCTCCGACCGTCGACTCCCACTCGTGCCCGCAGCGCTCACAGCGCCACCACAGCTTCCGGCTTGACTTCGCCCCGATCCCAGAAAGATCGATGCCGAGATTGCGCGTCGGGTGCAGCTCTGCAGCCAGGACGGGGCGGCCGGCGAGCGAACGCCAGCGCGGCACCCGGACAGACGCACGCAGCGCAGCCGGCACCCCCACCCCCTCCCCGAATCCGCCGCCGCGCTCGATCAGGCTGATCGCACGGGCGCTCTGCTGCATGCTCAGCTCGCGTGCACAGGTCGCCACCTTGACCGGCAGGTGAAACGCCTCGCGATACTCCGAGAGCGTCCATCCGTGGGTTCGGCGCAGATGCGAGCTGCCGAGCAGGCGAAACCACGCGCCGCACAGGTGGCACTGCACCCGATCCTCGTAGCGGTCGTAGGCCAACTCGCCCAGCTGCCCGAAATACGGCGTCCCATCCGCCAGCCGCCGCAGCCCGCTGACCTGGGCACTCAATGCGTGCTGGTGGCCGACGGGATCAACGCTGATCCCGTTCACCGAAAAGGTCAAGCCGCTCAACGCGGCAGAGTCCCCGTGAGCAGGTCCACCGCCTGCCACCCGTCGGGCCGCCGGTCAAGCACCACCGCCCAGTCGCGCGGCCGTACGGTCTGGCGCAGCTCAAGGACCGCGGTGCCGCCATCTCGCAGCACCCGTCGAACCGCCACCGAGACGCTCGTGATCTCACGGAAGTAGCCCTCGCAGCCGCCGTGCACGACGCGGCCGTAGGCCTGGGCAAGCTGTGGTGCGAACAGCTGCGAGCAGACCCGCCCGGGGCTGTCGATCGCCGCGGCCTCATAGGCATCCAGCCATGCCCGCGGCGTCGCCGGCAGACGCGGCCCTGCCGGGCCCGAAGAGACCTGCGCCACCGACCAGCTGACCGCGAGATAGCCGACGATCATGGCCACGGCCACCCCCACCAGCCAGCCGCCAACCCGTCGCTGCTGCGATCGCGTTGCGCCCGCCCGGCTATCAGCCTTGGTGACCACCAATTCGTCGTGACCGGGCGCAACCTTCCGCTGGGCCGACGAGGTGTCCTGGCGACTGGTTCTGGCAGGCCAGCGTCCCCAGTGCGCGTCGTGCTCACCCCGGATCCGGACGATCATCGCCCGCGCCGGTGCTTGTGCCGCCGGTGTCGAATCGGGGTACGGCGTCCGAATGTGACCGAGATCCGCCGCGCTGCTGAGGCGTCAAATGGGTAATCGCTCTCGGTCGCGGTCGTCGCAACCCACATTGGATACATCGCGATACCCCGACCTGAGAAAAAGCTCCACTTGAAGCTAAACGCCCCGCGAGAGTTCGTTCGCAGCGCCAAGAGGGGCGAGCCGCGTCGGCTGCCCGGGTAGCGGACCAGCAGCCTCAGCGCCACCCCGTCCGGGGGAACGTAGCCGCCGACCAGCCGCCCGCGGATCGTGACCGCTGCGCGCCACGGCAGCACCCGCGGGCTGATCGACTCATCGATTCGCGCCGGCACAACCAGCTTCACAATCGCCGAGGTCGCCGGCTCGGTGCTCGCATCGCCCGGATAGGCAGCCTCGATCAACCTCGATGGGCCTGCCGGCACCGTCGCCGTCCACGTCCCGTTGGGCCCCGTGATCACGCTGGCGATCGGCGTGAACTGCCCCAGACCGTTATCCGGCGCGGCGAGAACCTGCACGGCGCGGCCGCTCAGCGCAGTCCCGTCAGCGAGCTCGAGATAGCCGCTGACCGTCGTCGCGCGGCCGTGCGGGACCCTGCGCCTCGCCTTCTGCACGACGTGCGGCAGCAGCGCGATGCGCCTGACCTTGGTGACCTTGACCGGCTTGCCGTGGCGCTTGACGATCACCGTCACCTTGCGCTTGACCGTTCTCGCGTGACAGCGCTTCACCCGCCGCTTCACGACATGGCCGCGCCCCCGGACCACCACCTTCTTGCCATGCCGGATGATCGTCCGGAGCTTGCCCGGCAGGTGGACCTTGACCGTGACGCCATGACAACGCAGCGCATCGGCGATCCTCGCAAACGAGATCGCCGACGCCGTCGGCTGTCGAATCGACATCGCGAACGTCTGCGTCGGGGAACTGGCAACCCGTCCGCTGGGATCGATCGCCGCGTTCTGCGCAAAGCAAGAAACCTGGTGAGACCCGATCCCCGACACCGCAATCTGCGCGCTCGCACCCTGGTGTGCGGTGTAGGGGCCGGCATCGACCGAGCAGTAGATCGAGACGCCGCTTGGCCCCGCCGTTGCCGTCGCCGAGACGTACTGGGTGCCGGCGGTCGACGGGGCATCCGAAGGACCGGTGAGGCTCAACGCTACAGGGGTGTTATCGACGTTCAGCGTCGTCGAGGGTGAGGACACGTTTGCGGGGCTCGCCGCGTCGCTGGCCGACAAGACCAGCGACAACGGGCCGTTCGCGTACT
>JAABUZ0100003667.1_pt1 | contig 22354 bp, 42 predicted proteins | sample 5562091 | NCBI WGS metagenome assembly JAABUZ01 (sample SAMN12813069, study PRJNA571459) | rock metagenome | isolation source: Antarctica rocks | place: Antarctica: Victoria Land, Linnaeus Terrace sud | collected 2015-12-21
AGAGCATGAGGGTGCAGGAGCTAGCTGACATACTTTGAGCACGCGAAAGTGGTGTCTGTGCGGTAAAGATGGGCCATTCTGAGCAGGAGGCGAGTATGAGTCAAGCATAGCCGCCCTATGGGCCACAGACAGCATAGCCCTGAGCGGCCTGGCACCAAGGCTGCAGGAAAGGCGCACCTTGGAAGGCGGCATGGTGTTTCAAGTCCCGCGGGCTGGTCAACTGCCTGGCGCCCAGGTAGAAGTGCGCGAGCGCAAGCGCCCCTGCACGCAAACGTCTGTCAGAAAGCGCATGCGCATGCCACTGACTGTCTTTTCCCTGCCGCCCTGTACTTCTGCTTCGCACCTGTTATGCAGCCCCACAAGCACCGCCACTCTGCGGCCTGCTCAACCTGCAGCGTCTCAAACGCCTGCACCAGCTCATCCTGTTCGCCAGCGTCCAGCGCATGGTTGTCATCAAGGAGGTCGCCTATGCGACGGTCCGTCCTCTTCCGCATGGCTTCCACCACAAGCCGTTTACCTACCACTCAGCAGCGGTGCGCTGAAGGCGCCGGGCCTCTCGTAGTACATTTGGCAGTTACAGACTCTTGCTAGGGTGGGCACACAGGGCCATGCTAGCTCTTGCCACATGCCATCACTCGACTGGCCTTCAAAACTCTGCCACACATCATCACTCGACTGGCCTTTAAAAAACCATACACCAGACACAACAAAACCTTCGCTATAAAAGCCACGCCTTTTCTGGCTCTATGCCTGCCTGTGCACGACCTCGTTCCTCACGTTTGCCAGAGCGCAGCACCCCGCCTAATATTCTGGGGCGGGCGGCACAAACGAGTCGACGGTGGCCTGCAGCACGGGCCGGAACCTGGGCAGCTCCGACTCCCGGCACTGGGCGGTGACCGTGAACAGCTTGTTGTACCTGTCAGCGCGACCGCTTGTCAGGCGCACCTGCTGAAATGCTTTCGACAGTGATGTCCCTGGGCGGAAACAGGGCATCAGCTCTGCATGCAAACCGGATGCCTTTCACCTGGAAAACCACCACCGCTTGGATGTCTCCTGCTGGTGCAGCCTGGTAGTCACACCAAAACCGAGCACGATGGGGTGACCGCTCAGTCCAGCGCGTCTCAGCCACGCGGCAAGGAGCGCTCCAGCCGTGCAGCAAAGACGGACAACCAAGGGGCGCGCCTGCCGTTGAAGCCGAGCGAGACGGCCGACAGGAAGTGTCGCGGCTCGTCCTCCTCTGGCTTCTGCACGGTGTACTCCAGCAGGTACTTGCGGTCGCGCTCGCGCGCGTCCAGCAGCTTGGCGCGCTGCCCGCCGCCGCGAGCACCAACCATCAGCAAGTACAGCTATGCTTATCAACGACCAACGTAGCCTGTCCACGGCAGGTGCACTGCTCAACCTTGGCGACAATAGGTGCTCAGCGAGCCATGCCGGCTAGGTCCTCCTTCCCTAGGCCTTGCTGCAAAAAGCCCAGCCTTGATACTTGACAATGCTTGCTCACACTACAAAATGACCCCTGGGATGCTATGATCTGTAGACAGACACAGTGACAGGCGTCTGGCAGCTGGGCATGGCGCTCATATGGGAGTCCTGGCGCCGCACCTGCACCGGGCCCACGTTCTTCCGCCGCCGCAGCAGGTACGTGCGGTCCATGCTCACCACCAGGTTCTGGCCAAAGTCCTGCGCGGAGCCGAACGAGCCCAGCTTGGTGTAGTCGGCGCCCACGTTGGTCACGAGCACCGTCACGTTGGTGTCGGCGCCGCCCGCCTCGGGGTACCTGCGCGCGGCCGGCCGCGCGCGCTGAGGCCGCCCCTCGAAGCGGGGGTGTGCGCAGTCGATACGCTCAAGGCGAAGACAGCGGCGGTGGCAAGGCGGAGGGAAGGGGCATGTGCAAGGGGTTGCGCGGGCGCACCAGGCCAGCGCCCGGCGCATGCCGCCTGAGAAGCCCTTGCCGCCCTCTGCGTTGCCCGACCCAAACATCCAGCCGTCCGGCACCTGCGCAAGCCCCACTCAGAACATATCAACCATATCAATTTCATATAAACATGCTCCACGGGTTGCAGGTAAGCTCAGCTCAACGGTGTCGACGGGTCACCTTGATCGAAAACTTGTCTGCCCCGTCGTCATATGGCACTAGACCCCCGCCTGCCTCTGCGCCCCGCCAAGCACGTTGGCACGAAGCGCCTGGCATTCAGACAGACACACGCAGGAGTGTTGCCGCAGCGCACCTCCTGCCGCATGCACGCCCGCCGTCCGGCACAGCAGCAGGACCGCCGGCAGCTGGAGCAGGCCCCGCCGCGGCAGGTCAGCCAGCTCTGCCGCGGGCCCAGGTCTGGGCGCTGCACACCGTGCAGCGCATACCCGCCTGCCTCGTACTGGGCCTGAGCGCGCTACATCTGTTCACCGACCCGTTGCTTCACAAGTTTCTATAGCACATGCGATGCACGAGCGCGCCTGTGCACGTAAACGGTGCAAGCCCATGCGCCAAGCGACGGGCGCTCAAGTCCGAGGCGGTGCCAGAGCTAGGCAGTGCGCTCTTGGCAAATGCTGGCATTGTGGCGTGCTCGTGCTTTGTAGCTCAGTACAGAGCGCTAGTGCTGTGGCGAGCACACAGATCGCTTGGCCTGTCTTACCGGCTTCCGAAAACTATCTTGTAGGTGAACCTGGCAACAGGTCTTTTTAGCTGCCTCCTCGTGCGCCAGAGTTCTGGTTCCGGAGTTGTGATGGCGGTCGTGTGGAGCGCTGTGCTGGGCCTGGCCCTGGTGGCCGGGCTTGCGGCCGGCGAGGCTGTGCCCGCCTCTCCAATAAAGGTCACTCTCCACAAGCGTGCGCTGAGCGCAAAGCAGCTCGAGAACACACAGCGGACGCTGCAGGAGCGCTACGTGCGCTCAAACCTGCTCGGCAGCCGCGAGGAGGACATCCCGCTGCTCGACTTCCTGGACGCTCAGTGTAAGGGCCTTGCTGGCGAGAAGGTTGTGTGATGCTAGTTGCAAGACGCTGCGCTCCACTTGTCACTTGACAAGCCCCGATTCCTGTTCCTTGGCACAGAAAAGCTGCGCGCTCTGCAGGGAGCAGGCTATGCCTGAGATTGCGTAATTGCAAGCCATGCGCGCATGTGTATGAAAGGTCGATACAAAGAGTCTTATGGGAATATGGCGGCCTGTTAAGCCAGTAGGCAAGCGATATGTGCTGTGCCGCGTCCCTATGAAGCCGTGTCTGGGCTGTCCGCGCGTGTCGTGTTGGCAGCGACTGTGCAGCTAGTTTCGCAGGTCAGGCCAACTGCATATACTTGAATATACGCGCCGCGATCCACCACTGCTACAGCCTGGTGGCGCCCCAGGTCGTCCAGGCCCAAGGACAGAGAGGTCATCATCTCGTGCGAAACATCAGCCAGTGCCTGCTATTCAGCCGGCGTGCAGTGACAGGCGTGTGTGCGGGCAGACTATGGCGAGATCGGCCTGGGCACGCCGCCGCAGCTGTTCAGCGTGGTCTTCGACACCGGCAGCTCCAACCTCTGGGTCCCCAGCTCGCAGTGCAGCTTCCTGCAGCTCGCGTGCGACCTGCACCGCAAGTTCTATGCGACCAAGTCCGCCACCTACCGGGTGCGCCTCCTCAGCCTGGCCATGCTGAGCGGCAGCGGGTGTGACGCTCCCTGCCAGGGAACAGCAGGCCGCGGCACACCCTGGTTGGTCACACCTTGTTGTTTTCGCTGATGAGGAGTCTGCAAGTGTGCTGAGCCTGCGTTGCCAGCATTTATTTTTACGAGTGAACCTGCACACTGCTAATACGACGCATGTATGCAAGTTTCCATGCTTCTTGCAGCATCGCTTGTTGTGTGAAATATGACTCGATGTAGCTGCTGTGCCAAGGCTTGTATTCTGTCTGCATGGCTGAGTGCGCAGCACGCAGACAAGTGCTTAACCTTGCGCATGCATCTGCTGTACACTAAGGCTAACTGACAAGTTTTCTTGCCTGCTACTAACAGCTTCTAGCAGCGTGCTTAGCCTGCTGTTGGACTATGAGCGGGTGAACAGCATGCTTCAGTGAGCGCTGAGCAACACCGTTGTTACTCATGTGACTTCAAAGCACAAGACCACCTGTTGTGCTCGCGCGCGCGCAGGGCAACGGAACCGACTTTGCGATCCAGTACGGCAGCGGCTCGCTGGCCGGCTTCTTCAGCACGGACACGCTGTCGCTGGGCTCGCTGCACATCGAGGACCAGGTCTTCGCTGAGGCCACCCAGGAGCCTGGTGCGTGTCCGCGTTTGGTTTCCCAACGAGCCGCTGCGTTTTTATGCTGAATGCAAATGCTTTGATGTTTGGAGGAGGTGTCTTGGCAGATGTGATGGCAAGAGGTGTCTCGGCAGATTTGTTGCTGGCCTTGGCGTGGCTATGAATGTGTGGCGCATGCTGACGCTGGCATTGTGCTGCAGGGCTGGCCTTCATCGCCGCAAAGTTTGATGGCATCATGGTGCGCCCTGCAGCGGACCGAGGGTGCCTGTGATGTACTCATGTGTTGGCGCCTGGTCGCTGCTCAGCAACGGATAGTCGTGAGGCTTGTGGTATGCCAGCTTGGCGCAGAAGCCCTGCTATAGAGTGCCGCTGTGTCGCGCCTCTTTCATGCCTGGTGGCAACAGTTTGTCGGGCAAATGCGACTCGCCGTGTTATGCGAAGTATGCAATCGCGGCATTGGCCAAACCAGGGCTGAGCCAGCCGTTCTTATGAAAACCCCTGCAGGGCCTGGCCTTCCCGGAGATCGCAGTGGGCGGCGCGCGGCCGCCGTTCCAGAACGCGCTGGACCAGGGCCTCGTGCCCGAGCCCGTCTTCTCCTTCTGGCTCAACCGCAACTCGCCGAGCGGCCCCGGCGGCGAGCTCACGCTCGGTGGCGTCGACCCGGACCACTACCGGGGCAAGCACACCTGGTGCGCGGCCGCGCGCGCGCACTGGACCTGCAGATGCTGGGCGTGCCGCATATTCGCACGTCTGTCTATGGCGGATTTGTCTTGCCCTCCCGGCGTCGCAGACCTTGCTTGTGTCGTTGACGGCAGCTTAGCCCACCCGGGCTGTTGTAGCTTTTTGCCAGGGCTGCTCGCCTGGGAAGCTTGCATACGCTGTTGGTGGGTGGCAGCATCATGCGTGCTGTCGTGACAATGCACATGGTGTCCACCGTGTGTGCTGGTTTCGAAAGGGCGGGCTGCGCAGGGCGAACGTGACGCGCCGCGCCTACTGGCAGTTTGACCTGGACGAGATCAAGGTGCCGGGCGCGCTCGTGCCCGCCTGCGCCGGCGGCTGCCAGGCGCGCGCCCGCGCGTGGCACGCGCTGGGAGTGCGCATAGCAGCGAGAGTGACGGGGCGGCTGGTCGTGCGGCGCCGCCGCCAGAGCACGGCGCAAGCGGTGATGGGTGTCAGGGAGTGCGCTGCGTAGCGTGAGTCACTGCTGAAGAGTCATAGCTATATATCCAACACATCCTGGGCATCGCTTGCGGCAGGCGATCGCAGACTCGGGGACCTCGCTGCTGGTGGGCCCGGTCGAGGAGATCGCGCAGATCAACGCGGCGATCGGCGCGCGCGGCGTGCTGCCGCAGGAGTGCCGCGTGCTGGTCAAGCAGTACGTGCCGCAGCTCATGAAGCTCATCATCACGCTGCCCGGCGACCAGGCGCGCGCCCGGCGACAGGGAACAAGGCCCCAACCAGCCCCTGCGGGCGGCCATCCTTGCTTGGCTCCTGAGTCTCGATTTTATCACGCGCCCTCGGTGATTGAGTGCCTGTGCGAAGCAGTGCATACCGGCACACCCTAATAATTCTGCATTGTTTGCCACCAGCCTTGCCTGTGGCGCACCCGCAGGCCGCGTGCCCATGGTGCTGCTGCGGTGCCAGTAATTTGCAGATACTGAAGGGCGTCCACCTGTTTGGCCAGGGATGCTTGCCCGTCGCAACGTGGGGTTGTGTGTCAAGGTGACAGACAGCCTTGTCATGGAAGCCGTGAACGAGATGTGCCCGGGCGCGCGCAGGTCTGCTCCGCGGTCGGCCTGTGCAGCCGGTCAGCCTCCGTGGCGGCCAACGCGAGCGCTGCCGGGGCCGCCACGGCGCGCAAGCTGCTGGCCGGGCGGGCCGTCGGCGGCGCCGACGACGGCGCCCTGGGCGACTCGTCGCCGACGTGCCAGTTCTGCACGGTGGCCATCAGCTATATCAAGGCGCGGGGCCCCCCGCGCTGCGCCTTGCGTGGGGGTTGTAGGCCTTTGGGTAGGGTTGTAAACCCTATCGCTTAACTGTATGGGCTTTTGCATGCAAGCGGCAGCCGGCAGCGATGGGGCATGGGTTGGGCCTGAGCTGGCCGGGTTGGCGGGCCTGGTCGCGCTGTCTGATGCGCTGGCCGCCGTGCGCGCGCAGATCGCGCTGGCCAACCACCAGACGCAGGAGCAGGTCATCCGCACGCTGGACGGCGCGTGCGACACGCTCTCCTTCCTGGGCAGCAGCCAGGCGGTGGTGGACTGCGGCAAGATCCCGACCATGCCCACCGTCACGTTCACGATCGCGGGCAAGGCGTTCGAGCTCACGCCCGAGCAGTACGTGCTGAAGGCGTGCCCCCGTGGCTTCACGGCCATCCACCGCTCCCCTCGCTGTGCCTGTCGGGCGAGCGGGCGGCGGGCTGCGCCGGCCGCTGCAGAGGGAGCCCTGAGCGCGTGTGCTGCGGCCTGCACTCTTGGCGCAGCGGCTGCTCCAAGCGCTTGAGACGGCAGGGCTCTGCCGAGCGGCAAGGGCTAGGGCCTGCGCTGCCGGCCTGCGGCGGCGGCGGTGCAGGCGCTGCCGCATGTGCGTTGAGATCACTGGCTGTACACCCGCCGGGCGGCAGGTTGCTGGCGGCCCCAGCGCTCGAAGGCGTCGCTGTAGGCTGCCGCGGGCGGGCTGCGCCATCTAGCGGCCGGGTGTCAGGCCTTCCTGCACATGGCCATCAGTGTTCCGCACGCATGGCTGCAGGTGCGGACCGGGCGCCCGCACAGTCAGGGCTGGGGCTTGGGGCCGCGCAGGTGGGCGCGGGCGGCCAGGAGCAGTGCATCTCGGGCTTCATGGGCCTGGACCTGCCACCGCCGGCCGGGCCACTGTGGATCCTGGGCGACGTGTTCATGGGCGCCTACCACACCGTCTTCGACGCCACGCCCGGCGCGGAGCGCGTCGGCTTTGCGACCGCCGCCTGAGCGCGCGCGACATGTTCATTGGCGCCTACCACACCGTCTTCGACGCCACGCCCGGCCCGGAGCGCGTCGGCTTTGCGGCCGCCGCGTGAGCGGGCGCGCTGCCGCTCGGCGCCTGCGCAGACGCCCTGCTGGCGCGTCCGTCGCCTATTGGCTGAGAGGCAGTGGGCGGCTATCTCTCGCAGACGTGGAGAGTGAGATAAGTGCGCGGTACTCAGCAGCAAGCGTACCCTGCCTGCGCCATTGCCAGCTTTTTGGGCAGGCACTGGTTTGCCCAGGCACTTTTTTTGGCATGCGGGTGTCCCGAGCTGATGGGCGGTCCTGCTGGGGAGGCAGATAGTGGGTGTATGGCAGGTTGTGGGGCGGAGCTGTCTGCATGCATCAGTGTGCCGCTCTGCCCCTGTATAATAACAGTGCTCACGCGCTGCACTACCCTGCAGAGCTTGTACACCTCTCAAGACGAATGCTTTGGGATTCAAGTGACCGTGTTCTCGTTGCCTGTTGGAAGTAGTAACAAGGCACACATGCGCCCTGGACGCCGTTGTCGCTGAGCAGGTGTAGCAAGCATCTTGCACAAAGTGACCGGCAGTGCTCTGCGCAGAGAGCGTCATAACGCCTGTTCTTCTTGCATGCTGGCAAGGACGGTGTTGCAACACCACAATGGCTCCCTGGTGTTTCATATCACTACTTTCTTCAAACGTCTAGATAGCGACCAAGTCAGCAATGGAGGCTAACAGGCTTGTGCTTGCTCCCTGTGCGTACAAATGCTGTGCGCTTAGCTACATGCATACCTCTTTCCACTTACTTGCCCATGGAATTCAGCAGAAGTTGGGAAGGTGTGGAATAGTTGACAAACACTGGCAGAGAAACCTGCACTTGTCGTGGCAAGGGGCACACCATCACATGAACTTGAAAAGCAGTGGTATTGGGGCTGGCTGTGGCACTGCTGTCACACTAGCGAAGCGCGAAGAGCGCGTCTCAACATGCAATACGCAGCGCGCTCACAGCACTGCGATGTCGCTATCGGCGACCCTCGAGTGAGGCTGGCGCTGTATGGCCGCCACGCCTAGTGCGGCTGGCGCTTGGGCCTGCTGTGCTCGCGCGGCGCGGGCAGCGCGTCGAGCACGGTCGCATTTCACTCGCGGTGCCACCGCACGACAACGTCCAAGCCCAGCGGCGGCGCCGTCGGCGCCGGCCGGGCCGCCGGCATGACCACCTGGATCAGGGTTGGGGTTAGAGCAGGGTGCATGCGCCAGAACGACCACCCAAGCGCGGAGGCGCAGGCTGGGGCCCTCAAACAGCCGCTCGCTTGCAAACACAGCGCGTTTCTCACCGCGTTGACTTGTAGAGCACCGCGCACGCGCAGGTCGGCACTCTGGCAGGGCAAGTCATTACGCGCCGACAACCAGCATGATGAGCAACGGCAGGGTCGAACAGGATCTACAGAGGAGAAAGGCCAAGGAGCTGTTGGCAGCTGAGCAACATCAGCCGGCCGAGCAGCAGGGGGCAGCGGCGGCAGCAGCACGCGCGCAGTAGCAGCAGCCAAGCCCTCTATGTATCTTGGGCCGGCCGGCGCGCCTTCCAGCCACTGCCAGAACGAGCAAAGTGCATCGGACTGACAGAGCATAGGAGGGGGCGCACGCGCGGACGGTCGCCGCGGCGCACGCTCGGGCGCGCACGCTCGGCCGCGCCGTCGCCCAGGCGCGGCGGGGCCTCCGGCCGGCCGGGCGCATCCAGCACGTACATGGGCAGCCAGATGTACCTGCGGGCGGCCGCGCCGCAGCGCATGAGCCAGCAGGCACGCGCAGCCGCGCTGCGAAGTTGCACGACTGCTGTGGGCAGCTTTGCCTCATGCTGCACTGATTTGTAAGGAAGGAGGGGAGGCAGAATGAATGAATCACGGCCGTCTATCAGCCAGCTTTGGCTGTTACGGGTCTTACTGGGACCCGTGTATCAGCCAACTTTAGCTGTTTTAAGGGCTTTACGGGAGAAGGGTGGCGGGGCCGCGCCGGGACACGCCCAGGCGCTCCGGGTTCCAGCGGTCCGCCATGAGCAGGAAGCGGCCCGGCGCGCCCGGCACCGCCAGCGCGAACGACGCCTGCGCCATGAAGGTGCGCGCCGCCGCGGGCCCGCCCGTGCAGGGGTCGCCCAGCGAGCGCCAGCGGGCGCCCAGCAGCGCGCTGCGCAGCGCGGCGCTGCCGATCAGCGGACACGCATGCGGTCACGCCGCACGGGCCGTTCAGGAGGCACGCACAGGTGCCTCTTTGGCAGGCCGCCAGCGCGGGGCAGCAGGTGTCAGGCCTTTACCTGTCACCAAAGGTGGAGGCCGGGGCCAGTGGCACGCAGGCGCTTCCGTGACCGGCGGTCGGGCGCGGGGGACGCGCAGCGGGAGGGATAGGGTTTTGCGCACGTGGCGTGGAAGACCTCGGCGCGGTTGGGCTCCCAGCCGGTGCAGCCGGAGGTGAGCAGGAAGTAGGTGCCGGCGTGCTTGAAGATGACGGGCGCCTCGCGGCTCTGGCCGGCCAGCGCGCGCTCGAACTCCGGCGCGACGCTGGCCAGGTCCGCGCCCAGGCGGCTCAGGTGCAGCACGCGGTTGCCCTCGGACGAGTACGCGATGTACGCCGCGCCGTCGTCGTCCTGCGTTTTAGGGTAGGGTTAGGGTAGGGCGGCGAGTGGAGGGCCCGCCGATGTCTGAGCGCGCGCGCTGGCAGGCCTTCCGGCGCCGGGAGGCGCGCCTTGAACACCGTGAAGTCGCGCGCCTCCTCGCCGTGCGGGCGGAAGCTGTGCATGTAGGTGTAGGGCCCCGCCGGCGTGGCGGACACGGCGATGCCCAGGCGCGCCGTCTTGTACTGGCGCCCCGCGCGGCGGTCAACACGTTGAGGCAGGCATGAAGCCGACGCAGCCTCTCTCTTTACCGGCCGTATGTGGACGGTCAGTCACTTAAGCTACAAGCTTCGGAATTCCAATGCCTCGAAACACAGAGCGCACAGGCCACAGTGGTGCTGCCATTGGCCTCAATAGCAGTGCATAAAAATTTTGGCGCCCACCTGTCAATGAACTCTCATACCCGTGGACCGCGTCTGTCCCACTCCTGCAAGGAACGCAGGAGGCCTGTCGAGATATCCAGCAACAGCCCTGCCGCACCTGCTCATCATCGATGTGGAGCCACATTATGAAGCGGTGTGTGGCGTCATGGTACAGCACGCGCGGCCGCTCCACAATGCCGCGCGCCGCCAGGTCTGCGTGGCCCGCCGCGTCGCCGCCCCGCAGCGCCAGCCCTGCCGGCAGGCGCAGCCTGATTAGGCCTGCATGTCATGGTCGCAAGCACATTGCTCCATCCAGTTGCTCCAAGCAGCACGACCCAGCCACGCACAAACGCCAACGCACAAGACAGTATCTTTGCTGCCTTTTGGTCGGCAGCGCGGTTGTCGGGCATTAGGTGGGGCCACACGCGCCTTCGTTCTTCCAGTTCAGCAGGTCCGGGGAGGAGTACACGCTTATGCCAATCACATCCACGCGGTTCAGCGCCGGCCTGCGCGGCCAGCATGCATCATGCGCCGAAACGCGCTATCAACACGGCGGGGGCAGCTGGGAGCGGGAGGCTGCAGACCACAGGTGCGGGTGCACCCGTTCGGGCGCATGGGCTTGGTCTTGCCCGCCTTGTTCTCGCCAAACCTGCGGCAACCCCCCAGGCCGCAGCTCAAGTGCAGCTGCCTACCGCACCTCGCTGGTGGGAGTAGGCTCGCACAACTAGCATAAGCACTTCTCAACAATGCCTTCCAGCACAGTCACAAGGCTGTTTCAAGCTTTTCCAGTGCGGGAGGGACAAGCCAGACAACAAGATGTCCTAGCAGATGGGCAGCGCTCACCAGTAAAACAGCCCCTCATGCTGCAGCATGCTGCCGCCGTGTGCCTGCCACGCACCAGTGACTGTCAGCGGAGGTTTGCTTCAGTGTGCTGCGCACGAGGTGATGCACTCCTGCACATCTGCAGCAGGGCGGGCAGCACACCTGAATCAAGTTGCCGTCCGTATCCCGCCAGGGCTCCTCGTTTACAATAGCTGTGACGCACGCAGCACCTCAGACGAGTGGATGGGCAAGGTGCAAACATATTCAGAAACGAGCGCCAGGTGACCCTTTCCACAGAGGGGGTCTTGTTTGGTTGGAGCAGCGCACTCTTCTTCCGGAGTTGCGGCACCATGGCCCGGCCGCGATGGGCGCCTGCGATGCGACCTTTTGCAACGCCGAAGCGGCCGCTCTGGGTCGCCGCCTCGTGCCATGGCTTGGCTGCAAATATAAAAGCGACGGCACATATCAGGCGATGCAGGCTACAGCAGAAGGGGTGTCTGCGCTGCGGGCGTGCCCCGCCCATCAATAACGCGACATTGGCCCCGCTGCGCCAGCGGATACAAGGACAGCACGGCTTTGTCTCGGGTCTCTGGTGAGCTCAGAACAGAGCCTGAATGAAATGCAGCAACGGTGACTGACATCTGTGGAAGGGCTTGTGAAGGTGCTTTTTAATTCGCTCCAGCTAATCATGTTAAAAGTTATGTTATAGTGTTTTACATCACAAGCTTGTCATAAACACAATCTTTAGTATGCTAATCATGAAACACAATTAAGAGTATGCTAGTCATGGCATAATTCCTGGCTCATGCTGTGCGGTCATGGCCAGAGAAGCACATGGCCGGCGCCTGCCACTCCTCGTCCGCCAGCGTCTCGTTCACGCCCCAGCTGAGCACCTCAAACTGCGCCGCCAGCCACAGCACTGCGTACCCTCAGGAACCCTTGATGCTTAGGCAGATGGCTACTGTCCATGCAAACATACGCTGGCACTGTTTCCGCCCCAGGTCTGCGGAGGACGACATGCAGTGCCCGCGATTATCTGCTTGCAGCTGCCATCCGCATGCGCAAACAAAAGTATGGCATGCATGCACCCATGCCATGAACACCAGTCCGACATCACGGACGACCAGGGACCGACCTGGGCGCCGTCGAAGAAGATCCACCGCACGGGCACGCCGCTGCGCTGGTCCGCCCAGTACCGGATGAAGCCGTCGGACTTGGTCCACACATGGCAGGGCCGCATGTCCACGGTGTCCGCGCCGAGGTACGTCGCATTGGCGAGCCAGTCCGGCGTCAGGATGCCGACCGGAAAGGCGATGCGCTTGCAGGTGCGCTGCTGGCGGTAAAGTAGAAACTGGTGCCATTGGTGTACTCTGCGCGGGGGTGCCCACATGGCAAACTGCTGCACGCTTGCGGTGCGTTTCTTCGACAGTTACCTCTTGGCACGCCTGAAATAATGCACACGTCTGTGCCAGTGGCTACATCTATGTGCACGAGCCTGTCGCCAGGAAAGCTCTGCATGCATTCTTGAGATCACATCCACGCTCCTCCATGCTACCACTCCACGGCCTATTCATCCATGCCGCATTACACAAGCACACTCGCATGCTGGGAGGACTCAGCATGATGATGTTGCATGCTGTGCCGTTACGCGTGTCTTTCAATGTGACACAGTTTGTGCTGCTGCCTCACGTGTCACGGACGCACCTATGTCGTAGAGCGTGCTACCCAACTGCGAGTGTATGAGGTTGGCGTTCCTGCCTTTGCCCCACTCGTAGTACAAGTCTACCAGCGCCAGCTTCCCTGTTCTGTTCTGAAACATGACCTGCCGGCCCCAAAGCGTTGCCAGTCACTGAGCTGCCGTGCTCTGCATATTGCTGGTGACATTCCGTTATTAGCATCAATTCAAGTGCTGCTTCAATAGTTGCTGCATGAAGGAAGGGCATGTCCGTAACCAGCGTTAGCGCGTATCAGCTGTGGTCTGAATAAGACACAACAAAAGGCCAAAGTCTTTGCGGAGCACATGAGCGGGGGCGCACCGAGTGAAATGTTTCCGGCCACACTGGCGGCGATGGGTGTGCAGCCGCGTTAGCTACTACTAGTGTGGCAAGCAGCCACTTTCTAAGAGCACCCTGCAGCCCAAGTCTCATGGTGTGTCAGTGGTAAGCAATGGTCAGAGCAATGGTCAGTCCTCAAAGCGTTCAAGCACACTGCCAGCACATATGTGCATCCTTTCGAGCTAGCGAGTACAGAGATAAGCACTGGTTGCCGCACAAACAAGAGGCAGTTTGCACCTGCATCTCTGATTTACAGCAGAAGCAGCAGTCCTTGAGCGCAGTCAGTGATGTGCACTCGTGCTGCGGACGCAGATGCTTGGCACCAGTGTCGGACTGCCAGCTGATCCAGGAGCCTGGCTCCTTGCTGTACTGTGTGGGCAGACCATGCTATCATAAACCACAGCAGCGGCTCGGGTGATCACTTTGTGTCTCAGCTTTGGCTTGGCAAGGCCTGCGTCCCCTTTTTTTCGTGTTGAATAAGCGCTCTTGGTTGGACACACCTGTGGCACGCCGCAGCGCGCGACGCATTGGAAAGTGTGAAGACTGTCACTGCGAGCGAGCCTAAGAGGAGAAGAAGTGCTGCAGATGCAGGCCGGCGTCTTGGAGAGCATCGTGTCAACGATTGTTGCCGCACAATACCCGACTGCGTCCAGCGATCAACGCAATGCCGCGGCACACGCGCTTACGCAGGCAACCAAAGCAACCTTGGACCTGGCGTGACTGAGCTGTGTTAGCAGACAGCTTCACATTGTGCAGCTACGCCTGTGAATGTATTATTGAACAAAATTTTGTTGTTGTGCAGCAAATAAGCAGCGTGTGGTATGTCGCTGCCGGCCAGCCTGCGTCTGAGTCGTGTGTTGGTGCGTTGTGCAGCTGAAGGCTGGCGAGCCGCATGCGGTAGTGGCGCTTGCTGGCGGCCTGGTGGCGGATGGCCGGCCGCTGGAGGTGCAGCACTTCGGCTTCCAGCTCCTCCAGCACCTGGTGCGCCGCCCACTGGCGCGTCGGATGCGACCAGGGAGCTGCCACCTGCCAGTGCCTCACGTCGTATGTATTGGCTGCGCACTCACGCTCAAGTTTGCTGCGCACTGTCGCAAAGGATACAGCCTGGCCAACAAAGCAGAGGAGCTCAGCCTGAGGTGAAGCCCATCACTGCAATAAGGCTTGACAAGGCGCGCTGCACGGGTAGGTGGGTGTGCGGTGGGAGGACTTCAGCGACCAGGAGCACCTGCAGCTGGCATCGCTCGCGTTTGACCTGCTGCAACGCAGTGCGCCTCTTGCCGCTTTGTAACTGTAACAGTACATGCATTGTCAAGCCCAGTGTTCCTCAGTCAGTTAGCTGGGCCTCAAGGAGCTGGATCAGTGGAGCCTCAGTTTTCGCTTTACATGTTCCAGTGCAACCCGGCATGATGTCAAGCAAAACTTACCTGTGCAAGCATGTGGCAGCGCCATGTGGCAAACCTCAGCAGCGCCATAAGCTTTGCTGCTCTGTCCGTCCCTCAAACCCGACGGCCCTGCTTGCGGGGGCGGCAGTGGGCCGCACGGGCGCGGGCTGGGCGGTGCGCAGCAAGGCGGCGCTGCTGCTCGCGCTGGTGGCGAAGCGGCAGGGCCCCACGCTCTGGGCAGAGATGCTGCCGCGCCTGGTGGACGCGGCGCAGGAGGGGCCCCTGCACGCGGAGATGGTGTGCATGGCGCTGCGCCGCCGCGCGTCCCGCCGCACTCCACCCGCTGGGCGACACGCAGCGGATGAGGGCGCTCTGCATGCTGCTCTGCTGCTGCGCCTGTCACACGCTTGCCCTGCTGTGACAGTGTGTCTGCTGCGCACAGCAGCATGCAAAGTGGTGGTCGTGCGCCATGCATGCATTCACTCCTTTTACCCCACACATCAAGGACACGCTTGTCGTCTCAATATATATTTTTACATATTCCCCACAATTCCAATATTTTTCCCAGTGCCCCAATATGCACGGCTGCATGCGCTAAAGTCACCCAATGGAGTGCCGCGGCGGCGCAGGTGTGCATGGTGCTGCGCTTCGAGGCCGAGGAGGTGACACAAAGCGCGGAGGGCATGGAGGACGGCGACAAGCGCGCGCTGCTAGGCGGGCTGGTCGGGTCGCTGGACGCGGTGCTGCCTTTCCTGGCCGCCGCGCTGGAGGCCAGCTTTGGGCGCGCGGCCGAGGCCGCGGCCGCGGGCAACGCCAGCGCCGCGGCCGCACAGGGCGCCGTGGTGTCCGCCGCCCTGGGTGCCGCCCCCTGCATGCGCGCGCCGCTCCCAGCCATCCCTTCTGCTCCTAGCACACAGGCCGCGCGCAAGCAGCTCATGGTCTTTGATTCACAACCCGTGTGCACTTCCAGGCCAGCCAAGCAAAAGAGCAAAGAGGATTGCCAGTTAGAGGTCGCTGCAGGTGCTGTAGGAGGCGCGCCGCGGCCGCGGGCGGCGGGCAGCGGGCTGCTGCGGCTGCGCCTCCCTGCTGGGCATCCGTGTGTCTGCCTGGTTGGAAGCGTTCCACAAGCCGGGCGGGCAGCGCGGCCGCCTGAGGCGCCCGGGCGGAAGCGGCGCAGCGACGGCAACGGTGTACATGGAGTGGGCGCCGCTGCCGCGGCTGGCGGGCAGCGGGCTGCTGCGCGCGTGCGCCTACCTGCTGGACGTCCCCGACTTCCGCCTGGCCGCGTGCGAGGCGCTGCGCGTCCTGTCCCTGCGCAAGCAGGCGCAGGTGCCGCCCCCCCCCCGCCCCTGCCCCCTGCCCTGCGCAAGCAGGCCCCGATCGCCCCAGTCCTCCGCCCCCCGGCCCTGCGCAAGCAGGCACGGGGCGCCCCAGTCCCCCACCGCCCTGCCCTGCGCAAGCAGGCACGGGGCGCCTCCACTTCTTGCCGCATCCACTCCTCTATCATGCCCTGCCCTGCACACGGTCCAGGCCGCCCACCCTCGCCCAGCAGTCGCGGTCCGGCCAGTCCTCCGCCTGCCAGGGTGCCACCGCCCGCCGCGCTGCCCATGCTGACAGGCTGCAGTGTCTCAGAGGGCCACCTCAGTACTTGCACGGCTGTGTTGGCTTGCCTGGCCCACCAGTGCGAGGCGCCTAACAGCATGTGGGCGCCCGCAGGAGGACCGCGGCGTGTTCAACGCGATGATGGACGGCGCGGGCGAGGCGCTGATGCGCGCGGCGGGCGGCGTGCTGACGCCAGGCGCGGCCGCGGGCCTGGCGCCGGACGGGCCGCTGGACGAGCTGGGCCAGCGCCTGGCCGACACCATGGCCGCGTTTGGCGCCAGCCACCTGAGCGCGCTCGCCACGCCCGACAAGCGCACGCTCTTCCTGCAGCAGGCGCGCGGGGCTCGGGCCCGACCGCGCACACATGGCCGCGATAGGCCAGTGGACAGAGGAAGAAGAGGATGTGGATTTCTTGCAGAGAATATGTGGTAAAATAAGGGCGCGCTCACGTGACCCAAGCGTGTCGGTGCAGATGCAGGGCAGCAAAACGTTTGGCCGTCTGTGCTGGCGCCATGCTCACTGCGTGCACACTGAGACAGCCAGCGCCCGCCCGCTTCAACACGAAGAGGGCGTGCCAACCGCGCGCAGATGCTGGCGTTCACGCAGAGCCCCAACCTGCTGCTGGCAAGCAAGGCGCTGCCGCTGTGGCCGGCGCTGCTGGAGGCGGGCGAGCGCAACAAGGGCAAGGCGCCCGAGGGCGCGCCGCGGCCGCCCGTCGCGCAGCTGCCCACGGAGTGCGTCGTCGCGCTGCTGGACCTGGCAGGCGCGCACGGCGCCGTGGGCACATGCAGTGTAGCGCGCCAAGCATGTGTATGAGCACTTCTGTGGCCTTGAGTGGCGGGCGTGGGCTGATAACCTGAAGCATCTGTTGGTGGACATATGTCTGTCTGTGCAGCTGATCGCCGAATAGCCAAGCGGGATTGCCTGCTGCGGGCTGTGGCACGACGCCTGTGCCTGTACAGCAGCGCAACGCGAGCCGCGCGCGCGCTCGGGGCGCTGACGCGGCCCGCGGCGGCGCCGGCAGGCGAGCAGCTGCGCGGCTCGGTGCACCTGGTGGAGGGCGAGGTGGAGGTGCCGGCCGCGTTTGACGACTTTGCCGAGTTCCACGCGTTTGCGACCGAGTACCGCAACCTGCTCGGCCGCATCGCGCGCCTGGCGCGCGCCCGGCCGGCCCGCGCCCCGGTCTCGGCGGGGCCATGGAGTCGCACGTGTGCATCGAGCGCAGAGGACTGAAGTGCGGGTAGCCTCAACATGGGCTGCGCCGCGCTGTCTGCACGCGAAGGCGTGCAGTGCCTGCACGCCATCCCAGCCAGCGGGCGGCGCCACTGGCATGCAGGGGCAGCCGCGCAAGCTTTGGTGGATGACAGGCTGTGAACCTGTTGCACGTAATTATTGTGACCACGCCTGTAAGCGTGCCGCTGTGCGCACGCACAGGCCGCGGCGCAGCTGCCGGAGCCGGCACTGGCCGCCGCGTCGCGGCGCCTCAGCGCTGCGCTTCAGCTCTGCAGCACGTCCGGCGCGCGGCCAGAGGCGCGCACCTGTACTCGTGGTCCCGCGCTCTCCTGCATGCAAACAAACAGCTCTCTTCGGATGCCGCGCTGTCCAGGTCCATGTTCGTCTGGCCTCGTCAGAGCCTCGTCATTGACTGGGGCTTTGTCAGCTGGGGCGTAGTCAGCAAGGGTTTGAGGCAGTCTCTGCGTGGGAGCACATGCTGCTGCACCGCACCGGCTGCGTGCCGGCGCGCCGCGACATGGCGGCCGCCCGGCGCGCAGGAGAAGGAGGGCGCCTTCGAGGCGGCCGTGGTGTTCCTGGACTCCGTGCTGCAGCAGGCGTGCACTGTGCACCTGCGCGCGCGGCGCCCGGGCGACACGATGCCGCCGACTGCGGCGGCCATCATCGCGGCCGGCGAGGCGCTGCTGCGCCAGGTGCGGTGTCCTGGTCTACCCCCCCGGAGGCTGCCTGCTTCTTGCATGGTGTGCCAGCGTGTGGAGCAGCACTTCCCGTGCCAGCGCAACTGGATGCAGGGTTCCCCTGCGCTCCTGCATCCGATGTTAGGTGGTTACTGCTGCAAAGAGTTCAGAACGTGATCATGGGACGAGCTTGCATTGACCCGGCATGGCATCAGAGCGGTGCATTGCATTGGCGCTCTGGGTGGAAGTTGGAATTGTGCCATGCTTCACTGTCAGTCCTGCAGCGATTTTGCAGCCTTACCTGGAGTTTGGCAGTGTGCATGGCACCTGACACGAGAAGGCCATGGCGCCCAGCAGGCTCCCAGGCCTGTGGCCCTGTCAGCAGGTGTCGGCCGCGTACCTGTCAAGCGGCCCCGGGTCTGTCAGGGCCATGGGGTCCAGCAGGCGCGCGAGCCCATGGCCCTGCCGCAGGTGCTGGCCGCGCACCTGCCGGGCGAACCCGGGCTGCTGGGCAGCCACGCGCGCGCGCTGGAGGCCTTTGCGCGGCTGGTGCCCGCGCGGCCAGACCTGCTGCCCGCCATCATACAGAAGGCGCGCGGCCCGCTGCGTTGCTGTTGCTGGTCCGGGGCTGCACCGGCGCCAAGGTGCTCTCCGCGCGCTCTGTGTCCTGCATGCCTGCAGGTGTCACTCTGCATGCATGTGTGTTTGCGATACAGTTCGCCCCAGCTTCCCAGCCGGGCTCCTCAGGACTGGCATGCTGCAACGAGCCTCGTTCCATAGGCCTGGTAAGTGTGGCCTAGTCCGTGAGCTTCATCCTGTGTGTCACTTTGAGCTCCTTCTACCCCCATACGCGCGCTGTGGCGAGCAAGCAAGACTCTGAGCAGCAACAAGCAGGCGTCGTTGCGACGCGGCTCCGCTGGATGGTTGGCGCAGATGTTTGACCTGTACGAGTGCGTGCCGCTGGAGGGCGACCCGCACGCGGCGCCGCCCGCGACGCTGCCGCCCGGCTGGAGGGAGCGCTTCCAGGCGCGCCAGCGCGTCGGCAAGTGCCTCATCCCGCACGCGGCGCTGGCGCCCAAGGTGGGTGCCCGCGCCCCACACCGACGCCAGCCATCGTCTGAGCCTGTCTGCTGTGCTTGCCGCACGTGCGCGCGCGGCCGTGCGGGCTCGTCCCGCGCGCATCGCCCTGCTGGCACCTGCGGGCATGCATGCTACTGCTTTTCTGGTGTTTTTATCGGCGTTGGTTGAAGGATATTGCTGCGTGAATATGCGTGAGGAGGCTCTGTGGGCATACGGCAGGCGATGGCGCCGCACCTGACCGCGTTCGCCGCGCGCGTCGACGAGCTGTGGGCCGGCCGGGAGGTCTGGCTGGGCGAGCGCTGCCTGATGAGCGACGTCATCATGCTGGCCGCCGCGAAGGCCGGCGACCCCGGGCTGCAGAACCAGGCGCGCTTCACGGGGCCCGGGGCGGTGCAGACTAGTGGTCATACGGGCCGGCAGGATTTCAACACATTTTTTTGTACATTAGGGTTCCCGCTGTACCCACTGCATACCCGTGTTCCGTCAGGCAGATGCTGCCGAGCACGCGCCCTGACCCCTGGGCAGCCACGCCATGAGGTTTTCACTTACTGGCCCCACGCACGCGTCCCGCGCGCGGCCGCCAGGTGGTGGAGTGGGTGCTGGCGCCCGTGCGCGCGCGCTGGACGTCCCAGGGCTGGCAGGCCGCGCTGATGTCGCCCGCCGCCTTCCTGGCCGCGTACATGCCGCTGGCCGCCGCCGGCGCGGGCTTTGCCGAGGCGCGGCCGCGCCCGCCTGCTGCGCCCGACCGCGCGACCGGCCTCCCTCTTGCTGCGCATGACAGAGCGGCCGGGCTGCCTGTCTCTGCCGATGAACGCATGGTGCAGCGCATCCTACCTGTCTCCCGCAGACGTCGCCAGGACGGCAGGGCCGTGTTTCATCATCGCTGCGCTGCCCCGTCCGCCCGCTACTCTTGAGCCCCGCCGCGCCTTTTACCTCAGTCCAAGGCACTCCGCATCACCTCGTCGCCACAGCCGGCTGCGCTCGAGCGCCAGGTGGGCGGGCGCCTGGCGCGCTGGGAGCTGTTCCATGACCTGCACCGCGTGGAGCACGCGGCCAAGCGCGGCCCGTGCTCGCGCACGCTGGCCTCGTCCAGCGCCGACCCGCGCCAGCCCGGCTGGCACGTGCTCAACGCGCACCTGCCCTGGATGCTGCCCGCGCTGCTGCAGTTCACGCGCTGCCTCAACGCCGTGTGGGAGCCGCAGGCGCGAGGGCCCCTGTTGTTGGTACAGAAAAGCACACAAACATGTGCTTTGATATCATGAGCATGTCCGCCGCCTGCGAGGACAATGCCTGTGACAGGTGCCGCGCCACCCCTGCTGCCGCAACACTGCCAGAGACCGCAGGTGCGCAGACTGGCCGTCGACATACCACCCATGCACTCCCCGACTCACCACCGAGCCGTCTCCACACTGGATCGTGTCCTGTCCGAGCAGGCCGCGCAGTGCCCGACCTCCGGGACGCCATCTTCCTCAGGCCAAGGCCCGCCCCGCGCCGCAGCGCCGACAGCGGCGGCCGCGGCCGCGCGCGCAGGGCCGCGAGGCGATGGCCGGCGCAGCGGCCGCGCTGGACATGGGCCCCAAGGAGCGCGCGCAGTACCTGCGCCGGCGCGTGGGCGTGGAGCCGTTGGGGGGCCCCGAGGAGGAGGCATCCACGCTGGCGGGGCCGACGCCCGGCGCGCTGCGCACCTGGCTGCGCCAGGTGCATGATTGTGCGGAGCTGAAACGGCTCTGCCCATGCAGCCCGCCTGTCGAGCGGCTCTGGCGCGGTTAAAGATTGCGCCATCGCCCCTCTGCAAAGCGCCCGGACAGCGACGGCGCCGCTCTGGCCGCCCTGTAGCTGCGCATCGGCCTGCCCCGTCTCTGCCGTGGCTGTGATGCTCATGCACAACTCCTGGCTGCTTCGCCAGCTCCTCCGCCAGCTTTGCAAGCAAGCCAGCTGCAAGCTGTGATGCATCACAACGTCGTCTTGCTGGGTTTGCAACCTGCCTCTCCTCCCTCGCAGCCCGCAGGTAGTGCACCAGGCCATGCAGAGGGGTGCCCGCTGCGTGCCACGGGAGCAAGGCCGCAGACGCGCCTCGCGCCTGTGCGCCCATGGAGCGCCGCGCGCGCGCGCGCAGGTGCGCGAGAGCTTGTACCAGGCGCTCGGCATCATCGCCTCGCAGGCAGCGGGCTTCTTCGCGGCGGGCGCAGACGCGCGCGCGCTGTGGGCGCCCGCGCTCGTGGGCTCGCTGGAGCACATGCCCATGACGCACGTGCGCATCCTGATCCGGCACGTCATGCTGCCGCTTTGCCGGCACTGCCCGCCCGCGCACAGGCGCGCCCTAAGCCCCGCACGGAGCAGGAGGTCAGGTGACCCGCTCTGCTTGCCTTGCAAGTCCAATTCATGAGCTAGTGGGGCGTGCCTGTCATGGCCGTTGCGGAGCAGTGCCACGCTTCGCAGTGACCCGGCCCTGTCTGCTCGGCCCAAGCGCTCTACCAGCCCCTCGGCCGGCTCCGCCGCCCGGTGCATTGCGGGCCGCGCAGGCAGGGCTCTAGCGGGGTGCCAGGGGCGGTGCGGGCGACCTACCGGCTCCGCAATGGTGGTGAGGCTGCGGCGCGCGCGCAGGGCGGCGTGGCTGGTGCCCGTGCTGGCGCAGCTGCTGCCGCACATGCTGGAGCGCCTGGGCGGCGCCTGGCGCGCGCTGGGCGCGCACAGCGGCGCAGCAGCCGCCGCGGCCGCCGCCGGCGGCGCACACACGTCCGAGGGCGCGGCCGCCGCGGAGGCTGAGGTGGTCGCCGAGCGGCTGCTGCGCGAGCTGACGCAGGAGCACCTGCTACTGCTCAAGGCGCTGCATACGCCCAGTGCGCGCCCGGCTCGTGGGGCGGCGCGCGCCGGGCCAGGGTGGTTGCGCGGGGCGGCGGCAGAGAGAGTACATGTACAGCGGCCATACACCCAAAGCTCGATCTTTGATGGTCGAGCAGTGGCTGTCGGAGCTCGCCAAGGAACGCCTGATGTTGCTGTGCCTCCTCGCGCACATGCCAGCGCTCGTAAGCACACTCCTATACACGGCCCCCGGCCAAATGACATACAAGCTTGATACTGAAACCGGCGGGCGGGCTGGCAGTGTGCAGGGAGCATCTTTCCCGTCTCTCTTCACAGCGAGCGAGGCAGACACGCCGGACCAACTCGTGCCGGGGCGCGCGCGCAGACACGGGCGGCGCGCAGGGCAGCCTGATGGCGTGGCTGGCGGCGCAGGCGCCGGACGTCGCCATGGCCGCCGCCATGACGGCCACCGCCGCGCTGTGGT
>JAABUZ0100003668.1_pt1 | contig 22345 bp, 27 predicted proteins | sample 5562091 | NCBI WGS metagenome assembly JAABUZ01 (sample SAMN12813069, study PRJNA571459) | rock metagenome | isolation source: Antarctica rocks | place: Antarctica: Victoria Land, Linnaeus Terrace sud | collected 2015-12-21
CGCTCTACGTCGCGCTGACGCGTGCGACCACGCGCGCCCACGCGAGCGCGTCGGGCCGCCCGACGCGCGGCCGCGCGGCGCCCGAGCTCCTCGAAGAACTCCGCGACGACAGCTGACCGCTCGGCGCCGCGACCCCGACGGCGCGGCCGACGTCGGTGCGCGGGGGTGTGATCGCGAGCACGGCCCGGATGAAAGCGCCGTTAGGATGTGGTCCGGCTTGCAAACGTCGGGACCGTCCACCGCGTAGCAGGGAACATGATCGATACGAGCACCGATCCGCAGGTCGGCTATCGTCCCGCCGGCAGCCTCGATACGTCGACCGCGCTCGATCCGTACGCGGGTCCGTTCTCGCGGCGGCTCGCGGCGCACCTGATGCGCCGTTTCGGCTTCGGCGGATCGCCCGCGCAGATCGACGCGCTCGCCGCGCTCGACCCGCGGACCGCAGTCGATCGCACGATCCATCCGACGGTCCCTGAGCTCGCGTTCGCGGATTTTCCCGAGACGGACGCCCTGTACGATAAAGTCGGTAAAGCGCGGTACGCCGCGATCGCCTGGTGGCTCGACCGGATGCTGCGTACGCAGCGGCCGTACGACGAGAAGCTCGCGCTCTTCTGGCACGGCCATTTCGCGACGAGCATGCTGAAGGCGCCGGCCCCGCTGATGGTCGCGCAGATCGATCTCTTCCGACGCTACGGCTCGGGCGACTTTCGGCCCCTGCTCGCCGCGGTCGTCCGCGACCCCGCGATGCTGATTTGGCTCGACAACCGCTCGAATACGAAGGCCCATCCGAACGAAAACTTCGCTCGTGAAGTGATGGAACTCTTCACGCTCGGGCTCGGTCAGTACACGGAGGACGACGTGCACGCGGCCGCACGCGCCTTCACGGGCTGGGGGCTCGCGCCGGAGAAGGTCGCGACGTTCCGGCCGCAGCTCCACGACGACGGCGAGAAGACGCTGCTCGGGCATACGGGTAATCTCGGCGCCGACGGGGCGATCGCGGCGATGGTCGCGAGCCCGGCGCACCCGCGCTTCCTCGCGCGCAAGCTCCTGGAGTTCTACGTCTACTCCGATCCCGAGCCCGCGCTCGTCGATGCGCTCGCGCAGCGCTACGTCACGTCGGGCTACAACGTCGGCAAGACCGTCGGGACGATCGCACGCTCGAACGTCTTCTTCTCGCCGCGCGCCTATCGCGCGCTCCCGAAGAGCCCGGTGGAGTTCGTCATCGGCTCGCTGCGCTTCGCCGGCATCGACACGGTCCCCAAGGATACACAGCGCTGGCTCAAGCTCATGGGCCAGACGCCGCTGGAGCCGCCGAGCGTCAAGGGCTGGGACGGCGGCCCGACCTGGATCAACACCGCGACGCTGCTCGCACGCTTCAACTACACGAATGGCCTCATCCGCACCGCACGCACGGGCGCGGGCGCCCCGACCTACACGCCGGACGCCGTGACGCACGAAGCAGGCGGCTTCGACGCGAGCCGCGTGCTCGCCGTGCTCTCGCGCGACGCGCTGCAGGACGACGTCCCGAGCGCCGCTCGCGCGTCGCTCATCGCGTTTCTGGACGCTCGCGGCGCGGCCGCCCCAGATCCGCTCGGCATCGAAAATTATCAGGACCGCGTGCGGGCCGCGCTCGCCCTCGTCCTCAACCTCCCCGCCAATCAGCTCGGCTGACGGAGACACCATGGCATCGCGTCGCGCCTTCCTCTCGCGCTCCCTCGGCGTCGCCGTCCTCGGCGGCACGCTCCCCTCGTTCCTCGCCCGCGCCGCGGATGCGGCCGCGCTGCCGGTCCTCGGCTCGACGGTCGATCCCGACAACGTACTCGTCGTCGTGCAGATGGGCGGCGGGAACGACGGCCTCAACACGGTCGTGCCGTATTCCGACGACGCGTACCATCGGGTGCGGCCGCGGATCGGCGTCGGTGAGACCGAGGTGCTGCGGCTCGACGGCCGGATCGGCCTCAATCCGGCACTCGCCGGACTCGACGACCTTTACAAGGAGGGCCACGTCGCGATCGTTCAGGGCGTCGGATATCCCAATCCCAACCGCTCCCACTTCGAGGCGACGCAGATCTGGGAGACGGCCTCGCCCGATCATCCGGTGCAGACGGGCTGGCTCGGCCGCTATCTCGAGACGACCCCCGCGCCCGCGGGCGCGCAGGCGACGAAGCTCTTCCGCGCCGTGGCGCTCGGCGACATCGTTCCGACCGCGCTACTCGCTCCCGGGATCGACGTCCCGGCGATCGGCTCGCTCGCGAACTTCGGCTACGATTCCGGCAACGACGTCGCCTCGAAGACAACCGCCGGGTCGATCTACGACGGCTCGCAGGTCGGCCGCTCGCCCTATCTGCAGCTCGTCGAATCGACGGCGCGCGACGCAATGCGCGGCGGCGACGAACTGCGCAAACGGCTCGCGACGTATTCACCCGCTGCCGCCTACCCGACCGATCCATTCTCGCGGCAGCTCCGGCTCGCCGCGCAGATCGTCGACGCGCGGATCGGCACGCGCGTGATCTTCGTCTCGATCGGCTCCTTCGACACGCACGCGAATCAGCGCGTCCGCCAAGAGAAGCTCCTGAAAAATCTCGGCGACGGGCTGCGCGCGTTCCAGCACGATCTCGCGGCGCATGGCCACGCGCAGCGCGTCCTCGCGCTCACGTTCTCGGAGTTCGGCCGCCGCGTGAATCAGAACGCCTCGGACGGCACCGACCACGGCACCGCGATGCCGCTCTTCGTCGTCGGCGGCGGCGTGAAAGGCGGAATCTTCGGCGAGCATCCCTCGCTCACGGCGCTCGACGGCAACGGCGATCTCGTACATGCGATCGACTTCCGGGCCGTCTACGCGACGGTCGTCGAGAAGTGGCTCGGGCGCACGCCGGACGGCGTCGTCGCGGGGAATTTCGCGCCGCTCACCTTCGTCTGACCCCGGCCGCGCGTCGAGAGGCGCGCGGCGACGGCGCGTGGCAACGGAGGCGCGATGCCGATGGTCGCGCTCGAAACGGTCCAGATCGAGGAGTACGTGCGCGAGGTCCTGCCCCACACGCATCCGCTCTGGGGCGCGGGCCGCACGATCGAACGCCACGCCGCCGACCTCCACGAGACGGCGGCGTCGCCGTACGCGCGGCGACGCCGCTACCTCGTCGGGCTGCGCGACGCGTCGAACGCCCTCGCGGCGACGTGCAAGACGTACGCGCGCGAATTGCGCACGCGCGACCGGACGCTGCAGGTGACGGCGATCGGGGCGGTGTTCACGCAACCGGCGCAGCGCGGCCGCGGCTTCGCGACCGCCCTGCTCGGCGCGCTGCTCGATGCCGAGCGCGACGCGGGCCGCGACGTCTGCCTACTCTTCTCCGATATCGGCACCGCGTTCTACGCTCGCCTGGGCTTCCGGGCGCTTCCCGCACGCGTCTTGACGCTGCGGGCGGCATCGCTCGACGACCGGCCGAGCGGCGCCTCACCGCTCGAAGACCGCGACTGGACGGGGGTCCGGCGCTGCTTTGAGGCGACCGAACGCGAGCGGCCGTGGGCGCTGCGCCGCACGCCGACGATCTGGCGCGCGATGCGCGCGCGCTGGGCGGCGCAACCGCTCGAACACGGCGTCGGCGCGCTGCGACTCGTCGCCCGGCGCGGCGCGACCGTCATCGCGTATGCCTTCGGCCGGCGCGTCGTCGCCGAGGACACCTTCGCGCTCGACGAGTTCGCCTACGACGGCGAGGCGGGTCGCGCGCTCGTCGCGCCGATCCTGCGTGCGGCCGCGGGCGATCTCGGCCGCGTCGGCGGCTGGCTGCCGCCACCGGGTGCGCGCGAGGTGCTGCCCCGCGGCTCCGTGCGCGTCCGCAGCGACGCGGTGCCGATGGCCGTCGCGCTCAGCACCCCCGCGAGCGCGTGGCTGGCGACCGTCGAGCGCGACCGCGAGCCGTCGGCCGATCCGTTCTGGGCCGCCGATCACGTCTAACACACGGCCGGCCGCTTCGAATCGACCTCGACGAAGATCAGCTTGACCTCCGGATGGCGCTCCCGCACGCGCGCTTCGAAGCGCTCGATCGTCTCGTCGACGTCGAGCTGCGAGAGGTTCGGTACCATATTGAAATCGACGTTGAGGAGCACGTCCTCGGGCGACATGTGCATCGTGAGGATGCGCGAGACGCCGTCGACGCAGCGCGACTCGAGCGCGATCGAGCGGATCGACGCGACGACGCCCGGCGCGGCGCTTTCGCCGATGAGCAGGTTGCGTGTCTCGCTCGCGAGCGCGATCGCCACGAGCGCGAGCACGACCCCGATGAGGATCGACGCGTAACCGTCGAGGACCGGCAGATCGAAGACGTGGCCGAGCAACGTGCCGAAGAACGCGATCAGCAGCCCGATCAACGCCGCCGAATCTTCGAAGAGCACGACGAAAACCGCCGGATCCTTGCTCGCCGAGACCGCCCGCAGCAACCCGCGGAGCGACCGGTCGCGCGCGGTGGCGCGCAACGCCTCGAGCGCCTTGGACCACGAGAATCCCTCGAGGACGAAGGCGATGCCGAGCACGACATACGTCCACGTCTGATCGCCGAGCACGCCCGGATGGCGAACGCGATCGATCCCCTCGAAGATGCCCATGCCGCCGCCGATGCCAAAGACGACGATTGCCACGACGAGCGACCAGAAGTACAGTTCTTGACCATAACCGAACGGATGCTGGTCGTCGGCGGGCTTGCGGCTGCGATGCTCGCCGAGGAGCAGCAGGCACTCGTTGATCGTGTCGACGGCCGAGTGGATCGTCTCGACGACCATCGCGGAGTTGCCGGTGAGCCCGGCGACGACGCCTTTCGCGACCGCGATCCCCGCGTTCGCGCCGATGGCGATGAGGACCGTCGTCGGAGCTTCGCGTTGAGCCATGCTCGGAGCCGTACCCCGGTGCGGCCGCGTGCGCTGCGCTTACGGCGCCGTCAAGCCCGCACCGCCGAGCGCGAGCTCGCACGCGCGCGCGAAGACGCCCGGCGCGAAGAGCGAGACGCCGTGCCCGCAGCGTTCGGCCACGAGTAGGCGTGAATGTACCGCGCGCGCGAGCAGATCGCGCTCGCCCGCGCGCGTCGGATAATCGAAGCGGCCGTTGACGAAGACGACGGGCACGGCGATGCGCGCCGCGAGCGCGCGCAGGTCGAGGCCGCGCAGCTCGCGCAGGGACTCGCCGCGCGCCGCCGCCCGCATGCCCGCCGCGGCGAGCGCGCGGCCCGTTTCCGGATCGGCGGCTCGCCGAGCGGCGCTCGCGAGCAACGCGTTCGCACGCACGGGGCCGACGATGCGCTCGGCCAGCGCCGCCGGAACGTCCGTGAGCCGCGCGAGCGCACCTGCGACGCCGTGCATCGACCACGTGCAGCCGCCGGCGACGACGCCGCCGAGGCGGCCCTGCGGGATGCGGGCGGCGGCGGCCAACGCGAGGTAGCCCCCGAGCGAATCGCCGGCGAGGACGGGCCGCCGGGGCGCCGGGGCGCCGCGGTCGCGACGAGCTCCGCGATCAGCGCGAGCGCCGCCTCCAGGGTGAACGGCTCGTCGGCCGCGCGGCTGCCGTGGCCCGGCAGATCGGGCGCCCAGAGCTCGACGCCCGGCGGAAGCTCGCGGCGCAGCGGTAGCCAGGCCGCGCCGTTCGCGCACGCGCCGTGGAGTGCGATAACGAGGGGGCCGGCCGACGCACCGTCGGTCGGGTCGATGGGCGGGTCCTCCGCGGGCGACTCGGTGCGCTGCATTCTCGGCCCGGCCGGGATCGCATCCCTCGGCGTTGCCGCGGTTCTCTACGTCGGAGGGAAATGATCGGCCGCGCGACCGCGAAGGTCCCGTTGCTTGCCACGCCGGAGGTGCCGGCGCAGCCGCGCCGCATGAAAGGAGGCCCGTTCGTGCGGAGAATATCGTTCCTGTCGGCCGGTGCGGCCGCGTCGGCTCTCACGTCGCTCCCCGCGCGATCGTTCGCGGCGGAGCCGGCGACCGATGCCTACGATCTCGTCACGACGACCGGTACGATCTACGGCACGCTCCAGCTACCGGCGGGCGCGAGCGGGCCGCTCCCGGTAGCGCTGATCGTCGCCGGTTCCGGACCGACCGATCGCGATGGCAACTCGCCGTCGCTCGCGCTGCAGATATATCGCAAGCTCGCCGCCGCGCTCGCCGAGCATGACATCGCTTCGGTACGCTACGATAAGCGCGGCATCGCGGCGAGCCGTGCCGCGGTCGCCGGCGAGAGCGACCTTCGGTTCGAGACCTACGTCGACGACGCGACCGCGTACGTCGAGAAGCTACGCGCCGACCAACGGTTCGATCGCGTGACCGTCGTCGGTCACAGCGAAGGCTCGCTCATCGGCATGATCGCCGCCCAGCGTGCGAGCGCGAGTGCGTTCGTCTCGATCGCGGGCGCGGGCTTCCCGGCAGCGGACGTACTCGTCACGCAGCTCACCGACCGGCTCGCGAGCAGGCCCGACCTCCTCGCTGCCGCGAAGTCGATCATCGCCGAGCTCACCGCAGGCCGGACAGTGCCGGCGGATCGCGTACCGGCCGAACTCACGCCGCTCTTCCGCGCATCGGTTCAGCCCTACTTGATCTCGTGGCTCGCCTACGATCCGCGCGTCGAGATCGCGAAGCTCACGTGCCCCGTCACGATCATCCAAGGGTCGCACGACGTCCAAGTCGGCCTCGACGACGCGCACGCGCTCGCGGCGGCCGATCCGAAAGCGACGTACGTCCAGATCGACGGGCTCACACACGTGCTCACGGACGACCCCGGCACGACGCTCGCGCAGCAGCTCACGGGCGCTTACGCAGACGCCTCGCGGCCGCTCGATCGAAAGCTCGTTCGAACCTTGGTCGCCGCATGCGACGGTCGCTCGTGAGCTCGCGCGGACCCTCGCCCATCGCCATTGCGGCAACGCTACTCGCAGCCGCGGTCATCATTCCGACGAGCCGTCGCATCGCGAAGAAAGCCGGCTACGATTCGCGGCTCGGATACCTCATGATCGTCTCGCCACTCAACCTCGTCTTGTTGATTCGTTTTGCCGCAGCCGAATGGCCGATCGAGCGCGAGCTACGACGCCCGAAGGTGTCGCGCTCGCTCCCGCCCTAGCGCCGGAAGCTCCTTCAGGCCGCCCCGGCCGCGAGCGGCACGCCGGAGATGAACGCGGTCGCGGCGACGCTCGTGAGTGGCCGCGCGAAGAGATAGCCCTGCGCCTTCGTGCAGCCGAGTTCGCGAAGCTGCGCCTCCTGCTCCGGCGTCTCGACGCCCTCGGCGACGACGTTGAGTCCGAGGCTCTGCGCGAGAACGATCAAAGACCGAACGATCTCGGGATCGCCGATCGCGTCGCCCCGATCGCTCACGAAGGACTTGTCGATCTTGAGCGAGTCCACGGTGAACGCCTTGAGATACGCCAGCGACGAATACCCCGTGCCGAAATCGTCCATCGAGATCGAGACGCCGGTTCGGCGCAGCTCGACGAGCTCTTGCGCCACACGCAGCGGCTCGTGCACGACGGCGGTCTCCGTGATTTCCAAGTGGAGCGCGGAGGCCGGTAGCCGCGCCTCGGCGAGCACGCCGTGAACGGTCTCGACGAAGCCCGACGAGAGCAGCTGATTCGCAGAGACGTTCACGCTGATCGTAAGGGCGCCGGCCGTCGGCAAGTCGCGGCGCCACGCCGCGAGCTGCGTGCACGCCGTGCTGAGCACCCAAGCGCCGAGGCCAACGATGTCGCCCGTCTCTTCGGCGATCGCGATGAAGTCGTCGGGAGCGACGAGCCCGAGCGCCGGATGCTGCCAGCGCACGAGCGCCTCGAAGCCCTCGAGCGAGCCCGTCACGAGCGAGACGATCGGCTGGTAGTGGACGGTGAACTCGCCGCGGTCGAGCGCGTACTTGAGGTCGATGCCGAAGCGCGTGCGACGGTCGCTGCGCACGCGCATCTCGTCGGCGAACACGTCGCAGCGGCCCTTGCCCGTCGTCTTCGCGCGATACATCGCGACGTCCGCATCGTGCACGAGCGAATCGGCATCGGCGTCGAGATCCGCAGCGGCGGCGATACCGATGCTCGCCGAGATCGTCACCTTGCGATCGGCGAGCTCGAAGGGCTTGCGCAGCTCCTCGAGGAGCGCGTTCGCGAGCGTGACCGCAGCCGATTCCGTGACGTTCTCGAGCAGCACGAGGAACTCGTCGCCGCCGATCCGCGCGATCGTGTCGTCGGCGCGCAGCGTCGCCTCGAAGCGCCGCGCCACCGAGACCAGGAGCAGATCGGCGACCGTGTGGCCGAAGCTGTCGTTGACGATCTTGAAGCCGTCGAGGTCGATGAAGAGCACGGCGGGCCCCCGCTCCGGAACGCGGCCGCTCCGGCGCAGCGCGAGGTCGAGCCGCTCGTACAGCAGCATCCGGTTCGGCAGACCCGTGAGCGCGTCGTGGTACGCGGCGTGCTCGAGCTTGTGCTCGGCCGCCTTGCGATCGGCAATTTCGCGCTCGAGCGAATGATTGATTTCCTCGACGAGCCGCGCACGCGCCGCCTCGATCTCCGCCGCGCGCAGCGCCGTCACGTCCGTCGTGACGGCGACGATGCACGGCGCACCGGTGCGCGGCGCGATCTGGAACGTGTCGATCTCGACCCAGCGCTGCTCATCGCCGCTCATCCACGATGCGCAGATCGGCGCAGCGCCCGGATCCTTGCCCGCAAGCTGCTCGCAGACCCGGCCGATGAGCTCGGGGCCGGCCTCCGCAAGCGCTCGTGCCGACTGGCCGATCGGCTGCGGGTGCGCAAGCTGCCAGGTGAACATTGGGTTCGCATACGCGAGCGTGCGGTCGTCGCCGCTGGAGAAAACGCCGATTCCCGCGTTTCCGGTGACGACGATCGATTCGAAAATCTCGCGCGCGGAGAGCGCGGCTTGGGCCCGGTCCATCGTCAGCCGCAGCTCCCTCGAGATGATGCCGAGCGCCGCACTTGCAATCGCGATGAGGAAGATCTGCGCAATCGTCTGATCGAGCGCGACCGCCCCGAGTCCGGTCGCCGGAGCCGCGTCGCTCACTTGGAGATAGCTGATGGCAAGCACGGCCGCGAGGACGATCGGCCGCCAATCCGCGTAGCCGACGAGCAAGGCGAACGCGACGAAGACGTACGCGAACCAGTCGTCATGCCAATAGACCCGCACGAGCGAGACCAGCAGGATCGCCGCGCCGACCGCGACGGCGCCCATGAACATGCGCCCGATCGACGACCGCGCCGCTCGGCGCACGAGTGCGACCGACGCGAGCGCGAGCACGATCGCCAAAGAGGATGCTGCCTCGATGCCGACGCCGGCGACGACCGCCACGGCGGCCGCGAGCGGCACGTTGAAGCAGACGAACAGCGTGAGCACCCGCGAGGTCCGCTCGCGCAGATGCTCGAGCTCGGTCTGCGAATCCGTGCGCACCGTGTGAAAGACGCTCTCGATCGGCCGGTTGCGTTGATCGCTCACAACGTCGTCATCGTCCCGAACGCACGTTGCTTCGAGCCGGGCGAGCGAGCGCGCGGAAATGTGACCCGGAACGGGCTCACCGCACGCCGAAACCGCGGGCTCGATGGCAGAACAGGATCGGAAGCGGCTACTCGCACGCGCGCTCGACTTGCCGCTCGCGACCGACGACGATTTCGTCGCCGAACGCTCGGCGCCCGAGGACGCAGATCGCGAGCTCCTCCGGCGCATCGACGACACGTCGCTGCGGACCAAGCTCGTCGACGCGCGGCTCGCCGAGGGGCTGCAATCGCCGAAGGGTCCGCAGAAGATCGCCTCGATCGTTCGGCTCTACCCGGGCGGCGACGCGCCGCCGCGCTTCAAGGGGGCGGCGCGCGCCGGCCGCTCGCCCGCGGCCTCGAGCGCCGCGGCGCCCGCGATGCAGCGCGGACTCCCGAGCGTCGCCGAGATGGAGCGCCTCCTCGCACGCTATCGCGAGATCGAGCGCGACGTGGCGGACGAGCTGGCCTCGGAGGTCGACGGCCGGATCGCGACGCTCAAGCGCGGCTTCGCGGAGCTCGACGGGCCCGAGCTCGAGTCGGCCTACCGCGAGCTCGGGGAAGCGCTCGAGCGCAAACGCGCGCTCGACGCCCAGATCCGCTACGAGACCTTCGCCCGGATCGAATCCGATCGCGAGTTCGCCGAGCGCGCCTACCTGCGGCTGCTCGCGCGCTAACGCGCGGGCGCGAAGAGCGAGATCTGCTCGACGGGGCTTGCAACGAGCCCGGCGACCCGCACGCCGAGGAGCCGGACGGCCGCGCCGCCGAGTGCCGCGCGCTCGAGGCAGTGCAGCGCTGCCTCGGCGATGGCCGCCTCGTCCGCGACCGGCTGCGCGAGGTGCGTCTGGCGGCCGAGGATCCGGAAGTCCGCGAGCTTGACCTTCACGCCGACGGTGTCCCCGCGCAGCGCGTGGCCCGCCAGCCGCGCCGCGACCTCCGCGGCGAGCGCGCGCACGTGCGCGCGGAGCTCCGCCGGATCGCGCACGTCGAACTCGAACGTCGATTCGCTCGAGACCGACCGCGTCTCGCGGCCGCTCTCGACGCGCCGGCCGTCGCGCCCGCGCGCCATCTCGCGCACGCCGAGGCCGCCGCGGCCGAAGAGCTCGAAGCACGCCGCATCCGAGAGGGCCGCGAGCTCGCCGATCGTCGCGATGTCGCGCTCCGCGAGGCGCGCCGCGGTCTTCGGGCCGATGCCCCAGAGCCGGCCGGCGGACATCGGCGCGAGGTAGGCCGCCTCGTCGCCCGGGGCGATCGCCGCGAGCCCGTCGGGTTTCGCCGCATCGCTCGCGATCTTCGCGACGAGCTTCTGCGCCGCGACGCCGGCGCTCACCGTGAGGCCGACTTCGGCGCGCACCGCCCTGCGCACGTCCGTCGCGTAGGCGACCGCGTCCGCGAGATCGACGTCGCCGACATCGACGAACGCCTCGTCCATCGAGAGCCCCTCCACGACTCGGGCGCCGCGCGCGAAGATCGAAAAGATCTGCGCCGAGAGCTCCTTGTAGCGCGGAAACGTCGGTGGCGCGACCAGCAGCCCGGGACAGAGATCGAGCGCGCGATGGAGCGGCATCGCGGAGCGCACCCCGAACGGCCGCGCCTCGTACGACGCGGTGAGAACGACGGAGCGGCGGCTCGCTCCCGCGACGGCGAGCGGCTTGCCGCGCAGCGCCGGATCGTCGAGCTGCGCGACGCTCGCGTAGAACGCGTCGACGTCGAAGTGCGCGATCACGTCGTGCGGCGGCGCGTCACGATCACGAGCGCAGCGGCGAGGCCGATGGCGACGAGCGCCGCCATGGCGAGGAGATCGGCGACGACGCGGCCGCCCGCGATCGCGCCCGCCCGATCGAATGCCGAGAAGCCGACCGCCCCGCCGTCGATTCCGAGCAGGCGCAGCACGCCCGCGGCGGCGAGCGCCGCCGCGAACCCGAGGGCGGCCGCGATCGGCACGCGCCGGGCGACGGCGCTCGCGGCCATCACGAGCGCGAGGAACGCCGCCGCCTGCGCCCAGGCGACGACCGTCGCCACGGCGAGCGCGCCCGGGCTGAAGCTGCGGCCCACGAGCGCCGACGCCGCGCCCGCGAAGCACGTGCTGCCCGCGGCCACGAGCGCGAGCCACGTCACGAGCGTCGCGTACTTCGCGAGCACGATCCGGCGGAGCGCGGCGGGCGAGGTGAAGAGCAGCGCATACGTGCCCAGCTCGCGCTCGCCCGCGAGCGTTCCGGGCCCGACCACGAGGGCGAGGAGGCAGAGCACCCGAGCGAAATCGCGCGCGACCCAGTCGTTGACGAGGAAGAACTCATAGGAGCCAAAGCTCCGCAGCAGTTCCTGAGCGCTCGCGACGCGCGCGAACGCGGCCGCCCGGCCGACCGTATAGGCGTACACGTTCGGGAGGGCGATGGAGGCCGCGAGCACGAGCACGAGGCCGATCGCGAGCGGCGCGCGGCGCGCGACGATCTCGCGCCGCACGATCGCCAGGGTCACGCGCGCGCTTCCCCGGCCGCAACGACGCGCGTGAACCGGTTCGCGAGCGCGGCCGGGACCTCGTCCGCGAAGGTGACGGTCACCGCGGGGTGCGCCTCGAGCACGCGCGCGAGCGCCGCGAGCGCGCCCGGCTCGTCGAATTCCTCACCGCCCTCGACGACGATCCGGGCCGGATCGCTCGCTGCTGCGATCGCGAGCACGAGCGCTCGCTGGAAGGCCCGTTTCATCCGACCGATCGCGTACCCGCCGCGCAAGCCGGCCGCCGCCGTGAGCTCGGTGAATTGCCCCGCGTCCCAACCCGGGCGCAGTGCCGCGTAGAAGCGGCCGGCGTCGGCGATCCGCATGCTCGGATACGCGCGGAACTCGCGGCCGGCGTAGCCCGCGACGCCGCCCGGCCGCGGCGGCGAGCCGGGCAGCAAACCGAATTCGGCGCGGAGCGCGCGCTCGTCGGCGGGCGTCGCCCGGACGAGCGCGACGCGACCCTGTTCCGTCAGCTCCGGCCGGTGCCTTCGAGCGCGCGGATCGCCGCGACGTTGCGCGCGTCATCGGCGGATTCGCCGGGCGTCTCGAGAATCGCGGTCTTCCCGGCGAGCCGCGGATGATGCAGGAGCGCCCGAAACCCCGCGGCGCCGATGAGGCCCTCGCCGATGTGCCAGTGGCGATCCTTGTGGCCGCCGAGCGGAATCTGCGTGTCGTTGAGGTGGAACATCGCCACGCGATCGAGCCCGATCGCCGCGTCGGCGTCGGCGATGAAGCGCTCGACGCCGGCTTCGGAATCGATCTCGTAGCCCGCCGCCCACGAATGCGCCGTATCGAGGCAGACCCCGAGCTGCGGGTGGTCGATCGCCTTCACGAAGGCGCCGAGCTCGTCGAGCGTCCCGCCGCAGAGCGAGCCCGCGCCCGCCGAGTTCTCGAGCACGAGCGTGACGCCGGGCGCGATCGTTTGCAATGCTCGCTCGAGGGCGACGGCGACCGCGCCGAAGCCCTCGTCGCGCGACCGCTTGCCGTACGACCCGAGATGCGTGTTCACGAAATCGATCCCGCCGATCGCCGCGGCCGCGAGATCCTTTTCCACGAGCGCGCGCGAGCTCTCGGCGATCTTCGCGTCGTCCGTGGCGAGGTTGATGAGATACGACGTGTGGATGACGCATCGCGCGATCCCCGCGCGCTCGCGCGCCTCGCGAAAGCGTTCGAGCGCGGGGACGTCGAGCGGCCCCGTCCGATAGGCTTTCGGGTTGCCGACGAAGATCTGCATCGCGTCGCAGCCGAGCTCGCGCGTGTAGGCGATGGCACCGTCGTACCCGCCGGAGGTCCCGACGTGGAGCCCGAGATGCACGCTCATGCGGGCACGCGCGCGAGATACAGCAGCTGCACGTAGCCGAGCGCGAGCTCGCGCGACGGCTCGCCGAGGAGCGCCGCGAGCGCTTCGAAATATGCCTCGAGCCGGTCGCCGTACGCGTTGCGCGCGATGGCGCGCGAGCGTTCGTAGCCGAGCCAGTCTCCGACGGTCGTCGAAACCGACCACGGGAAGATCCGCAGGAGCCGCTTCTCCAAGCGCGCGTCGTCGAAGGCCACGAACTCGGCCTGGCCGAGCGACGACGCCGCCGGCACGACGCCGACGGCACGCGCCGCCCGATCGCGATGGAGCCGGATCGGCTCGCCGCGCATCAGATGCTTCCACCAGATTGCGATCGTCCCGCCGGGCCGCACGACGCGCCGCATCTCCTCGAGGACGGCGGGCTGATCGAACCAGTGAAACGCCTGCGCGCACGTCGCCGCATCGAAGGCGCTGTCTTCGAAGGGCAGCGCCTCGGCGAACGCCTGGACGTAGGTCGCGGTCATCACGCGCCGGCGCGCGCGCTCGAGCATCGGCGCCGAGACATCGACGCCCGTGACCCCGCACCCGCGCCGGTCGAGCTCGCCGAGCACGAGGCCCGTGCCGCACGCGACGTCGAGCACGCGTGCGCCCGGCGCGACGCCGAACTCGAAGAGCGAATCGTAGAGCTCGTTGGAGTAGCCGATCCGGTACCGGTCGTACGCCGGAGCCAGCGCGTCGAAGTTCTCGGGCATTGCCTCGCTCGTCGCCACTACCTGCGCCGGAATCGTAGCAAGTTCGAACGCATGCCGGCCGGCATGAACGTCTTGGCACGGCCGCCCGGCATCGCGCGGGACGGATTCTTCTCGAACGTCGTCTCCGTGACGAGCACGGCATCGGAGGGACGCTCGCGCCGTCCGACGCGTCCGATCAATTGCTCGACCTCGCTCTCGCCGAAGGCGTCGGCATCGGTGACGACGATGAGATCGGCGGCCGGGATGTCGAGCCCGCTGCCGACGAGGTTCGTCGCGGCGAGAATCGCGGGTGCGCCCTCGCGAAAGGCGGTCATCTCCGCCACGCGCGTCGACGTGCCGTAGACGCCGATGCCGCTGCGGCGATTGCGCTTGCGGTGCTCGGCGCTATCGGCCATATCGCCACGCAGCTGCTGAATCGGCAGGCCGTAGCTCTCCTCGAGCCGCGCCGCGAGCTTCGGCACGTCGCCGCGTGTTCGCGCGATGACGAAGATCCGCGACTTCCGCGCGAGGTGGTCGCGGATCAGGTCGTCGGCATGGCGGAGCTGCTCGGTCGCGGGCTCGCCCCAGACGCCGGCGACGCGGCGCACCGTCGTCGGCAGCACATCGAACGGCATGCCCTTCATGGCGATCACATTCCCGAACGCGCCGACGCGCTCGAGGAACGCGCGGAGCTCGCTCGGCGTGGCCGACGCGAAGAGCAGCGGACAGTCGAGATCCTCGAGCTTGCGCAGATGCTCGCGCTCGTCGAAGGCATTGACGTCGTCGACGATCGTGAGGGCGCTACGGTCGAGGACGTTCCAGAGATCGCCGCTCGCGATCATCATTGCGCTACCGACGACGAACCGCACGCCGCCGCTCGCGAGCCCCTCGGCGAGCGACCGCCGCTCGCCGGGCGAGATCCCGCCGTGCACCTCGGCAACGCCGAGGCCCGTTTCCATCAGCCGTTCGCGGAAGTAGGTGCAGTCCTGACGCACGAGATCGCGCGTCGGCGCGACGAGGCACGCGTAGCCGCCCGTGCGGAGCGCCTCGGCGACGGCGACGCGGAACATCACCTCGGTCTTCCCGGAGCCCGTCGGCGCCTTGAGGAGGAACTCGAAGGTGGCGCTCGCGAGGCCTCGCCCGATGGCCTCGACCGCGGCGCGCTGATCGGGCGTGAGCGAGAACGCGCCGTCGGGTGGAACGAGCTCGTGGGCGCGGGCGACCGAGGTCGCGTTCGCGTCGATCTGCTGCCAGAGCGTCTCGGGATCGCTACCGGTTACTACTTCGATGGGGACTCCTCGCTTGCGCCGCTCTCCGGCGCGGACGCGGCGGTCGGCACGGGCATCGGACCGTGCGTTGCCTCGAGCTCAACCGGAGGAAGTTCGCCGAGGGAACGAAGGCCGAAGGATTCCAGAAAGGTCGCGGTCGTGCGGTACTCGGCCGGCCGCCCGGGAACGTCGCGCCGCCCGGTCTCGGCGATGAAGCCTCGATCGACGAGCGTGCCGACGACTCCGTCGACCTGTACCCCGCGAACGGCCTCGATCTCCGCACGCGTTGCAGGTTGCAGATACGCGACCACCGCGAGCGTTTCCATCGCCGCGGGCGAGAGCGTCGTCTTGGGCGGCAGCAGGTAGGCTTCGACCGCCGCCCGCGCGGCCGGGGCGCTCGCAAACCGGTAGCCACCGGCGATCTCGCGGAGCACGAGCCCGCGGTCGGCGAAGTCGCGCTCGATGGCGGCGAGCGCCGCGCGCACGTCGGCCGACTCTGCGCCGGTCAGCGCGGCGAGCCGCTCGATCGCGAGCGCCTCGCTCGCGACGAAGAGGACCGCTTCGAGCGCTCGCTGCAGGTCGGACGACGTGCCCGCGGCGCGCGGTTCAGTTCGAATGGACGTCGCTCGGATGAGTCGGTGTGATGGCGAACGGCTCCGCGTACGACGGCTGCGCGACGTCGATGCGGCGCTGCCGGATCAGTTCGAGCACCGCGAGGAACGTCGCGACGATCGCGCCGCGGTCGAAATCGCGGCAGAGCGCGTCGAATTCGACGCGGCCGCGCGCGCGCACTACCGCGAGGACGAATTCCATCTGCCGCCCGATCGTGAAACGCTCGCGCACGATCGTGCGCCGCTCGGGCTTCGCGGCGGCGAGCACCGTCGCGAGGGCTTTCGCCAGGCGTTCGGGCGCGAGCCGGTACCGCTGCACGGCCTCCGTGCCGGGGTCGCCGGCGTCGCGATAGGCGTAGGCCTCGGCCGCGTCGCGCCGCGCCGCGAGTTCTTCCGAAACGGCCCGATAACGCGAGTAGGCGACGAGCCGGCGGCGCAGCCGATCCTCGACCTCCTCGGGCGACTCGGTATCGGCGTCGACGAACTCCGGCGGGAGCGGGGGCAGGAGCGACTTGGATTTGAGATAGACGAGCGTCGCCGCGATGACGAGGTAGTCCGCGGCGAGCTCGACGTCGGCGGCCTCGAGGACCCGGACGTAGGCGAAGTACTGGTCGGCGACGAGGGCCAGCGGCACGGTCGCGACGTCGAGCTGATGGCTCCGCACGAGCGTCAGGAGCAGGTCGAGCGGCCCGTCGAAGTCCGGGAGCGCGACGCGGAGCGGGCGGCCGTCCCGCTCGGTCGCGAGACCCTTCTCGCTCAGCCGCTCGCCGATTCTGCGGCCCGAATCTCCGAGACCAGCGGCCCGAGCGGCTCCCCCGCCATCTTGGCGAGCTCGTCGAGGCCGAGATCGATCAGGCGCTTCTCGTTGACGTACTTGAGCGCGCGCTTGGCCGCGCTGATCTCGAACCAGGCCGCCTCGTCGACCTCATCGTCGTGATTCGCCGTATCGCCCGAGAGATAGCGCATCAGATAGAAGTGGACCGACTTCTTGTGCTTGCTGCCGCTGACGTAGAACCAGTACGAGATCTCGGAGAGCTTCACGAAGATCTCGGCCCAGCAGCCGGTCTCCTCGCGGACCTCGCGGAGCGCCGCCATCTCGTGCGTCTCGCGATGCTCGACGTGCCCCTTCGGCAGGGACCAGAGCCGCGGCAGCCCGCGCCCGATCAGCAGAGCCTGCAGCTCGCCCTCATGATGCCGGAGCACGAGCCCGCCGGCCGACACCTCGTATTTGATCCGCATCGCCGCTTTCCGCCAGCTATCGCCTGTTGCAGTGATTGTATCAACCCGGACCAAGCGGGCGCGGGTGCAGCTCGGCTCAGGCGCGCGTTGCAAGTACCGCGAAGAGGGGGTCACCGTGCGGCGGGCGGCTGACGAGGTTCTCGATACCCTGCCAGCCGCCGGCCTCTTCGAGGTAGCGCGTCACGAGCGCCACGTGGCCGACGTCGTCGAGCGCCTGCCAGATCGCGACCGCCTTGGTCGGGAAGCAGCGGTTCGAGAACGAGACGACGAGCGAGCCGCCCGGCCGGACGACGCGCGCGAGCTCCGAGAAGATCTCGAGCGGCCGGGTGAGGTACTGTACCGACACGCCGATCACGGCGGCATCGAAGACCCCGTCGTACCACGGCAGCGCGACGTTGCGATTGAGGTCCTGCACGACGCGCTCATCGAGCTGGACGTTGGCCGCGAGCTCGGCTGCGTTCATGCCGAGCCCGGCCACGTAGCCGTACCCGACGTCATGCGGTAGATGGCTCGTCCAGCTGCTCATCAGGTCGACGACCCGGCCGCCGGCCGGGAGCCGCGCCCGGTAGATCCCGGTCAGCGCCGTGATCGCCACGTCGTCGATGTGCTCGACGAACCGGGGCGATCGATAGAAGCCGGCGTCGCTCGACTCGTCGTGGCGCCGGAACGCGCGCGGATCGTTCACGCAGGTTCGACGCCGTGCGTGCCTAGCGGAGCTCGGACCCGCCGAGATGCCGGAGCGAGCCCAACTCCGGCACGCCCTTCGTCAGCATTGCCTTCGCGATCTGAAAGAGCACGACCGGCCGCGGCTCGTCGACCTTGAAGTACGTGACCTCATGGGCCTCGACTTCGATCAGGACGATCCGCGGGTCGTTCGGACCGCCGTCGAGCTGGCCGCCCTGGTTCTCGAACCACGCCTTCCAATTCGGCTGGTACAGCTCGCGGATTCGGTGGTTGTCCTGCGTGAGCGTCGCCGTGCCGCTGATCGAGATCCATTCCTTGGTCTTGTCGGAGTTGTACGTCAGGTTGACCTCGGGGTTGGCCCGGATCTCGTCGATCTTGCCCGTCTCGACGCTCGACATGAACCAGACGTCGACGCCCGGCCGGTGCTCCTGGGTCTGCATCGGTCGCGACACGAGCGAGCCCCGCGCCGTCTGCGTCACGAGCGACGCCACCTCGATCGTGTCGATGAGCCGGTACAGGTCGTCGAGCTTTTTCTCGGTCGGAACGTCGTCGTCCGCGTTCTTCTCGGTCGTTGCGTCAGCCATACGGCGCGCCTTACCCTCCTGCGCCATGCCTTCGACATGGCACGGGTCAGACTCGGCGGACGGTGCGCAGCCGCCAGCGGCGAACGACCGCGACGGTCGCAACCGCGAGTAGCGCGATCGCCCCGACGAGGGCGTACGGCGAGAGTGCTGCCATCGCCAGCCCGCCGACCGCGAGGAGATCCTCGACGAGACTCATCGCGGGCGTCAGCGTACCGAGCGACGCCGCGGAGCCGCCGAGCCGGGTCGTCGTCTTCGCCGCATGGATGCCGAGTGCGTTGAGGGCGCCGATCCCAGCGACCGCCCAGAGCGACGCCTCGCCCGTCGGATCGGTCGCGCCAGCCGCGAGCGCCCCCGAGACGGGTGCGAGGAACACGTGCGCCGCCTGCAGCGCATGGTCGACGACCGGCACCTTGTCGCCGAGAAAGTCCAGGAGCGTGAAGACGCCCGCGACCCAGACGACCCAGTCCGCGCCGAGCCACGCGAGCGCCTGGGCGGCGCGAGCCAGCCCGCGTTGATCGCGAGGGCGACCGCGAAGATCGTGAGCGACGCGCGCAGCCCCGAAATCGTGCTGAGGCCGTAGGCGAGCGCGACCGAACGTGCGTCCATGCAACGGATTTCTCGGATCGAGGCCGCTCAGCCCGCCGAGGCCGCTCGCGCGGACCGCCGTTTCGGCGCGAGCCCCCGGATGAGCACCTCGAGCGTTGACCGCGTCAGGGCTTCGACGCGCCGATCGGGCCCGGGCTCGGGGAGCGGGCCATCGAGGAGCAACGTGGCGAGGCCGTGCACGGCACACCAGGCCGCGAGCACCTGCGCATCGAGCGGCCCCTTCACGATCTCGCCCGCCTCGCGAGCGGCGACCATTCCGTCGACGAGGACGGCGTATGCCCGTCCGGTCGGCTCCCCGTTGCCGGGTCCGGTGCACTCGGGCCGGAACATGACGCGAAACGACGCGGGCCGCTCGGTCGCGAAGCCGACGTAGGCAACGCCGATCGCGATCAACGCATCGAGGGGCGAGGCGGCCGAATCGCGCGCCGCTTGCAACTCCTTCGCGAACGCTTCGAATGCGGCGTCCACGTAGACGCGCAGTAGCGCCTGCTTATCCCGAAAGTGCTTGTACGCGGCGGCCGGGCTGACGCCGGCGCGCCGCGAGATCTCGCGCAGGCTCAATGCGCCGATGCCGCCTTCGACGAGCACACACTCCGTCGTCGCGAGCAGCACCGCTCGCAGATCGCCATGATGGTAGGCCCGAGGCGTTGACATGCTCCGAACGATTCGCTAAGTTAGCAGCGTTCACCATGTAAACACTGCTTACCGAAGGCGGCTCCACATGAAGGCAGACACGATCCACCTCGGGCGATACACGGTCCCGAACGACCGGGGAATCGTCGTATTCCTCATCGGCATTCGATTCAACGGCTGGCGAGGCTTGGCGACGGCGTTGCGGACGTTTCTCAAGATGCCGCCGATGCTCGCCGAACTCGAGCGCGAGCCGGCACTCGGGCTCCTCGACTCGCGCGTAGCACTGAGCTGGCCCGTCATCGCCATTACGCAGTACTGGCGCTCGTTCGACGATCTCGAGCGCTTCGCTTCATCACCTGACCATTCGCATGCGCCGGCGTGGCGATGGTTCAACCGGCTCGGTGAGTCGAAGAGTTCGGGCGTCGGTATCTACCACGAAACGTACGGCGTGGCGCCGGGCGCGTACGAAGCGATCTACGGCAACATGCCGCGCTTCGGCCTCGCTCGAGCGCTCGACGGCCACCATCGCATCGCCGGTCGCGGTGAAGCGCGGGCCCGCGAGCGTGCCTCGGCGATCGGCGGCTGAGCCGCAAGCGGCTATCGTTCGCGCTTGACGATTTCCTCGAGGACGCCCGCGAGGTTCCGGCTCGGCTTCTCGCCACTGCCCAACTTCGCGAGCGCGTAGCGATCGAACGGCGCGAGCGCCTGCCAATGCTCGAGGTCGAGGGGCACGCCGCATTCGGTCGCGCGCGCGGCGAGCCGCTCGGGGATCGCGCCGCCGTCCCAGACCGCCAAATCGACCGGCACGATCGAGCTCGCCGGCGCGTGGTCGCCCGCGAGTGCGTCGAAGCGCTCGGCGAATGCCGCGCAGTCGGCGTCGCGCTCGAATGGCGCGTCGACGAGCTCCCGCCGCGCAGTGGACGCGAGCGCCTGCCAGCCGTCGAGCGAGATCGACCGGCCCGTCAGGTCCAGCTTATAGCGCAGCAGCATCGGGATGTACGCGAGATCGTCGCGGTACGACGCTTCATAACCGAACCAATGCGTCGCGCTCACGCCGACGGCTCCGACCGCACGCTCGTACCGCGGGCGGCCGTACCTACGCTCAGGCGACGATCCGTTCGGGATGCGCGTAGACGTTGAAGCGTTCGCCACGAATGAAACCCACGAGCGTTACTCCGAACTCGTTCGCCAGCGACACGGCGAGGCTGCTCGGCGCAGAAACCGAGCACACGATCGCCGCGCCGGCAACGACCGACTTCTGCACGAGCTCGTAGCTCGAACGGCCGCTGACCATCACGATCCGATCGCGCAGCGGCAGCGCCCGGTCGAGCAACGCGCGGCCGACGAGTTTATCGAGGGCGTTGTGGCGGCCGACGTCCTCGCGCAGCGCGACGAGGTCGCCGTCGAGCGAGAAGGCCCCCGCCGCGTGCAGGCCGCCCGTTGCGGCGAACGTCTTCTGCGCCGCGCGCAGGCGCTCGGCGAGCGCGACGATCGTCGCGCTCGCGACCCGCGCGTCGCTCTCGAGCGCCGTGAGCCCGCGCGCCTGGAGCGCGTCGATGCTCGCCTTGCCGCACACGCCGCACGCGCTCGTCGTGAAGAAGTGCCGTTCGAGCGGCGCGAAGTCGGGCGCGAGCTCGCGCCGCAACTCGACGCTAACGATGTTGTATCGCTGCTCGATCGAGACGTCGCCGCGCGTACAGTAATCGATGAGCGCGACGTCGTCGAGCGAGGCGATCACGCCCTCGTTGTGCAGGAAGCCCGCGGCGAGCTCGAAGTCGTTGCCGGGCGTGCGCATCGTGATCGCGACCGTCCGTGTGCCGCTCGCGGTGACGACGCGGATCTCGAGCGGCTCCTCGGTCGCGACCGCATCGAAGCGTTTGCGCGCGACGCCGCCGTCGTACGTGACGACGCGCGTTTCGGTCGCGGCGCCGGGCCGCACGACCGGGACGGCGAACGCCGCCTCGTCGATCACGTCCCGGGCGGCCGGTTCTGAACGTATTGCCAACCGAAGCGTCCCTTGATGCAGAGATTGCCCTTCGTCACCGAGGAAGACTCGGGCGAGAGGACCTTCACGATGTTATTGTCCTGAACCGTCAGGCTCAGCGTGCAGCCGACGCCGCAATACGGACAGATCGTATCGGTGTGCGTTTGACGCTCGGGCGCCCACGTGCCCGCCTGACGCATGTCGTGTTCGGACTTCGGCTTGAGCGCGCCCGTCGGACAGACGTTGATGCAGTTGCCGCAGTACACGCACGCCGATTCCGGCAGCGGCGTCGCGAACTCCGTCGAGATGCGCGAATCGAAGCCGCGACCCGCGACGGCGATCGCGAACGTGTTCTGATAGTCCGTGCCACACGCTTCGACGCACTTGTAGCAGAGAATGCACTTCGCGTAATCGCGTACGTAGAGCTCGTTGTCGACTTTGACCGGCTGATGGACGGTCGCGGCGAACTCGGAGCGCGGCGGCGCGTGATGACCCGCGTGGCGCTCGTCACGTTCGCCCGGCGCCATCGGCGGCGCCGGCGCACCGTATCGCGCGGGGTCGGCGCCGAGACCGTCTTGCCAGCGCGCGACGTTCGGGGTCGTCGAGAGATCGGTCGACGACGCGAGGAACTCGAGCACCATCTTGCGGCTGTGCAGGACGCGCTCGGAATCGGTCTTGACGATCATCCCGGCCTCGACCTTACGCGAGCACGACGGCTGCAGCA
>JAABUZ0100003670.1_pt1 | contig 22338 bp, 25 predicted proteins | sample 5562091 | NCBI WGS metagenome assembly JAABUZ01 (sample SAMN12813069, study PRJNA571459) | rock metagenome | isolation source: Antarctica rocks | place: Antarctica: Victoria Land, Linnaeus Terrace sud | collected 2015-12-21
TGTGACTTTTCGGAAATGATTCGGATCGGCTTAAGCAACCAAATCCTACGTCATTTCAGAACGTTAAGCCACACTCACCAACCCGCTATGAATTATTCGGGCTAGCTTGGTGATGGGATCGATGGAGCTTCGCCATCTCCGCTACTTCGTCGCGGTCGCGGAAGAGCTGCATTTTGCGCGGGCGGCCGCGAGGCTCGGGATCGAGCAGTCGCCGCTGAGCCGCCAAATCCGTGAGCTCGAGCATGCGGTCGGTGTGCCGCTCTTTCATCGCACCACACGGCGGACCTGGCTGAGCGGGGCGGGTCAGCGCTTCCTCGATCTCGCCCGCCGCATCCTGGCCGATGTGGAGCTCGCCAAGACGATCGCGCGCGAAACCGGATCCGGGTCTGACCACCCGATTCGGCTCGGTCTCGCCGAGCATGCCACCGGAGAGGGCTTCCAGCATTTGTTGCATGCTCTAGCTGAAGGTCACCCGAGCTCCTCGGTCGCAGTGCTCGAACTTCCTGTGCCGCGTCTCATAGAGCTGACGCTCGACGGCCGCATCGATGCATCTTTCGTCCTTCAGCCGGTCGACGCCTCAGGGCTCGTTTGTGAGCGGGCCTGGGCCGAGGGCCTCGCGGTGCTCGCGCCCCCGGATCATCCGCTTGCCGCGCGAACGACGATTGAGCTACGCGAGCTCACGGCCGAACTGCTGCTGGTCGCTGATCCAGATGTCGCTCCGGGATGCGCCGGCCAGCTCGCGGAGCTCTTGAGGGCCGCGGGCATCGATCCAGACCGCGGCACGCTCGTCGCGCACCCGAATACGATGGCGAGCCTCGTCGCAATTGGCGCCGGGCTCGGGATCATGGCGCAGTCCTGGGCAAGGCGGTTCAACGACCTCGCAACCGTCATCGATCTCGTGGATGGCGCCGCCCTCATGCGAACCTGGATGCTTTATCGCGACGGCGACTGCTCACCAGATGTGTCTCGAATCCTCGAGTTCGCGCGCTTGGCCGGCTCCTCAGGCGGACGGGACGGAGGGCTGCCGGCCTCCTCACGACCCAGGGATGACGTTCAAGATCCCAGCCGAACCGCTTGAGCGAGGATCTGGGCGGTATGGTCGGCCGCGATCTTGCGGTGTCGGTTAGGGGAAGTGAGCGCGGACTATAGGCCGGCGCAAAGCCGGACCGACGATCTTCTGCCGATCCGGCTCCGCACAGTTCAGGACATGGGGACGACCCCGCACAGGATTTGGGCTCGCGCGTCCCTGTCGTCGCCAAGTGGCAAGTAGAGCCGGGCAACGCGACGCCGGCGCTGACCGACGTCCACCATGTCTTCCAGGAGCAGCGGACAGCCGGTCTCCAATGCCGTTTCCACCTCCCGCAGGGCGTCTGCCCGCCCTGGCGTGAGCCGATCGACAGGTTTCCCCGCGAGTGTCGCATCATAGAGTGCGTCCACCGCCGCGCCGCTTGCCTCGATGATCCAAGTGCCAGAGGGCCCACCCGAGCGCCCGATCAGCACGACGAGATCCCTCAGCATTGCGTTGTCGAGCGTCGATGCTCGCGCAACCTCTTCTCGTGGGAGCGACCTCCAGAGCGTGAGCAGATCCGCGAGACCGAGATAGCGTGCGGCAACGAGGTTCATCAGCAAGCCCCAGGATCGGCAAGGCCGAGCCCTTCACCGAGAGCAACATGAGCCCAGGCGGGCATGCCAGGACCGGGCCGGTCGGCGAGCCAGCTCTCCTCTCACGTCGTTTGTCGAGAATACTCCGTGGTGAAATACCCTTCAACGGGCTCGCCTCTCGTGGATGGAAATACGAGAGGTCTTTGCGCGCAACCTGCGGAAGCTCCGGCAGGAGAAGGGCCTGTCGCAGGAAGCGCTGGCCGACAAAGCCGGTATCGACCGGACCTATGTCAGTGCCCTTGAGCGAGCTGTATACAGCGCCAGCATCACGACGGTCGCCAAGCTGGCAAACGTCTTCGACGTAGAACCAGCCGTGCTGCTTCAACTCCCGGCAAAGCCGACTCGAAACAAGAGTTAGGGCTGCTCTGGCCAGGACGTGTGCGCGATGCCCGTCATCGGGTTCACCACCGAGTTGGCCATGTAGACGCGCTGCTGGCCAGGCGAATCGCGGGGGACTTCTTCCGGCGGAGTGTGCAAGCGTGCAGCTATTCCTCGGTAGCACACGTCCTGTTCTGGCCAATGTCGTCACAGGAGGTTACCGCTCCCGTTGGATTCGTAGTATCGATCGGAACCGGCCTAGCCGGCGAGGCAACCTGACGTCGCTTTCGGAAGGCGCGGTCCCGCTCCATGAACGCGGCCAGCATGTGCGGCACGAGCGCGGCGGCGTCGACAGCCTCGCCGTACGCCGCGCCATACAGCTCGGCGTAACGGTCGAGGTCGGCCTTCACCGCCGCCGGCAGCGAGACGTTCAGCCGGACCAGCTCGGTCCGCGGCAGCGGTCCGAGGCGAAGCTTCGCCGTCATGGCTTCAGTCCCGCGGTCCGAGTCGCGCTGGCCGCGCCGTAGGGCCGCAGCACGATGTCCTTGTTGACGATGATCCGGACCGGGAACCCCGGCCGCACGGTCAGGGTCGGCTGGACGTTGAGGTTGCGTCGCGTGATCTGCTGGCCGACCTGGTTCAGGCTGTCCTCGGCGCTGCGCGAGGTCGCCACCACGACCGTCTGCTGGCCCGTACCGCCGAGCCCGCTCTGCTGGGAGCCGAGTTCGGATCCCACCCCGAGCAGCGTCGAGAGCGCCGCGCCGGCAATGAGCTTGCCCCAGTGATTGTCGGTCTCGTCCTCCAGCCCAGCGAACCCTCTCGTGTCGGTCCCCGGCAGACGGTCGAGCACGATCGAGGAGCCGTCCGGCATGACGAGCCGCGTCCAGACCAGCAGGATCCGGCTCTGGCCGTAGGAGACCTGGGCGTCGTAGGTGCCGAGCAGGCGCGAGCCCTGCGGGATCAGCAGGGTGCGGCCAGTCACGGTGTCGTAGACCGGCTCGGTAACGCTGGCGATGCACTGGCCTGGCAGGTCGGAGTTCAGTCCCGTCACCATGGCGGCCGGGATGATCGTTCCCGCCATCACCTGAAAGGGCGAGACTGGCGTCTGCAGATGCTGGGGCGAGTAGATCTTGTTGTCGACGGCCGCATTCAGGAACGCCAGCTTCTTGTCCTGCGCGTTCTGGGTTGTGGCCTCATCGGGACGGGCGCTCTCGGCCGCGCCGGGGAGCGGCACGAAGGGGTTTGGAAGAACGGGCGCGGCCGCGCTCGCGGGCTCGGTCTTGATCTGCTCGGCTGGCCGCTCGCGCACCTGGACGAACAGCTGGGCGTGTCGGGCGGCCTCGGCCTCCTGGCGCCGGCGCTCCCGCTCCGCCGCCGCGGCCTGCTCCTCGGGCGTGGGTCCGGTGGGCGCAGTGGGCATTGCGATGGGCACGCCCTGCTCCTGCTGGGCGCGCAGGAAGGGCCGGCCGAGGTCACCTGGCAGCGGCGGCCCGAGCTGGGGCACCGCCGGCGGCGGCATGCTGCCGTAGTCGCGCGGCAGCGTGTTCAGCCCCTCGGCGATCGGCTTGCGGTCCGTCGAATAGAGTTCCTGCGGCGCCAGACCGCCGCCATGCTGGACACCGAGCGCCCAGATGGCGAGCCCGGCGATCGTGAGGGCCGACACGGAGCCGAGCAGGACCAGGGCGCGGCGGGACAGGCGCGTGACGGGCCGCGGCTTGGCCCGCAAAGCCAGCCCCTCGGGCGGGACCTTCACGTTCGGCGCGGCGCCCGTCGGAGGGACACTCACGAGCCGAAGATTCCGTGCCGCACCCCGTCCGTGCGCTCGATCCGCACCACCTGCTGCGGGTCACCCCCGAGGCGGAGTTCGGCAGCACCGAACAGGCGGTCGACCACGTAATAGGGCGCGCGCGAGCGGTAGTTGACGAGCTGGTTCTCGCCGGTCGGACCGACGACGAACAGCGGCGGCAACTCGCCCTGGGCGATGCCGGCCGGGAACTGGATATAGACCTTCTCGCCGTCGTCGAAGGCCCGCACCGGCCGCCACGGAGGCGTGTCTCCCGTGATGGCGTAGCGGAAGTGCAGCCGCTCGAGCGGGATGCCGTCGGCCACAGGCGCGGCCGCCTCGGCGCGTCGGTTCTGGTTCTGCAAGGCGAGCAGCCGGTCCAGAGGATAGTCCCACGACGCGGAGGCCATCCAGGTCAACTCGGTCGCGGTCAGCTCCATGAGGTAGGTCCGCCGGTCGGTGTTGACCACGAGGTTGGTCTTGAGGTCCGGCCGGGTCGGCTTGACCAAGATGTGCACGCGGCGCGTCGCGCCCGTGCCCGACGAGGTGTCGCCGATCACCCAGCGCACCGTGTCGCCGGCCGAGACGGAGACGAGCTGCTCGCCGTCCTGCAAGGCGACGTCGGTCACCTTTCCGGGGCTGGCGTAGACCTGATAGAGGGCGCCTGCCGCATAGGGCCAGACCTGGGTGGCATTGATATAACCGTAGCGCGACGGCTGCACGCGGGCGGCGCGATTGGCGAGCGCCACGCGATCTCTCGGATCGGCCGGCTCCGGAGCCGTTCTCCCGGATCCCGGCGGTGGCTTGAGCTGGCCCGGCAGCGGCAAGGGCTTCGGCACTTGCACGATCTCGACGGGCTTCGGCGGATCGGTGAGAGCGACCGGCCCGGCCGCGGGCTCGTCGAGGCTGATTTCCGGTGGCGGCGTGCCGCCCGCGCAGGCGGCAAGCGCCAAGACCGAAACGGTCAGGCTCAAGACTTTTCCGGTCTGGATCAGGGTCATGCATAGTCTCCTCATGGCCCGCCGAGCTCGCGGCTCCAGTTCAGGCCGTTGACGTAGATGCCGAGGGGGTTCTTGCGCAGCTGCGCCTCGTTGCCGGGCGGCTGCAGCACGATCGACAGGATGGCGGTCCAGCGCTCGGTCGCGGCGAGCGCGCCGTTCTCGTAGCGGCGCTCGATCCAGCGGACCTGGAAGGAGCCCGGCGAGGCCCGCACCACGCTGGTGATCTCGACCGCGACCGACTGCTTGCCGACCTTGGCGAAGGGGTCGTTGGCGCGCGCGTATTCGTTCAGTACCGCCGCGCCGCGGTCGGTGGCGTAGTCGTAGGCCTCGAGCCAGTCCTGGCGCACGATGATGGGGTCGAGCGGGAGGGCGCGCACGTCGCTGATGAAGCGCGCGAGGTGGTTGGCGGTCTGGGCGTCAGTCGGCGTGTAGGCCTCGGCGGCCGCGCCGACCGCGCGCACGTCGCCCTGCTTGTCGACCTCCACGACGTAGGGCGTGATGGAGGACCTTCCGGCGTTCCAGACGAGACCCGTGCCCATCAGCAGCGACAGGCCGAGCGAGGCGAAGGCCATCAGCCGCCAGTTGCGCGCCTGGGTGCGGGAGGCGCCGAGGCGCTCGTCCCAGACCTGGCCGACGCGCTGGTAGGGCGTCTCGGGCTGCGGGGTGTCGGAATAGCGCACGGCGGCGCGTTTGAAGCGCATGGGTCAGGCCTCGTCAGTATCGAGTTTGGGGCCGGCGCCGGAGCCGCCGTGGTCGCCGGATCGCACGGCGTGGGCGGCGGTTTCGACGCCGCGGCGCACGGCGTCGCTGCCGCGGAGGTTGCGGGCCCAGCGGGGCGCCGCTTCGGAGCCGGACGAGGCACCGGCCTCGCCACCACCTCCGCTCTCCTTCCCGGCGGATTCGCCGGTCCAGGCGCGGCGGGCGGCAGCACGGACGCCGGCGCCAGCGGCGCTTGCTCCGGCATGGGCGACCCCCGCCACGCCAGCACCGGCGCGGCCGAGGCCACTGCCGCCGGAAGCAGCGGAAGCCTCGCCGTAGGCGGAGCGAGCCCCGGACGCCATGCTGGTCGCGGCCCGCATGCCGCCCATGGCGGCACCGCCCGCGAGGCGTCCCGCGGCGAGCGCGCCCGCACCGTCCGCAACGAGCAAACCTGCCCCGGCCGCCGTCGCGCCGACCGCCGCGCCGGCGCCGAGTTGCGGCGCGCCGGAGACGAGGCCGTTGGCGATGCCGGGGCCGAAAATGCCCAAGCCCAGCAGCGAGATGGCGCCGAGCACGACCGCGAGCGCCTGGCTGATGGTGGGCGTCGTCCCGGACGCGGACTGGAACTGGGTAAAGAGGCCGCTGCCGATGCCGACGATGACGGCCAGCACCAGGATCTTGATCCCGGAGGAGACGACGTTGCCGAGCACCTTCTCGGCCAGGAACGAGGTCTTGCCCCAGAGCGCGAAGGGCACGAGCACGAAGCCCGCGAGCGTCGTCAGCTTGAACTCGAGCACGCTGACGAAGAGCTGCACCGCCAGCACGAAGAAGCTGACGATGACGATGATCCAGGCGACGAACAGGACCACGATGGTGTCGATGTTGGTGAAGACGCTCGTGAAGCCCGCGAGCTTGCCGATCTCGTCGAGCATCGGCTGGGCCGCCTGTACGCCGACCTGGGCGAGGCGGCCGGGCTGCAGCAGCTGGTCGGCGCCGATTGAGGCGGCCGAGGCCTTCAGCCCAAGCCCGGCGAAGGACTTGAAGATCACCCCGGCCAGGTAGTTCCAGTTGCCGATGATGAACGCGAAGGCGCCGACATAGAGGATCTTCTTGAGGAGGCGTGGCACCACCTCCTCGCCGCCCATCGCCCAGAACAGGCCGGCGAGCGTGATGTCGATCGCCACAAGGGTCGTCGACAAGTAGGCGATCTCGGGCTGCAGCAACCCGAAGCCTGAGTCGATGTAGCGCGAGAAAGTGTCGAGGAAGCGGTCGATGACCGAGAGGTCGTTCATCGCCAAAACTTCGCGTCGGCTCTGGCGAGACGATGCACGCGGCCCCGTGTCTTCGATCGCGGCTTCTGCACCGCTGGAGGTTTCTGCAGCACCGGTGCGGCGGGTGGCGGCGCAGGTGCCGCCATCGTCGGGTGGCTCGGAAAGAGGTTGACGGTGTGCGGCGTGTACGGGACACCGCCGCCCTGGAAACGCATCCGGATCGCCTGCGCGGCCGCCTGGCAAATGTCGGGGGTGGTCCAGGCCATGTTGGCTTTGCATCCCGCCTGGACCAGTTCGAGCTGCTGCGGGTCGGCGATCAGGGTGTCGGCCGTCTCGGCTCTGGCTTGATGATCGGCTGAGCCGACAAGGAGTCCGGCGAGCAAACTCGTGGGCACAATGATGCGCATGCCGACCAGCATGGCCGAGCCGCTCCTGCCGGCGATCATGGCGCGTAGACCTGGACGGAAGCGGGCGTGTAGGCGACCCCAGATCCCTGGAACTGGGCCCGAGCCGCCAGGGCCTGCTGGTCGGCTTCGAGCGTCCGTGATTGTTCCAGCGCGGTCGCCCGACCTTCCGCGATGCGCAACTGCTGCGACTGCATGGTCTGCTTGGCCTGAAGTGCCAGCAGTTGGTTCGTGGCCTGAACGGCCTGCAGGATGCCGACCGCGCTTTGGCTCGACCCGACAGTAATTGAGAGCGTCTGGGTGTCGGCCGCGATCGAGGCGTTGACCTGGCCCTGCAGTTCCAGCGTCGTGCGCAGCGCCTCGAGCGAGTTGTTCCAGCGCGTGCGCGCGTCCGCCACGGTCTGGTCGATCGAGGTATTGGCGCCGTAGCTCGTCGGGTATTGCTGGCGGAACTGCTGGTCGAGCTGTGTAACCTGTGTCGCCAGCCCTTGCGCCTGGGCGATCAACGCCTGGGTCCGCGCGATGTCCTGCTGCAGCATGGCCATCGGCGAATAGATGAGGCTCGCCAGGTTCTTGCCCTGATTCACCAGCATCTGACCCTGGTTGAGGATCATCTGCGCCTCGTTCTGGAGGCTGTGGATCTGGTTGTTGATCTGCTCCAGCGTGTGGGCCGCGGTCAGCACGTTCTGGCCGAAGTTGGCCGGGTCATAGACGATCCACTGCGCTCGGGCCGGTTCGCCGGGAAGCGCGATGGCGAGTGCGGATGCGAGGACGAGCGCGGCGGGGGTCGCGCATAGCTTGGGTCTCATCGGGTGGTCTCCGGCAGAAGGTCGAAGCGTCGGGCGAGGTCGGCGGCCCAGTCGAGCCCGCGCCCGGTCAGCCAAGCCATGGCAAAGCCGCCCTGACCGTGTTCGGCCAGGGTGCGGTCGATGGCGGCATGATCGCGAGGGCTGGATGCCGCCACGAAGGCCAGCGCCACCGGCCCGAGGCCGAGGTCGAACAGCCGGTTGCCGAGCCGCGACTGGACGTAGTAGTCGCGCTTCGGGGTGGCGCGGGCCACGATCTCGATCTGGCGGGCGTTGAGCCCGAACCCCTCGTAGATCGGCCGCAGTTGCGGCTCGATCGCCTGCGGGGACGGCAGGAAGATCCGGGTCGGGCAGCTCTCGACGATGGCGGGCGCGATCGGACTGCGCTGAATGTCGGCCAGCGACTGGGTGGCGAAGACCACGCCGACGTTCTTCTTGCGCAGCGTTTTCAGCCATTCGCGGATGCGCGAGGCGAAGACGGGATCGTCGAGAAAGACCCAAGCCTCGTCGAGCACCAGCAGGGTGGGCCGGCCATCGAACCGCGCCTCGAGGCGGTGGAACAGGTAGGTCAGCACCGGCAGCACCACGCCCTTGGCGTGGAGTAGCTCCTCCATCTCGAAAGCCTGGAGATCGGCCAGCGCCAACTCGTCGTGATCGGCATCGAGCAGCCGGCCGAACGGCCCGTTCAGGGTGTAGGGCTGCAGCGCCTGGCGCAGCTTGTTCGACTGCAGCAGGGTCGCGAGTCCCGTCAGCGTCCGCTCCTCGACCGGGGCGGAACCGAGACTGCCCAGCGCCGACCACACCGCGTCCTTGATCTCCGGCGAGGGCTCGACCCGCTCGTGGGCGAGCAGGCCCTGCACCCATTCCGCCGCCCAGGCGCGGGCGGCCGCATCGTGCACGTCGCGCAGCGGCTGGAAGGTGAGGCCGCCCTCGAGGCCGAGGTCGTGGAACTGGCCGCCAAGGCCCAGCATGGCGGCGCGGACCGAGCGGCCTTTGTCGAAGACGTAGATCTGTGCATCGGCGTATTTACGGAACTGTAGGATCAGCGTCGCCAGCAGCACCGACTTGCCGGCGCCGGTCGGCCCGACGATCAGCGCGTGACCGACGTCGCCGACATGGGTGGTGAGCCGGAACGGGGTGGCGCCCTCCGTGCGCGTGATGAGCAGCGGCGGACCGTTGAGGTGCTCGTTGCGCTCGGGTCCCGCCCACACCGCCGAGAGCGGCATCAGGTGGGCGAGGTTCAATGTGCTAACGATCGGCTGGCGGACATTGGCGTACACGTGGCCCGGCACCGACGACAGCCACGCCTCGACGGCGTTCAGGGTCTCGGGGCTGGTGGTAAAGCCGCGGCCCTGGATGACGCGCTCGACGGCCTTCAGCCGTTCGCCTGCGAGCTGAGCGTCCTCGTCCCAGACCACGACGGTGGCGGTGACGTAGCCGAACGCGACCTGGTCCGAGCCGAGCGTCTGCAGCGCCTCGTCGGCGTCCACCGCCTTGTTGGCGGCGTCGCTGTCGATGAGCGGGCTCTCCTGCTGGAAGATGGTCTCCCGCAACAGGGTGATGATCCCCTTGCGCTTGGCGAACCATTGCCGGCGCAGGCGCGACAGCTCCTTCTCGCCGTCGGCCTTGTCGAGGAACAGGAAGCGCGTGGTCCAGCGATAGGGAAAGCCGAGCCGGTTGAGGTCATCAAGCAGCCCCGGCCAGGTCGAGGCCGGGAAGCCGCGTATCGTCAGCACCCGCAGGTGCGAGACGCCCAGCATCGGTTCCAGGCCGCCGGTCAACGGCTCGTCGGCGAGCAGCGCGTCGAGGTAGGCCGGGGTCTCGGGGACGGCGACGGCGTGGCGCCGCGTCGAGACGGTCCCGTGCAGGTAGGTGAGCGTCTCCGGGTCGTCGAGCCAGGCGAGCTCAGGCAGGAAGCCGTCGAGCAGCGAGCCGAACCGCTCGGTCTGCTCGACGAAGCCGGACAGCTGCTCGCGCCAGTCCACGCCCGGCCGTTCGGGCGCGTCGAGCATGAGCGCGCCGGCGCGGGCGCGGTTTTGAGGCGCGGGCAGGAAGACGAGGGTCACGAAGTAGCCGCTCTCGAACAGCTCGCCGATCTCGTCGAAGGCCGCCTTGCGCTCCTGGTCGACCAGCCACGACACGGCGTCAGGGAAGGTCGCGTGCGGGTACGGCGCCGCCTGTCGCCGGTCGGCCTCGACGAACAGCGCCCAGCCTGAGCCGAGGCGGCGCAGCGCGTTGTTGAGCCGGGCCGAGACGGCGACGAGTTCACTTTCGGTGGAGCTGTCAAGGTCGGGGCCGCGGAAGCGGGCGGTGCGCTGGAACGAGCCGTCCTTGTTGAGCACCACGCCCGGCGCGATCAGCCCGGCCCACGGCAGGAGATCGGACAGGGTCGAGGGACGGCGGCGGTATTCGGCGAGGTTCATCATGTCACGCCTCCGAGTAGCCGCGGTGCTTGATGTGCCGGGCGAACACCTGCGGGAACTGCGGCTCGACCCGCGCGGCCCAGACCGCCAGCGTGTGGCCGACCAGCCAGATGGCGGCGCCGGGGACCCAGAGCTGCAGGCCGATGCCGACGGCGGCCGCGAGCGTGCCGACCGAGATGGCCACGGTGCGCGGCGCGCCGCCCATCATCATGGGCTCGGTCAGCGAGCGGTGGAGCGGGACCTCGAACCCGTCGGGGAGTGCTGCGCGACTCACGAGACCAGCGCTCCGCCGCCGAACGAGAAGAACGACAGGAAGAAGGATGACGCCGCAAACGCGATCGACAGGCCGAAAATGATCTGGATCAGCTTGCGGAAGCCGCCCGAGCTGTCGCCGAACGCCAGCGTCAGGCCCGTCGTGATGATGATGATCACCGCGATGATCTTGGCAACCGGGCCCTCGACCGAGTCGAGCACCTTCTGCAGTGGCGCTTCCCAGGGCATCTGCGAGCCGGCCGCGTAAGCGGGCGCGGCGAGCAGGCCGTAAAGCAGGAAAGCCGCCGTCCCGGCAACGCGACTCCGTGCGTTTCCGTAAAAGCGTGAAAGCGTCATTGGGTATCTCCGTTGTCGTGCGGGTCGGTTGCGGTGAGGAGTTCGAGGCGGTAGCCGTCCGGCCCGAGACCGGTGACGCGGGCGATCTCGCGCACGCGCCGGTTCGTGCCGCGCCCGGCGATGAAGGCGACGACGTCGACGGCTTCGGCGATCAGCTGCCGGGGCACGGTCACGACCGCCTCCTGGATCAGCTGCTCGAGGCGGTGCAGCGCGCCGGCCGCCGAGCCGGCGTGGACGGTGGCGATGCCGCCGGGGTGGCCGGTGCACCAGGCCTTCAGAAGATCGAGCGCCTCGGCGCCGCGCACCTCGCCCACCACGATGCGGTCAGGCCGCAGCCGCAGGGTCGAGCGGACCAGCTCGGCCATCGAGGCCACGCCGGGCTTGGTCCGAAGTGCCACCTGGTCGTCGGCGAGGCATTGCAGCTCGCGCGTATCCTCCAGGATCAGCACGCGGTCGCCAGTTCGCGCCACCTCGTCGAGGAGCGCGTTGGCGAGCGTGGTCTTGCCCGTGGAGGTGCCGCCCGCGATGACGATGTTCAGCCGCTCGCGCACGGCCTGGGCGAGGTAGGCTCCTTGCGCGGGCGTGAGGATGCGGTCGGCGACGTAGCGGTCGAGCGTGTAGACGAGGCTCGCGCGCTTGCGGATCGCGAAGGTGGGTTTGGGCACCACGGGCGGGATCAGCCCCTCGAACCGCTCGCCGGTCTCGGGCAGCTCGGCCGAGACGATCGGCGACCCGGGATGCACCTCAAGGCGGACGTGCGCGGCCACGAGGCGGATGATGCGGCCGGCGTCCTCCTCGGAGAGGAACAGGCCGGTCGGCTTGCGGCCGCCGCTCAACGTGTCGAGCCAGAGCGAGCCGTCCGGGTTGAGCAGGACCTCGACAACGTCGCGGTCTTCCAGCGCCGCGGCGATCGCCGGGCCCATGGCGGTGCGCAGCATGCGCACCTGCCGGGCCGCGACGGACTGTCCGGGAAGGATCGGCTGGGCGGCGCTCATGGCGCCGTTCCCTGGCCGGGGCCGGCGGCGCTGTTGCGGGAGGCTTCGGCCGCGGCGCCGTCCTCCTCGCCGTCGAGGCCGAAGAACTTGCTCTGGTCGGGGAAGATCTCCTCGTGGACATCCTTGACGAGGCTGCGACCTTTCTGGAGGTGGCGGGCGAGCTGGTCGACGAACTGCCCGAAGCGCTCGCGTCCTTGGGCGCGGGCCGCGTCCTGGTGTGCGGCCGGGATCGGGGCATTGATGGTCAGCGTGTAGCGGACGAAGAGCGCGACGGTCTCGATCAGGATGGTCTGGTCGCGTTCAAGCCGGTCGAACTGCCGGGTCAGCTTGTCGAGCCGCTTGGCGATCGCGGCCTCGCGCCGGTCGCCGCCATCGGGCGACAGGTAGGACGAGAGCGCCGCCGCGACGATCGCGGACTTCGATACGCCCTTCATGCCGGCGAGCTGGGCGAGGCGCCGCGCGTGGTCGTCCTCGAGGAAGACGTTAAGACGGGCGCGGCTCACAGCGCGATCCCGTCGTCGGGATCGAGCGCGGCATTGCGCGCGGTGCGCTGCAGCTGCCGCTCACCGGCCCTCACTGCGCGGGCGCGCTCCACTTCGACCTCGGTGTCGTCATCGTCGAGCAGCGAGGCGACGTTGTGCTGCGGCTCCTCTTCGACCGGCGCGGCCTGTGGCACGGTCATGTCGAGTTCGGGCTGACGACGGAGCCCGCCCTCGTCCTCGTCGATGGCGGCGGTAGCGCGCTTCGCCGCCTCGGCCACGACAGGATCGAACTCGCCCGACCAATCGTCGCCACGGGCCGCCGGCTTGTCGGCGTAGCCCTCGGCGGAGAGCGTCGGCGCGGGCAGCAGGCGCGGCGTGAAGTTGGCGTCCGAGTAGAAGCGCAGCTTCTTGGCGCGGACCGGCGGGTGGCCCGACACCATGACGACCTCGTCGTCGGGCGGGAGCTGCATCACTTCGCCGGGCGTCAGCAGCTGCCGTGCCGACTCCTGCCGCGACACCATGAGGTGTCCGAGCCAGGGCGAGAGCCGGTGGCCGGCGTAGTTGCGCTGGGCGCGCAATTCGGTGGCGGTGCCGAGGGCGTCGCTGATCCGCTTGGCGGTGCGCTCGTCGTTCGACGCGAAGGCTACCCGGACGTGGCAGTTGTCGAGGATCGAGTTGTTCGGCCCGTAGGCCTTCTCGATCTGGTTCAGCGACTGCGCGATCAGGAAGGAGCGCAGGCCGTAGCCGGCCATGAAGGCAAGGGCGGACTCGAAGAAGTCGAGCCGGCCGAGCGCCGGGAACTCGTCGAGCATGAAGAGGACGCGATGTTTGCGCTCAGCCCCGTCCTGGTCGTCGAGGCTCTCGGTCAGCCGTCGGCCGATCTGGTTCAGGATCAGCCGGATCAGCGGCTTGGTGCGGCTGATGTCGGACGGTGGCACGACGAGGTAGAGGGAGACAGGATGCTCGCCCGCGACCAGGTCGGAGATGCGCCAGTCGCAACGCGAGGTGACCGCTGCCACTGTCGGGTCCCGGTAGAGCCCGAGGAACGACATGGCGGTGGAGAGCACACCCGAGCGCTCGTTCTCCGACTTGTTGAGCACCTCGCGCGCCGAGGACGCGACCACGGGATGCACACCGCGCGGCCCCAGATGCGGCGTGGTCATCATGAGGCGCAGCGTGTGATCGAACGGATGGGCGGGGTCGGACAGGAAGTTGGCGACGCCGCAGAGCGTCTTGTCCGCGCCGGCGTAAAGGATGTGGAGGATGGCGCCGACCAGCAGGGAGTGGCTGGTCTTCTCCCAGTGGTTCCGCTTCTCGATCGAGCCTTCGGGATCGACCAGCACGTCAGCGATGTTCTGGACGTCGCGCACTTCGTGGGCGCCGCGGCGAACCTCCAGCAACGGATTGTAGGCAGCCGAGCGCGGGTCGGTCGGGTTGACGTAGAGGCAGTGCGAGAAGCGTGACCGCCAGCCGGCCGTGATGGCGAAATTCTCGCCCTTGATGTCGTGGATGACGGCGGAGCCGGTCCAGGACAGCAGCGTCGGAATGACCAGGCCGACGCCCTTGCCCGAGCGTGTCGGCGCGAACGCCATCACGTGCTCGGGGCCGTCGTGGCGCAGGTAGTGGTCGTCCGCCCGGCCGAGGAACACGCCCGCGGGCTTCAGCATGCCCGAGCGCTTCAGGTCGCGTGGGCTGGCCCAACGCGCCGAGCCGTAGGTAGTGACGAGCTTGGCCTGACGGGCGCGCCAGACCGAGCCGACGATGGCGGCGAGCGCGCCCACGATCCCGCCGGAAGCCGCGACGTAGGCGCCGCGCTGGAAGACGTCGGGCGCATAAGCATCGAATTGAAACCACCAGAGGAAAAATTGCCACGGCTGGTAGAGCGGCACGCCCTGCAGCACCGTCCAGGGGCGCCCGAGCTCCGCCTGGTATCCGAGCGACGCGGCCGTCCACTGCGTGGCGAACGCCAGGCTCAGCACCACAATGCCGAACACGACGATGATCTGACCGAGAAGAACCTTGGTCGGTGTCATCCGACCGCCTCATGCGCTACTGGATCACGTGCACCAGGCGGCACGCTTGAGCGCGAGGGTTGGCGGGCGGGACTGAAGAATCAAAGACGGCGTAAGTCTCTGTTCGGACGCAGAATGTCCGAAACCCAGCTCTGTCGCTGACCATACAAGTTGAGCGAGTTCTAACCTAGTCCGACGTAACGAGGGATCGATAATAATCGGTGAAGATCACGCGAGAACTGTGGCCTTCATCACACACTCTGACGCCGAATGGCAGAGGTAACCAGAGTTGCATGTGGGTCGCGAACGGTCCCAAGCGCCCCTCTAAAAACTCGCCCTCTGCGTCGGAGCGTTCCTCCTCGCCGCTTCGCCGCCCGGATGGGGGATCAGCGCTCAACCCCCTGTGGCGGCTCAATCGCCATGCCGCGCTGGACCGCCGGGCGCGCCGTTACCGCCTTCATCCAACGGTCGATCGCGGGCTTGTTCCCGAGGTGCTCGGCTAGCACCGCCTTTGCCTTCGTCGTGGCGCCGACCATCCACGGATAGCAGGCGATATCGGCGATTGAATACTCATCGCCCGCCAAATAAAGCGATGCCGCCAGCCTTCGCTCAAGCACCCCGAATAAGCGTCCCACCTAGCACCTCTTCACACCATTCGCGGAAGCTGGTGGGCGTGGTCGATTGCGGGGTTCGCGGCTCGGCGTTGTCCAGGCCTTTGTTCTTGGCGTCCAGCATGTCAACCATGGCCTGCGCCATCGGCTCGGAGTTACCAGCTCCAAGCATTTGTGAACGAAAGGCTTCCATGGAGATCTGCTGGAAGCGCACAGGTTTGCCAAGTACGTCCGACATGATGGTCGCCATTTCATTGAACGACAGGTCCTCGGGGCCCAGCACCGCGACATGGTCTCGGCCGCTCCAGGACGTATCGAGCAGGAGCTTGGCGGCGACAGTGGCGATGTCGCGCTTGGCGCAGGTCGGAGCCTTGAGATCTCCATGGATCGGCGAGAAGAACATGCCCTGATTCTTGATCGGGTCCACCTGCCAAAGGATATTATCCATCATCGACGGCATGGTCATCGCTCGGTAGCTGACGCCGGTGCTCGCGATCAGATCGTCCATTTTCCACGACGCCGACGAAGGCCCGGCGTCCTCGGTCACGCCGCGGCCCACCGCCGAGATACCGACCACCCGCTTAACCCCTTGGCTCCTGAAGGCGGCGCAGGCCGGCCAGCTGAAATCCACGTAGGCGGCCTCGGCGCTTTCGGCGCGCGGATCGGGAGGAACGAGCCAGAACACGGCCTCAGCCCCCGCAAATGCCCGCTCCACGACGGCTGCGTCGCCGTGTGAGCCCTGCACGACGTCGACCTGCTCGCGAACCTGCGGCGGCAGACGAGAGGGGTCGCGCGCGATCACGCGTATGGGCTGGCCGCTCTCGAGCAGGCTCTGAAGCACCTGCCGCCCGATGGCGCCCGTGGGCGTCGTGATGACGATCATGCTATCGCACCCTGATGACGGAAACGAGGTAAACGGTACGGTTCCGTCTACTTTTTGTCAATCGGGTGCAAGCAGGCGACAATCGGACATGGCGAGACGCGGCGACGACCTTCGGCAACATATTATGTGGACGGCCAAGGACGTGTTCCTGGAGCTGGGTTTCGAACGGGCGTCGATGGATGTCGTGGCCAGCCGCGCGGCGACGTCGAAGCGATCCCTATATGCTCACTTTGAAAGCAAGGAGAAGCTGTTCCTCGCTGTCATCGAGCTTGTGCGAGGACTTTTCCTTACCCGTCTGGGAAGGCCGGGAGACTACCCAGGCCAGCCAGATGAAGCTCTGGTCATGTTTTGTGGTCGATACCTTGAAACACTGCTGTTTGAGGGTTCGATCCAGATGTTTCGCCTGAGCGCGGCGGAGACGGCCAGGTTCCCAGCCGGCGCGGCACAGTACTTCGATGTCGTCTTTACCGAGGTCCAATCGCGCATAAGCGCTTACCTAGCGGGGGCGTTCTCCTCGCCGCCTGCTCTTAGCGACGAGACAGCGGAAAGGCTTCTAGGTCAGGTTCTCTATCCTAGATTACCGCGAGCCCTTTTTGGCGTGGACCAACTCGCGAAGAGCTTAGATGATATCCTGTCGCCGGAGTTCGACCTGGGCCAAATCCGCGAAGCTGTGGCCGACTCGATTCGCGGCCTGCAGCAGCATCCGCCCCCTCTGTAGAGCGGTATCGTTCCACACCTGCGCAAATTGACACGACTGACCGCGACCCACGGAGGTGCACGCTTGGTGACGTCGGCGCGAACGGCATGCGAAGAATGCTGCTCCGATCAATCGCTTTCAGCCCGCTGGCCGCGAGCTCGTCTCGTGCCGCAGGCGCGGCGATCACGCCAGAGCGTCCTGGCGCACCTTCGCAGCGGCGATGGCCGCGCGGCCTCAAGATCTGACCAATTCCCTGACATTGGCCTTTTCACCGTGACGACACGAGCAAGCGATCGGAAGCACGTCGACGTACTCCTGTCAAAGCACGTCTGTAGCGCGTGAAGGGGTCGAGCACCGGACGCGGTTAGACGCCGATCCCACGCTGGCGCGATAGATCCCACGACATCAATCCACCTCGCATGACGCCGGAGACCGTTTGCCCGAGACGCTGCTCCAACACTGGCTTCCAGGGCACGAGGCTGAACCCCACGCCGTCGTCGAGCATAGCAAACCTCCCGCTCGCGAGCATGACCGAACGCCGGACAACGCCACGGAAGCTATCACCGTCCTTCACGGGCCGATGCTCAAGGCCGGTCTCACCCGCCAGCTTGCGCCCGGCCTCCGCGATCTCCCGGTCCCGCAGCGTCGACAGGAGGTCGCGGGCGAGGATGAGCCGTTGCCCGCGCCGGGTTGCCAAGCCTTCCTCGACCAGGAAGGCGCGGCGCTCGTCCAGCGCGCTCCGTACTTCCGCGCCAAACCCGGTCGGCGCGGGCGCGGCACCCTCGATCAGCGCACGATCCAGCCAGGTCGCCCCGATTGCTCGCGCCTGCCGGCTGAGCGGGAGGTGCGACTTGAGCTCAATGGCGGCGCCGGCCGAGTGCTCGGCCTCGAACCTCGCAGCTCGACCCAGATAGTCGGCCGGAACGCGCCAGGCGCCATCCTGCTGGCGCTCGACGATTCCGACGCGACGCAACGACTCCAGACGGCGGACGTGCGCCGCGACGAACCCGTCCGGGTCGGTCCCAGGCCGCGCGTCGCGCCGAGCTTCGGCGAGGTGGCGATCGGGCCGATACAGCCCGTCGGGTCCGACCTGGGCGGCGATCGTGCGGTCGGCCGGGCGAGGCTCGCGGGACGCGGCCCGGACTTCGACGATGCCACCGCCCGGATAAGCCGAAAGGTCAGCCCCGGGTGCAAGCCCGACGTAGTGCGCCCGGCCGTCTATCCCATCGACCACGAGATAGCCGCGGTCCTGCAGCTCGTCCGCCAGTCCCTTGGCGGCGACACGGCCGACCACGCGTCCGGTCGAAGGCTGGGCGGCATCGAACACCTGCAACGGGCGCTCCGCCCCGGCCATCGCCCGCTGCATGGTGCGGATGATGTCGCCACGCTCGCCCATGGCCCGGAGCGTCGGCTCGGCGTCGGTCGACAAGGTCCAGCGCCCAGTAGCCTGCGCCTCCGCCAGCCCGAGCCGCTCCAGCTCCTGCAAGCGGCCGACCAACAGAGAGCGCCGGATCCGCCCGTCGCCGTCGGCCGACTCGCCGCGAAGATCGACCATGCCGTCCCGGGCGCGCTCAGCGAGCTGCCGGTCAAGCCCGGTCCAGCGCTCCTGTCCGACCTCGCGGGTCATGCGCTCGCGCATCTCAAGCTCGGTCTGGGAACCCAGCAGGTCGGTGGCCAGCTCGGAAGCGCGCAGACGGAATCCGTGGGAGATGTAGTCACGGGCGATCACGAGATCTCGTCCGGTCTCGTCCACCCCGCGCAGGATGACGTGAGTGTGCGGGTTATCGGTGTCCCAGTGATCGACCGCGACCCAGTCGAGCTTGGAGCCTAGGTCCGCCTCCATGCGGCCCATCAGGTCGCGGGCGAACGCCTTGAGGTCGCCGATCTCGGCCGCGTCCTCGGACGAGACGATGAACCGGAACTCGTGCCGGTCGCCCTGCGCTCGGGCCTCGAACGCCTGTGTGTCGGCGACGTCCCGGTCTGCCGAGTAGGCCCGGCCCGACTCACCTTCGCGGGTGACGCTGTCGCGTTGAATGTAGCGCAGGTGCGCGGCTGTCGAGCCGGCCGCAGCCTGGGCGTGGACGACAAGCCGCGCCTTGACCATCACGCGCCGCGCGCGTGGGCCGAGGCGACCGCCCAGCATCTTGGCTGCGACATGGCCGCGCCCCTTCTCGGCGCCCCGACCGCGACTGCGCGACAAGGGTCCGCTCGCACCAGCCGACGACTTTTGCGCCGCGCGCAGCACCTGGCTTGTGAACCGCATGACGCTCGGATCGGCCCGGCCGCGGATCTTGCCGGGCTGGACGCGAAAGCGGTCCTCGTCAGAGCGGGCCACGGCGGACGCTCCAGCGCACTCCAGCGAATGAAGCACGCCGCTTCCCTTCTCCTTCCAGGCGTTTAGCCCAGCCCGGCGCACCGCGCCGGCTCGGTGGCGTGCCGCCCCAACCGACGTGCAGACAAGGGCGTAAGCCCTCGCGCGTGCCGCGCGCTTCTATCTTGCCCTCCGCTTCCCCTTCCCTTTCTCGGCTATCCCTTGTTGCCAGATGCTGCTCCAATCTGCACATCGGTCAGTCCTCCGGTCGGTCTGCGCCAGCCATGCTCCTACGCGGGCCTTCACGCGTGAGGCGGACGAACAGCGCGTTGTCGCTCTGCGGGTCGAGATGTCGATCACCCGCCGATGAACGGTCGTTCGAGGCGACGAAGACGGATGCGGCTGCCGGTGTTGGGCGGAGCGATGGAGCACGTTGGGAGAGAGAGCGAGCAGCGTCGCGGAGCGCCTGCAAGCTCGTCAGGTCACGCACTTCCATCGCGGTCGTGGGACCGTCGCTCCCCTCACCGCCGACCAGCCGTGGCGCGAGCGCCTGGACGTAGCGGCGGGTCTCATCGGGCAGCGGGCGGCCGGCGCGAAGGTGATCCTCGACGCGACCCGGCCCGGCATTGTAGGCGGCCAGGAAATGGTCGACTCCGAAGCGGTCGTACATCTCGCGCAGGAACGCGGTGCCGGCCAGGATGTTGGCGCGCGGTTCGTAAGGGTCGCTGCCGAGTCCGTAACGCCGGGCCATCTCGGCGAACGTCTCCGGCATGACCTGCATCAATCCCATGGCGCCCGCGGGTGAGGCGATCGGCCGACCGTTCAGCGTGGTCCGCCCGGAGCTCTCGACCTGCATGACGCCGCGCACCCAGGGTGCGGGCACGCCGAAGCGCCGCGACGCCTCGGCGATCAGCGCCTCCCACGGTGCGACGGAGTCAGCGTCGAACCTGGGCCGCCGGGATGGCGACGCGCCGTGCCTGTGGACATCGGGCGGTGGACCTGCTTGATCCGCCTCGCCGGAAGGGGAGGTGGTCCGCGGCAGGTGGACCATTGGGGCTGCAGCGACGACGTCCGCCGCAGAGCGGTCCGACGACAGATCGTCGGGCGCCCTGATCGCGGGCGGCTCGGCGTGACCGTGGCGCGTGGTGGTCAGGAGCATGAGCGTCGCGCACACCGCGACAGCACCGACCGTCGCTGCTTTCACCACGTCCATAGCGGCGTCGCCTTTCCGATAATGCTGGCGATGGAGACCGGTCCGAAGTAGCGGCCGTCGAAAGAGGCGGGCGCGGCGGCGTTGAGCAGGAAGACCTCGCCGGGCCCGAGCACGCGACAGCCGCTCCAGCGCGGCAGCAGACGGCCGACATCGTCGACATCGAGCGCCGTGGCGGCTGGGCGATCGCCGATCGTCACCGCGTTGCCGACGCGGCAGACGCGCTGCCCGGTGCGCGCCATGACGTGCTTCAAGACTGGCACGTCCGGAGCGATGTAGCCGCGCTCGACCAAGAGCTGTTCGGAGCTCGGCGGCAGACGCGCCACCACCAGATCGTCGACCGCCGGATCCTCTAGTTCGCAGACAGCGTAGAAGCCTTTCGGGACGCTGGCGGACGCGTTGTAGACGAGGCGCAGCGGCCAGATGTCGGCGGTCGAGGCGACCACGAGTGCGGCGCCGATCATCGCGACATAGAACGTCACAGCACGGCGTTTCGAGAGGTCGAGCCCGATCACAGCAGACCGCCCCGCCGGCGACGCTCGGCCTGCTCGGCCGGCGCGTAGACGCGCGGCGCCAGCCCGGCGGCGATCCGGTTGTGCGCCGTGCGCCAGTATCTTTCAGGCAGCGTCGCCGGATCGAGGGAGTTCGCCTCAATCGCGTCGATGAGCGCCAACGCGCAGGTGACGGGGGCCATGCCGCCGGCGCTCAGCCAGATATGCGCGCCGGGCGCGATGCCGGGCACGGTCTCGGCCCGCTCGCCGGGCGTGGCCGCCTGCAGCACCCAGAGCCGCCACTGCGCGGTCCCGTAGGGGTTGGCACGCCACTGGACGTAGCTGAACACCGTGCCGGGTGCGAACAGGTCGAGCCTGCAGCGCCGGTCGATGATTCGTTGGCCGGCCGGTGCGCCGAAGCGCACGCGGTCGTTCACCCGGTCGCGGAGGAACAGCACGGTGACCCGCGTGAGATCGTGGCTCATGACGCGTCTCCGCGTGGTTCGGGAAATGCCTGCTTGAGCATGGCGCGGAGCATGTCGGCGACGGTCAGGCCGCGCGTGAACGCCGCGACCTTGATGCGGCCGCGCAGCTCCGGCGTGACGTCGATGGTCAGGCGCGCGGTGTAGACGTCGGCCTTGCCGGTGGCGGGCGTCGGACCGGGCTCGGGCGCACTGACCCAGGCTTCGGGATCGCGCGGGCGAGCGGCGAACGGGGCGGGCTTGGTCTCGCGGCCGCTCACGACAGCACCTCCGTCACCGCGAGGCCGAAGGCGACGATCTCGCGCGCGGCCGCGTCGGCACCATCGGCCTCGTCGACGAGCCGGCCGGTGCTCGCCGCGTCGGCGAAGACGACGCGCTGACCGATGCGCGAGGACAGCACCGGCGGCTGCTGGTCGGCGAGCGAGGCGGCCGTCTCGCGCGCGATGACGGTGCGCGCGGCGCAGCGATTGAGGACGAAGCGGGCGCGCAACTCCGGCCGGAACACGCGCGCCTCGTCGAGGAGGCGCAGCATCTCGGCCGAGGCCCAGCCGTCGAACGGCGACGGCTGCACGGGCACGAGCACCAGGTCAGCGGCGATTAGCGCCGAGCGCGCGATGCCCGTCACGCGCGGCGGGCCATCGATAACGACGTGATCGACGCCCTGTATGAGGGCTGTGGCCTCGCGATGGAGGCTCTCGCGGGCGAGGCCGACGACGCCGAAGCGTCGTTCCAGGCCGTGTCGGGCGCGCTGCTCGGCCCAATCCAGGGCGGAACCCTGCGGGTCGGCGTCGATCAGCAGCACGCGAGCGCCGGAGCGCGACAGCTCGCCGGCGAGGTGGAGGGAGAGCGTCGTCTTGCCGACGCCGCCCTTCTGATTGAGGAGCGCGACGATCATCGCCGCGCCTCCGCGGCTTGGAGGCCGAGGTGCCTGAGCGCCCGCCCGCCGCTCCCCTTTTGTCGGCGGGCGAGGTTTCGCGAATCGGCGATGTTGCGAACGTGAGTCCGCGCAAGGGTTTGCGACCATCGGTGTGGTTCCATGTTTGTGAACTGACCCCAAAATGTGCGAGGTTTGCGTATCGAGTCGTTGTCCAGGTGGAGGGCAATTTGCGGCGCATCCCGCTCAGCCGGCGTTCGCACGTCACCGGCTTCCAGGCCCTCGCAACGGGGGTTGCGGAGCATGAGAGCGCC
>JAABUZ0100003671.1_pt1 | contig 22334 bp, 25 predicted proteins | sample 5562091 | NCBI WGS metagenome assembly JAABUZ01 (sample SAMN12813069, study PRJNA571459) | rock metagenome | isolation source: Antarctica rocks | place: Antarctica: Victoria Land, Linnaeus Terrace sud | collected 2015-12-21
AAGCCAAAGCGCTCGAACTGATCGGCATCAACCCCAGCAAGTAGACAGAACCACCCGCCCCGAAAACGGCCAAAACCCCGGCCGACCCAGGCGAATCAGCGCCCCCACAGCAAAAACTTCCGTCTAGCACTGCGTCTCCTCTCGGATCTGGTTCTCGAACAGTCCAGCTTGATCGTGTTTGACCTGGATTCGTAGGCCTTTGCGCTTGCCGTTGTGGACGTAGACGGCAGCGAGGTCACCGCGCTGGACCTTGTGCAACACGGTCTGGCGGGCGACGCCGAGCGCCTTGGCGGCTTGGGCGAGTGGGAGCCATCCGTCGGGCGCGTGCTCGCAGACGCGGGCGCGGCGCTCGGGGGTGAGCCGGATCTGCCAGGGTGCGCCGGCGGTGATCTGCTCGCCCGCGATGAAACCTTCGCGTAGCCAGCGGTGCACGGTCGCGGGCGACACGCTGAGCTCGTCGGCAGCTTTCGCGATCGTCACCATGGCGTTATCGTGGCCGGTCGCTCGGACGGGAGCGGCCGGGATCTTGTGGTAGGTCCGCAGGCCGTGGACGTTGTGAGCGGTGAACGCGTTGCCAGCGCCGGTCCGTCGGCCTTGTCGTGCGAGGATCGCGGCGATCTGCTTGTCGGGGTATTGCGCGGCGAGCTGGCGCACGAGCGCGATCGTGTCCTGGCCGGTGCAGCGCGTGTGGCTGCCGGTGCGCGGCAGGCTCACGCGGTGCTCGGTGACCTGTCCGCCTTCCCACACGACCCGCAGCTGTGCGGCGTGCTGCTCGGCGTCGCGGTCGACGGTCACGACGACGTCGGTGAGGATCGCGCGCAACAGCTGCTTGCGTTCGCGATCGGTGGTGGTTGGCGCGTTGAACACCTTGCGCAGGTCAGCGCCAGCCTCCCGGCACCACGCGATCTCTTGCTCGGTGAGCGGGTCGGGGCGCTTCGCGCTCACCTCCGTGACGGCGCGCTCAGCGGCTCGGACCTCGGTGAGTCGCTGCTCCCACTCACGCTCCAGGCTGCGGGCCACGAGCCGGTTCTCCGGCTCGCACGCGTCGAACTGCCGTTGGGCGCGCTGGGCGTGGATCTGGGCGCGCTCGAGCTCGAGCTCGGCCGAGCACACCCGCGTCTGGTGCTCGGTGCTGCCGTGCTCGATCGCGCGGAGCGTCGCCTTGATCCCGGCCGGTGCCAGCGCCTCGAAGACGGCGGTGAGCACGACCTGCTCGATCCGTCGCCCGCCGACCGACTGGCAGCGCTTGGTGCCGTAGAGCTGCTGGCCGCGCACGCACGAGTAGTTCGGCACGCGCGTCTTGCCGCTATAGCCGACCTGCATCCGGCGGCCGCAACGGCCGCAGCGGATCAACCCCTGCAGCAGCGCCCGGCCCTCGCGCGCGGCGCCGCCGCCCTCACCGCGCGGCGGGCGCCAGTTCGCACGGAGCCGTTCCTGGTTTGCGAGGTAGCGCTCGAACGTGATGTAGCCGGGGTGGTGATCTTCGATGCAGACGTGCCACTCCTCCCGTGGCGCGCGGCGCTGACGCTCGCGGACCACGCCGGCCTCGACGCGCCGCTCGGTGCGCTTGCGCCCATACGCATACGCGCCCGCGAACACGGGGCTGGTGAGGATGTCGTGGATCGCTTTGTAGGTCGCCTTGACCCAGCGGACCTGCCGGTCGCTGGTCGCCCGGCGCGGCAGCTTGCGCTCTTCTCCTTGCAGCCGCAGCATCACCTGCCGGGCGCTTGCGAGCTGATCGAAGTACGCGAACACGGTGCCGATCGCGTCCGCGATCGCCTCGTTTGGGGTGATCCTGACCGCGCCCGTCTCGTCGTACTCATAGCCGGCCGGTAGCGGCAGGCGTAGCTCGCCCTTGCCCGCCTTGTGCAGGCTCCCGCCGCGCAATCGCGCCTTCAGCACGTGCAGCTCGGCCTCGCTCATCGTTCCCTTCAGGCCGAGCACGAGCCGGTCGTTGTGCAGCCCCGGGTGGTAGATCCCGTCCGAATCGGCGATCAGCGTGTCGGTCAACGCGCACAGGTCAAGCAACTGATACCACGCTGCGTTGTTGCGCGCCAACCTGGACACCTCGATCCCGAGCACGATCCCGACCCGCCCGAGCCCGATCTCGGCGACCAGCCCCTGGAACCCGTCGCGTCCGTCAACGCTCTTCCCCGAGCGGCCGAGGTCGCAGTCGACGACGACTACCTCGCAGGCGCGCCAGCCGAGCTCGACCGCCCGGTCGACCAGCTCGTACTGACGCTCGCGACTCTCGACGTTGCGCTCGACCTGGGCCATCGTTGACTGGCGCACGTACACGTACGCCGTGCGCTGCAGATGCTGACCTTCGATCTTGCTCATCGCTGCTCCTCTGTGTCGCTCAGGATGCGCGCGATCGCTCCGGCCAGCAGGCGCAGGATCCGCTCCTGCGCAGCGGGCGAGAACGACTCCCACATCCGATCGATCCGATCCCTGCCCTCCAGCGGAAGGGCAAGCTGACACGGCGTAGACTCAAGTCCGCGCACGGGGTTCACCTCCACGAGTTGTTGGCGCTCCTCGGGAGGCGAGCCTACGTGCCGCTGCCGTCGTCGCCAGGCGCGAGCAACCGCCGCAGCTGCCGCACCCCCTCGACCGACAACAATGCCCCCGCCGCCGGCTCGCTCGCCGCCCCCGCGCTCGTCGCCTGGACCTCGATCGTGCCCGGCGTGCCGTCCGGCAGGCGCACGATCAGACACCGCTCCCCGCCGACCCGGCGGCGCCCCTCAACTACCAGCCGCGCCCCGCACAGCGGATGGTGTGCCGCGGTGACGGTCACCTCCTCCGGCAACGGCGGGCGCAACTCATGCAGTCTGTGATCCTGGCTGTCCCCGGGCGGAAAACGGATGTCTGTGACGCGCAGTGGCTCTGCCAGCTGATGGAGGCCGGCCTGTTGCGCGGCAGCTTCGTGGCTCCCAAGCCCCAGCGGCGGTTGCGGGCGCTGAGCAGGTATCGAAAGACGCAGATCGCCGAGCGCCAGCGCGAGGCCAACCGGCTGCACAAGGCGCTGGAGGACACCGGCATCAAGCTCGACTGCGTCGCGACCGACATCCTCGGCGCCTCCGGCCGGTCGATGCTCGACGCGCTCGTCACCGGCACGACCGACCCCGAGGTGCTGGCCGATCTCGCAAAGGGCAAGCTGCGCAAGAAGATCCCGGCGCTCCGCGACGCGCTGCAGGGCCGCTTCGAGGCTCACCACGCGCTGATCATCGGCGCAATCCTCTCCCACCTCGATTTCCTCGACGAGCAGATCGGCAGTCTCAGCGAGGCGATCGAGGCTGAGCTGGGGCCTACCGGGCAGGCCGGCGTGGCGCTGGCCGCCACGATCCCCGGGGTCGCGCAGCGGACCGCCGAGGCGATGGTCGCTGAGATCGGCACCGACATGAGCGTGTTCCCCTCCGCCGGGCACCTCGCCTCCTGGGCCGGACGCTGCCCCGGCAACGACCAATCCGCCGGCAAGCGCCGCTCCGGACGTACCCGCAAGGGCAGCAAGTTCCTCGGGATCGCCCTCCAAGAGGCCGCGCTCGCCGCGACTCGCACCAAAGACAGCTACCTCCAAGCCCAATACCAGCGACTGCGGCCACGGATCGGGCACCGCCGCGCCCTCGGCGCCGTCACCCACTCGATGCTCGTCGCCTACTGGCACATGCTCACCAACGGCGAGACCTACCGCGAGCTCGGCGGCGGCTACTACCAACGCCGCGACCCCGAACGACTCACCCGCCGCCTCGTCGCGCGCCTGGAATCCCTCGGCCACAGCGTCACGCTCCAAACGGCAACGGCCCAGGCGGTGGTCGCACCCTGAACGTTATCTCCCATCAGTCAGAAGCTGGCCGCCAGTCAGCAAGTCGACCGGCACGACCAATCGCCGCCAGCCGCTCGCCGGTGCTGGCCGCTCATCGCTCCTCTCGCACGGCCACCGAGCTCCCATCCGCAGTCACCGCAGGGGCCGGCCCGGCAAATGCCGAGGTACAAGCTGGTCCGCGGGATCACGTCTTCTCGACGATCTCCGCGATCGTGTGCTCCATGGGCGCAGATGCACAGCTCACTCTGGGCCACGCGCCGGCGAGCAACCCGAGGTAAGGGAAGGAGCTGCCCGCCGGTGAAAGGGCAAGGGAAGAGCGCCTCCACACGGCCCGCCACGCAACATGATCACGCTCAGGCGTTTACGCCCGGTCGCCTATTTGCCGGCGGGACAGGCGGCTTTCGCGTCACTGCGCGCCGTGGGATCGGCGATCTGCTGAGAGGCTTGGAGGCACGCTTGGCGCGCCGCCATGATCGCCGCGTGGGCCAGCTGGTTGGTGTTCCCGGATCCGACCGCCCGGCAGGCTTGGTCGGCGGCGTTCTTGGCTCCTGAGTCGGTGATGTTGGCGCTGGCGGCCAGGCAGGCGCCCTGGGCGGCTTGTTGAGCCGCCGAGTTGACCGCCGTTGAGCCGCACCCTGCGGCCACGAGCGCCGAGGCGATCAGACCGATCACGGCGACCCGGCGAGGGCAAACGCCGAACCGCTTCCCAAACGGGCTATCGGCGGGCACGCCGGCCTCCTTGTCTGGGTCTGATCACGTTGACGGTCAGATCGCGGATCAGCCTGCCCGGCTCCAAACGCCGCGCGGCTCGGAGTAGATCCTGGCGTTCGTCGCCGTCGAGGTTGGCGGGGCGTCCACCGGACTTTCTCAGCAACTCCTGGACGCGGCCGCGATCCTGCGGGGAGGTCGCCTGCAGGTGCCGTCGGATCGCGAGGGCGCCTCTAACCAGCATTACCGGCCACGCCCACGGGCCGAGCCGGCGCAGCAGAAACCGCATCAGGACGCGTACCGGGTGCGGCGGCGGCGCCCCCGGCGGACGAAGTGCACCACGAGACCGATCACCAGCAGCCAGATCAGGATGCTGATCCCGCCGTTGCTGAAGAGCAGGTGCAGGAGGTAAGCGAACACCAGGGCGTGAGCGACACGGCGCAGGACGTGTGAGGAACCGCGACGCCCGCGGCCGCCGAATCCGGAGCGATGCCGGCCAAAGCCTCCCCCGCCCAAGTGAAAGCCGCGGAAGGCGAGCAGCTCAGGCGCGTGCGAAGCTGGTCCGCCGGCGGCACTGGCAGAGCTTTCAAGCGTCGCCGCCGGCCCGAGAACGCTTAGCAGCAGCGCGGTGAGGATCACCAGGCGTCTCATGGGTCTAGGAGCGACGATAACGGCGTCGATGACTGAACAGGCCGCCGATCGGCAGCAAGAAGAACAACGGCAAGAACAACAGGTGCCCTCCGGAGATCACAAAGATCCCGGCGGCGATCAACAGTCCAATTAGCGCAAATCGCATCTCAACTCCTGGTGGGGAACGCTTGGGTCGCCCGACGCGGCGGTTTCATAAGATCTCGGCCGTCGGGCCGCTTCGCTCACGGTTGGTTGTCTTGACAAGGGGACGAGATCAGGGGCGAGCGACCGCCTGAGTCGCCTCGGTTGATTGGCGCGAGCGATTGTGCCCGGAGCCATTACGACGTACGTTACCAGAAAATAGCGCCGTACCGATCCTATCCGGTCTTTGTTGTCTGCTAACGTACGTCCGATGTCAGACATCGACGCAGAGCACGAGTGGTCTTTTCTGACCAACCACGGCCTCGCGTTCCTGGTCATCGCCCACGACCCGCAGGCCCGGATGCGCGACATCGGCGACGCGATCGGCGTCACCGAACGGACCGCCCAGCGCGTCGTCACCGACCTGATCAACGCGGGCTATGTCCAGCGCGATCGACCGCACCGGCGCAACATCTACACCGTTCAAGCCGGCTCGCGCCTGCGCCTGCCGCTGGAACGCGACGTCGAGCTCGGCGAACTGCTCGTCGGGCTCGCCCCCGCCGGCACTACCACTGCTCAGCACAATGGCGTCCGCGCCACGGGCATCCGCTCACCCCCCACGGGGCCCGTTACTGACGAAGGCCGCTCAGACCACGGCGCCGAAAGCTAGACACACAACCGAAAATTCCCCCAGCGCCTACGCCGGACTTCCCTGTCTGCCCCTAGCTCTACGGTCACGTTTTCGCGTATTAACGTAACTGATGAGCGGGATCCGGAGGAGTGTAGGGTCGGCGGGAGGCTTCCGCGGCCGCACGGCGCGTGCTGGCCCGACTGTCCGGGGTTGCCTCCGCCGCCGCATCGAACCGTGCGAGCGGTTCTCCCGCACACGGCTCACCGACATCGTTCACCGGCTGGCATGCGCAGTCGTGGGTTTCACCGTCCCGGTCAGGCGATAGACGCCGAGCTGGTTGGCCCATTCATGGTTGAAGCGGTCACCCTGATCGCAGCCGAGATCGCCTCACGACGGCCGCGCTATGACACGCGTCGCTGGGCGACGGTATTCGCACTCGGGATGTACGCCGCGCCCGGTCAGTGTCGAGAGGGTCACCGGGATCGACGCGATCCCTTCGTTTGCGACCGTCGGGACGTGGGTGGGCGCCGGCTTCGGCCTGCTCGTCTTCCTTGCCATGCTGCGGACCGTGGTTGGCAACCTGCGCAACTCCAAGGCGCAAGCCATCCCAACCTGACGCGCGCGCTGTAGCAGAGCAGCAAGCTTGAAAGGTCGACGCTCCGGGTAATCCAATCCATATGCGCGCGCTCGTATCCTCAGCCACCCCGCCCCACGCTGAGCTTGCGGATGTGCTCGATCCCGAGCCAGGGCGGAATCAAGCGCTGGTCGCGGTCAGCGCGTTCAGCCTCAACCGCGGCGAGACCAAGCGCCTCGCGACGATGGACCCGGGGTCGGTCACCGGCTGGGATGTCGCGGGCCTGGTCCACGAAGCCGCCGCCGACGGGAGCGGGCCGCCGCAGGGCACGCGAGTGGTCGGCCTCGTGCAGGCGGGTGCGTGGGCGCAGCTCGCGGCCGTTGACACCTCGCTGCTGGCCGAGCTGCCGCAGACGATCACCTACGAGCAGGCGGCAACGCTCCCGGTCGCCGGGTTGACGGCGCTCCGCGCGCTGGAGATCGGGGGGTTCGTGCTCGGAAAGCGCGTGCTCGTGACCGGGGCGAGCGGCGGCGTCGGGCGCTTTGCGATCCAGCTCGCCAAGCTCGCCGGTGCTCACGTAACCGCGCTCGCTCGGCGCACGGACGGTCTCTCTGAGCTCGGTGCCGACGAGGTCATCTCCGAGCTCGAGCCCGAGGGCGCCAACTACGAAGTCATCGTCGATGCGGTGGGCGGCCCCACTCTCGGCGCCGCACTGGGCCGCGTCGCGCCGGGCGGCACAGTCGTCAACTTCGCCGCCACGAGCGACGAACCGGTGTCCTACCCGACTCGAGCCCTCTTCAGGCGCGCCCCCGGCGCCCGCCTCTACGGGCTGTTCCTCTTCGCCGAGATCGCAAAGACCGCCAGCGCCAGCGCCGACCTACGGCGGCTGGCGGACCTCGTCGCGAGCGGCCACCTGGATCCGCAGATCGCCCTCAGCGCTCCGTGGACCGACGCCAAGCGAGCGATCGAGGCGCTGCTGAACCGCCAGGTGAATGGCAAGGCCGTACTGAACGTCAACCAAGGCTCGTGAGTTGCGCAAGGCAATCGCTGACGCGCGCTGAGCCAAGCGAGGCCAGCGCGCTGAGCCAAGCGCCTTCTCATCCCCGCCGCGCCGGGGCTGCGGCGGGGGTGCTCAGCCTTCGCTGCCAATCATCTCCGGCGCCAGCCTTTTCTCCGGCGCCCGCCGCGCCCGCTCGGCGGAGCTGGCCGTTGACGCTCGAAGGCGCGTAGGAGCTTCCGGAGGAGATCCACCAAGATCGCCTGCTCGGACTCGGCGAGCGGCGCGAGCAGCGAGCGCTCGTTGGCCAGGTGCGCCGGAGCTACCTGGTCGACGACTGCTAGTCCGTCGGAAGTAAGCTCCACGAGCAGTCCACGGCCGTCGTCAGGATCTCGCACGCGCCTGATCAGACCCGCCCGCTCGAGGCCGGAGAGACGATGGGTCATCGCCCCCGACGTGCGCATCAGCTCGAGGTAGAGCTGCGTCGGTGAGAGGCGATGCGGTGAGCCGCTGCGCCGCAGGCTTGCCAGCACGTCCCACGAGGCGCGAGTCAAGCCGAAATCCTGAAGGCGCGCGTTGACCCCCGCGTCGATGTAGGCGGTAGCCCGGCCGAGGCGAGCGATCAAGGCGACCGGGCTCAGGTCCAAGTCCGGACGCTCGGTCGCCCACAGCGCGAGCACACGATCGACATGATCGGGCTCGCCGGCGGCCGCCACCGAAGAAACACCCGAGCTATCTTCAAGTTCATGTATGTTATCTTCAGGTTCAACGATTTGCACAGTCTATTGACGGAGGGAAATGGATTCAATGGATGAGCCACTAGCGTGGCTGTGCTCCGCTGCGAGAGAGCTCGCAGCCGGTCTGACCGGCGAGCTCGCCACAAGGGAAGTGAGTCCCGTTGAGCAGAGCCAGAGGCAGTACGCGACGGAGCGGTTGCGACGCTCTGTGATTCGTCCCCTCGAGGAGGCGCTCGAGCGCATTGGTCCTGGTGTGGAGCGCGCGCACCAGGCGGGCGCACCCCAGGCCGGCGCGCCTCCCGTCGATGTCGATGCGCTCGCCGTCGACACTGGCGGTCGGGCCGCTTCGCTCGACGAGCGTCTCTGGCAGCTCGCACGGGACGCCACCAGGATTCGGCTGGTGCCAGGTCTCGCAAGCGAAGTCCAAGAGGCGACTGCGGCGCTCCAGGATCTAGCCTGCCAGGTCGCGTCCGCCGAAGCCGATGAGCGGATGGCCGAGCTCAGGGCGATCCAGGCTGAGCTTCCGCCCGGGATTCGGAGCCAGGCGAACGGCCCCTATTTGGTCACCAACGCAGAGGGTTTCACGAACTGGCTGGGCGAGCGCATGCCGGCGCCACCCCAGATGGCGCTCTGCCGGTGCGGGCAGTCGGCGATCAAGCCGCTCTGCGACGGTACCCACGCCGAGATCGCCTTCAGCACCGAGAAGGACGCAGGGCGCGTGCCCGACCGGCGCGACACCTACGTCGGCCAGCAGGTCACGATCCTCGACAACCGCGGGACCTGCCAGCACTCGGGTCTGTGCACCGACCGCCTCGCGTCCGCGTTTCACCTCGGAGAGGAGCCGTTCGTCACCCCTAGCGGCGGGCGCATGGACGAGCTCATCCGTGCGGTGCGCGACTGCCCCTCGGGCGCGCTCAGCTATGCCATGGACGGCGTAGAGGCACGCGCGGAGGTCGATTACCACGGTAAGCGCGAGCCGGCGATCGAGGTCTCCAAGGACGGTCCCTACCGCATCAGCGGGTCGATCCCGCTGACCGGTGCCGACGGCGAGGACGAGCCGAGGGGCGAGGCCGCCTCGCGCGAGCACTACGCGCTGTGCCGCTGCGGGCACTCACAGAATAAGCCGTTCTGCAGCGGCATCCACTGGTATGTCGACTTCCACCACCCGGTGCCAGACGCAGGCCACGAGCCGACGATGTTCGAGTGGTGCGGTGGGCTGCCTGCGCTGACAAGGATGACACGGCTCTTCTACGAGAAGCATGTGCCCCAAGACCCATTGCTCGGTCCGCTGTTTGCCAACATGTCCGCCGACCACCCGCAGCGGGTGGCCAAGTGGCTGGGCGAGGTCTTTGGCGGACCACCCTGCTACAGCGGGGAGTACGGCGGCTACACGCGGATGATCTCCCAGCACGTCGGCAAGTGCCTGACCGACGAATGGCGCGCGCGCTGGGTGTCTCTGCTCTACCAGTCAGCGCAAGAGGCCGGGCTGCCCGACGACCCCGAGTTTCACTCGGCATTCAGCTCCTACATAGAGTGGGGCTCGAGGCTGGCCGTCGAGAACTCCCAGACAGGGGCGCTGCCCCCGGAGCACATGCCGATGCCCCATTGGGACTGGGACACCAGCGCCGGAGCACCCGGCTCTCGCATCTCCGCCCTCGTGCCACCGCCCGCGGCCGAGGCCGAGGTCTCCGAGCCGGTGCTCCTGCCCGCCGCGGACGAGCCGGTGCGATTCGAGAAGCACATCAAGCCACTCTTTCGCCCCCGAGACCGGCAGTCGATGAAGTTCGTCTTCGACCTGTGGGCATTCGACGAGGTCAAGGACAACGCCGATGCCATCCTGGAGCGCCTGCGCAACGGCTCGATGCCGTGCGACGGTGCGTGGCCGTCGGAGAAGATCGAGGTCTTCGAGCGCTGGGTGGAGACCGGGATGAGCGGATGACTCGAATGCGGGTCGCCGCGCAAGGCGAGCCTCACACGCGCTGAGGAGAGCGTTCCCTTCGCGCACGCCGCGCCGGGGCTGCGGCGTGCGCGCTCAGCCTTCGTTGCCGCTGGCCAGCGGCAACGCGTAGAACGCGGCCACCGCGGCGCAGATCGCGAGCGTGATGTACGCCGATACCAGAGCAAGCGCGGTCGCGAGCGCGTACGGCACGAGCCCAACGATGCCGCGCCTGAAGATCGTCCTGCGTCGCGCCAGCGGGAGATCCGGCGCCAGCAGGTGCGACTTGGCAAAAAGGATGTGGCGGTTCATGACCGAGAACAGGATCGACATGATCAGAAAGGAGCCGCTGTAGATCGCGGCCGCGAGATGCTGTCCGTAACCCTGCCGGAGGTAGGTGGCCATCAAATTGGTGGCGAACGGCAGCACGCCGACGCTGAGCAGCAGCGGCAGGTTCAGCGCAAGGATCACGTGGTCTGCCTCACGCAACCGGCCGATCATCGCGTGGTGGTTGATCCAGATGATCCCGATCGTGATGAACGACGTGACGTAGGCGGCGTACTGCGGCCAGTTTCGCCCGAGCTCACGCGCCAGATCGCCGTGCCTGCCTGCGGGCGGCACGGCGATGTTGAGCACCAAGAGCGTGATCGCGACCGCGAGGACACCGTCGGAGAAGGCCTCGAGCCGGTTCGTAGTCACCTTTCGTGGTTCGCCGGCCCTCCCGCCGTTCCTGTTCGGGCCCGAGTAGTTGGCGCTCGCGCCGCACGCGCGAACGCGCTCGATCATCTCCACGTGGCGCGGGTGAAGAGCCATCATCGCGCGGCGGCCCCCGTCGCCAAGCCGGGCCAGCGCGGCGTCCCAGGTGCGCCCACGCACGGCGCTCCAGCGCGGCGCGACGCGGTCGCTCACGAACCTATGAGAGTCAGCACGGCATCAGCGAGCGTGTCCGCGTGCGGGGGCGCCAGCAGCCCGGTCTCGCCGCTGCGTATGAGCGTGGCGGGGCCGCCCTCGGCCACCGCCACCACCGGCGAGCCACTCGCCTGCGTTTCGAGGATCACCTGGCCGAAGGTGTCGGTCTGGCTGGCGAATAGGAAGACGTCGGCGCTCGCGTAAGTGCGGGCGAGGTTTTCTCCATCGAGCCAGCCCAGGAACGTGGCCCGCTCACCGAGTCGCTGCGCGATCTGCTCCTGCTCGGACCCGCCGCCCGCGAGCACGAGGCGCAAGCGCGGATCCCGCCACCGCGCCGCTTGGAACGCATCGACCAGCAAGTCGATGCCCTTCTCTTTGCTCAAGCGCCCCGCGCGTAGAGCACATTGATCGCGTCTGGTAGCAATCCGGGCGTCCGGAGCTTGGGGTGAAATCGCCCGACATCGAGCCGCGATCCCAGCGACTGATCCGCTCGGCCTCGAGGGCCACCTTCACAACTCCACAACTCGACACTCGCGGTCCTCCGAAGATCGAGTGTCGCGTGGAGCGCGGATAACGACACGCACACGACACTCGCCTCATCGAGGCCGTCGAGTGTCGAGCTCTGACGCGCTGGCGCGCTGGCGCGCTGCCCTGGGCCTAAGAGACGACGCGGATCGGTACTGCTCACGCGCCGGGCGGCGGACTGGCGCCGAGCCAGCCATGACCGATTCCCGAGCGGCAGGCTTGCGCCAGGGCACTCGAGCCTCCCGTTCCCGGCTTCAAGGTCGCCGGCTAGTCCGCTCATTGGCCAGCAGACTCGCGCGGCACTCGAGAGCAGCGCGTTGCTCGTCGCCGACTATCGCGATGAGCATGAACACGCAAGGCTTGGGCAAGCCATCGCCCACGCCCAACGAAACGCCACCGGTTGCGCGAGCACTACCCCTGCGCTCGGCGCTGAGCCTCTTCCAGACGGCCGAAGCGTGGATCGTCGGTATCGAGCATCGGTCGCAGGGTCCTTCTCACGGCATCGAGGTCGAGGGTCCCCGCCGCGATCATCGCCTCGATATCCGCCCAGTCACGCGTGCGGTCGAACATCGCCTTGAAGACCGCCAGCTCGATTGGTCCGAGGACCGGGATCCGTGTCCCGACGAACGGCACAGTCCGGCGATGGCGTGCGGCATCGGCGTGCACGGGAACGTAGTCGAAGAACAGGTCCACCGGGGTCTCGTCCCACCACAGCCTGACCTGGCCCTCGCGGCGGATTGTCTCATCGGTGCCCTCTGGCTGCGCAATGTCGCCGGGCAGCGCGCGCAGCGCACGGCTCGGCTCACTCGCCGCGACGAAGATGTTGACGTCGATGTCGCTGGTGCCGCGAGGGTCGAGCGTCGAGTAGGCGAGCGCGATCGCCCCGCCGAACGCGTGCGGGATCCGCGGGCGCACAAGCGCCTTGTGCAGCAAGACGACGCGCTCGGGGAGCGTCACGCTGGCCTGCTGGGCGGCCCGCCGATGCGAGGGTAGCCGAGCGTCGGTTGATGACGGACTGGTAGCGCCTGCGCCAGCGCGAGCACGTCAACGAACGTCTTGCCGGCACGGTTCAGCCGTGCAGGATCCGACTCGCGGGTGCGCTCGCGGCCGGATCGCCGAGCGGGCGCCACCGTCAGCCGGCAGCCGGTGGCCCCCAGCAGCCGATCGAGCGTCGCTACCGACGGCTGCTTGCGTCCGCTCTCGTAGGCAGAGACCGTCGCTTGCGAGGTCCCCGCCTGCGCGGCGAGCTGCGCCTGGCTCAGTCCGGCCCGAAGGCGGGCGCGACGAAGCACGAGCGCAATGTCCATCGAGCAATGATATCCAACCAAATATGCGCCCAGTTCATGCCGTCGGCGGACCGGAGGGGCCGCTAATAACCTGCTGCATTCTCGGTATCAACGCATCGACCCGACACGCAGTCACTACGCCCCGGACACCGGCTCGCGCTCGCTCGAGCCCATCCAGTCGTGCAGCCGGCGCAGCGGCGCCGGCGCCCACCAGTTGCGCGAGCCGAGGAGCTTCATCAGCGACGGGACCAGCAGGGCACGGACGATCGAGGCGTCGATCAGCACCACGAGCGCGGCCCCCAGGCCGAGCTCCTTGACGAACACGAGCTGGGAGGTCGCGATCGCTCCGACCGCGACCGCGAGCAGGAGCGCCGCCGCGGTGACGATCCTGCCTGTGCGCTCCAGTCCGATCGCGATCGCCTCCGAGCTTGGCATCCCTGCGTCGTGGGCCTCCTTGATCCGCGCTAAGAGGAAGACGCCGTAGTCGGTCGCCAGGCCGAACCCGATCGCGAACAGGAGGACTGGCTCGGTGACCTCGAGCGCACCTTGGCTGCGGTAGGAGAGCAGTCCCTGCAGGTTGCCGTCCTGGAAGATCAGGACGAGGATCCCGAACATCGCGCTCAGGCTGAGGGCGTTCATCAACACCGCCTTGAGCGGCAGCACCACCGATCCGGTCATGAGAAAGAGGAGGATCAGCGTGGATGCCACCACGATGGCCAGGACGGCCGGGAGGTGAGCGCCGAGGCTGTGCTCGAGATCGACCTCCGATGCGGTCTGTCCGGTGACGCCTACATAAAAAGGCTCGTGTGCGCCAATGGCTCGCACGCTTCGCACGAGCTGTCTGGTCTGGGCGCTGAGCGGCGCGTGCAGTGGCGCCACCGCGAGCAGGGACGTGCTGGGGCCGGGGTTGGGGCCGGCAGGTTGCGCGGGAGCCACAGCGGCGACGTCGGACAGCCGGCCAATGCGGGCGGCGAGTGCCTTGACCTCTTGTGAGCCTGCGGGAGCACCGAGGATGAGCTCCAGCGGCGAGGTGCGGTTGGGCGGGAACTCGCGCGCCAGCGCGTCTGAGACTTGCCGCGCGCTCGCGCTCACCGGCAGCACGCTGGCGTCGATGGAGATGAACTTTATACCCGAAAAGGGAATCCCGAGCGCGACCAGAAATGCGGCGCTCACCGTTGCGATCAGCGCCGGCCGGCGCATGACCAATCGCGGCAGGCGGTACCAGAAGCCGCTCTGCGCGGGCCTCGCGTCGCGCCGCGCAGCGCGCGCGAGGCGGTCAGGCGCTAGTGCGTTGACGCGCGGACCTAGGATCGTCAAGAGCGCGGGCAGCACGATCAGCGCGAGCGCAGCGGCGATCAGGGCGACCAGTGCCCCCGCGATTCCCATCGAGTAGAGGAGGGATTGCGGGAAGATCGCCAGCGAGGCGATCGCGGCCGCCACCGTCAGGGAACTGAAGAGGATCGTACGCCCGGAGGTCCGCATCGTGCGCGCCAGCGCCTGGACGCCGAAGCCCGAGCTGGCGGCCTCCTCCCGATAGCGGGAGACCATGAACAGGCTGTAGTCGATCGCCAGCCCGAGCGCCATGCCGGTGACGAGGTTCAGCGCGAACACGGAGAGGTGGGCGAAGCTCGAGATCACGCGCAGGGCGAAGAGCGTCGCCAGGATCGACAGCCCGCCGAGCAGCAGCGGCAGCAGGGCCGCCACCAGCGAGCGGAAGAAGAGCAAGGATAGAAGGAGGATGAACGGGAACGCCAGCAGCTCGGCGCGCTCGAGATCGCGGCTGAGCTGGCTGGCGATCTGGGCGCCGGCGATCGCCGTGCCACCCAGCTCAACGCCGCGCTGGCCTGCGAGGCGGTCTGCAATCCGCTGCGCGTCGCCCGTGCCCGCCAGCGCCTTGAAGTACGCCAGCACGTAGGCCGAGCGCCCGTCGCGCGAGACCATCGCCGGGTTGTGGGTGGTGTAGAAGCTCTGGACGCTCGCGACACCCCGCTGCGCGCGCAGCTCGGCCGCGATCTCGTCCACACGGAGCCGCGCTCCGGCGCGGCGCACATCGCCCGAGCGCACCACCGCCACGATCCCAGGGTCGATCTGGCGCCCGGTGGCGCGCTGGAAGCGGTTGGTCGCCTGGACGCTCTGGGTCGCCGGATCGGTCTCTCCGTACGGGCTCAAGCGCTTGGCGACCGAGAACCCCAACGCGCCCGCGATCACCGCGCCGAGGATGGCGCTCGCCAGCACGGGGCGAGCATGGGCGTGGGTGAAGCCGGCGAGCCTGCTCAGCACCGCTGGTATTCGATCATGCGTCCCGTCCCAGCACAAGTGACAGCGGCGCCCACAGTTGGCCAGCTCCGCTGCCAGCTCCGTCAGGCGACGCTTACGAGGTGTCGCGCCGGATCAGGAGCACAGCGGCGATCACGAGCGATACCGCGGCGTAGGCGGCGAAGAGCGCGAATCCGGCCCAGGGCGCGAGCGTGTGGGGATCGGGGTTGATGGTCCAGACCGCACCGCCGGCGTTGCTCGGTAGGTAAGGGGTGATCGAGTTGGCCACGCTCGAGGGAAGGGTTCCGATGATCGGCGGCAGGACGAAGACGATCGCGGCGAGCGCGGCGATGCCTCCGGCGGTGGTGCGGACGATCGCGCCAAGGCCACGTACGCGTGCGATGCCGTGGGTCTGGGCAAGCGCGAGCAGATGATTGGACGCCGAGCGTCCCGTATGGACCGAGCGCGCCTCGAGCAACGCGCCGGCCTGTGCAGCGGCGCGGGGTGGTCGCGATATGGCTTGCCGTTGACCAGCGTGCGCCCCGAATCAGGTGCATCGAGACCGAGGATCAACCGCATCGTCGTCGACTTTCCCGAGCCGTTCGGGCCGAGGAAGCCCGTCACGATCCCGGGCGACACCTCGAACGTGAGGTCTCGCACGGCGACCTTGTCCCCGTAGCGCTTCGTGACATTCGTCACTTCGATCACGCGATCTCGCTCCCTTCGGATTCAGCCACACATCGAATCAAAGCAGCCAACTCTGAAAATCCACTGACATTCTCTATCCGCGCAGTCGCGAGGCTACCCACTCTCCCTCGCCGCCTCTCTATCTCTCTATCCTCACCGCGTGCACATCGCCGCGCTGACGCCGCCCGAGCAGCGTGTGCTCGGATGCCTGATCGAGAAGCGCTGGACGACGCCCGAGCAGTATCCGCTGTCGTTGAACGCGCTGCGGTTGGCGTGCAACCAGTCGACCAATCGCGATCCGGTCACCGACTATGAGGAGGCTACGGTACGAGATGGGGCGCAGCGGCTCTGTCGCTACGGCCTGGCGCGCCTGGCCAGCGGCGCCGGGAGCCGCACGATCAAGTACCGCCACCTGGCCGAGACCGCCCTCGGCCTCGGCCGAGAGGAGCTCGCGCTCCTCAGCATCCTGATCCTGCGGGGGTCACAGACGCCGGGGGAGCTGAAAGCCCGCAGTGAGCGGATGGCCACGATCGGCTCGCTGGCCGGCGTCGAGCGCGTGCTCGGGGTGCTGCGTGAGCGGGGCTACGCCCGTCGCCTAGATCGCCGGCCTGGCCAGAAGGAGGACCGCTTTATGCATCTCCTGGGTGAGCAGAACCAGGCGGGGGGCCGGGACGAGCAGGAGGACCGTGGCGAGCAGGCTCCGCAGCCGGCACCGGCGGTGGGAGGAGCACCGGCGCGACCCGTAGCGCAAGGAGCACTCGCCGCACGTGTGGCGGCGCTCGAAGCCGAAGTGGCGGAGCTACGCGCCGAGCTGGTGGCGCTGAGGCGGTAGCCAGCTACCAGGAAAGCGCAGGGCGGCGAACTGCCGGTCACCTTCTCGGTTCATCAGGTCCTCAGGTCGGGAGTGCCAACCCGACCAAATAGGTGGCACCGCCCACGATGACGCCCGCGAGCGTCATCTCCAGGCCCGCCGACCACCAGATCCGCAATGTCACCAGCGACTTCGCCGCGCCGACCAGGAAGTGCGCGAGGATCGAGACGACCGCTGCCGCTACGATCGCGACGGTACCGGTCGTGATCATGAACGGGATCACCGGCACGATCGCTCCAAGGCCGGTGGAGACACCCGCGGCCAGCGCCGCTTGGGCGGGGTCGCCGCGGTGCTCGGTGCTTCCAAACTCTTCGGCAGACAGCACCTTCAGCATCGCGTCGGGCTGCGAGGACATCCGCTCGGCGAGCTCGTCCGCGGTCGCCGCGTCGATCCCCTTGAGCTGGTAGAAGAGCGATAGCTCCTCCTTCTCCTCCTCAGGATGCTCTGCGATCTCCTGGCGCTCGCGCTCGACATTGGCGGCCATCACCTCGATCTCCGAGCGTTCGGCGAGAAAGGCGCCGGTCGCCATCGACAGAGCCGAGGCGATCGCGCCCGCGAGACCCGCGGTCAGCACCGAGCTCGATCCGCCGGTCGCGCCAGAGACTCCCGCGACAATCCCGAACACGGCCGCGAGGCCGTCATTGGCACCGTATATGGAACCGGAGATCCAGCCGCCGCCGGTCTGGTGCCACCGCTCGCGCCCCAGGATACGGTCCAGGCGAGCGCGGGCGCCGGGCACCGCCAGCGGCGCCTCAGGCGTTCCCGAGTCGGGGCCGGCGACGGAGCCACCACCGACATCCGAGCCCCCCGGCGCCTCCTCGCCATCGGCGCCCCTGCGCATGTCCGCCACCGCCATCGAGTGTGATCGCTCCTCCTTGCGGATCTCGCGCAGGAGCTTGTCGGTCTCGGGGTCTCCGGTCGGGCGCTTGTAGAGACCGCCAACCTCCTCGTCCTCGGCCGCCTCTCGCGCGGCCAGTAGTCGATCCATCGGCGCGATCCGCGCCTGGAGCGCCAGCCACCGCGGGACCCGCACACTCGATGCGTCGGGCACCGCGATACCGAGCTCCTGCATCCGGTCTTCCAGGCGCCTGCGGTGTCCACCCTCGGCCTGCGCCATGCGGCGCAAGATGACCGCCTCCCGATCCTCCATCCGGCGTGCGATCAGCTCATAGACGCCACCGGCGACAATCTCGCCCCGCCATGCCTTCAGCAGCCGCTCGCCGGCCTCATCCGAGCGTGCGTCCGAGACCGTGCCCGGCACCCGCTAGCGCTCGACAGGACCCGCTGCGACCGCGGAATTGGCTGGCACTGCGGGATCCGCTGGCACGGCTGACACTGCGGGATCCGCTGCCACGGCCGGGCCGTCGGCACCCACTGCTGACACAGCGGGATGCGCTGACACGAGACCGGGAACGGCCTCGTTGACGCTCAGCACCGAGCCGGGTGCCTGCGCCGGGCGCGGTGCGGGCGAGGCCCACTTCGCCGGTCGCTCGGGCTTGGCCAGGCGCGGGTGCAAGCGCTTCCAGAACAGCCCCACCAGCCCGACCCGCCAGAACACATAGCCTGTCCAGCCGGGGAAGATCGAGAGGTCCATCCGCGCGAAGTGGGCCAGCGCACGCCTGCCGAGGTAGAGCGTGCGCAGCACAACGGCCAGCCGCGGATAGAGCGGCTGGCGCTCGCTCTACGCGCACACGCGGCGCAGAGGTCGCTTCCACAGCCAGGGTGGCGGCTTGACCAGGCAGAGCACATACAGCAGCAGGTTACCAACTCGGGGCGGAATCACGAAGAAGCTCGAGTCGATCTTGTCGACTTCGATCCCCCGCTCCTTGATCAACCGCTCGAGCTCGGTGTTCGGAATCACCTTCAGCGAGTAGATGAAGAGCGTGTAGGGCCGCGGCATCTGGTAGATCAGCTCGAGCGTGTCGACCACGTCCTGGCGGGTCTCGATCGGGTTGTCGACGATCAGGTCGTACGCGGGAGGCAGGTGATAGCTCGGCGCGAACCGTCCGATCACCTCGCCGGCGGCTCGGATCTTCTCAGGCGGCGAGGGACGCTTGTAGAACTCGAGAATGTGCTCGCTGCCTGACTGGAAACCCATCCGGATCCGGTTCATCCCCGCCCAGGAGAGGAGTCCCGAACTTGTCCTCCTTGACGTAGTTGGGGATCACCCCGTAGACCGCGAACGGGAGATCCAGCTCTGCCTTCCATAGCTCGGCGAACTCCTCAGCCCTGCCCATGGGTCTGCAAGACCCAGTTCCGCTGGATATGCGCGAGCGCCGGACCGCCGTCATTGCGGTGCCAGCCTTGGCTACAGGATGCCGATCTCCGAGTTGTCTCCGACGAGGAACCGGTACGCATGCGGCTGGCGCTGATCGCGGCCGATCTTGACGTTGCGACCCAGTAGCGAGGATTCCATGCGCCCCGCGAGGTCGCAGACCGAGGAGCCGGCGAGCAGGATCGAGTGCTCGATCTCGGCGTTGCGGATCGTGCAGCCCTCGCCGACCGCGGTATACGGCCCGACATAGCACTGGCTGAGCCGTGCCTGCGCGCCGACGATGGCGGGACCACGGATCGCCGAGCGCTCTAGCCTGGCACCCGCCTCGATCACCACCCTGCCCTCTACCTGCGAGTCCACCAGCTCGCCGTCGAGGCGGCCCTCGATCGTGTCGAGCACCAAGCGGTTGGCCGCCAGCATGTCCTCCAAGCGGCCTGTGTCCTTCCACCAGCCCTTGACGATGTGGGGCTCGATCCTCAGACCTTCGTTCACCAGATGCTGGATCGCGTCTGTGATCTCTAGCTCCCCACGAACCGACGGCTTGATCGCCCGGGCGGCCGAGTGGATTGCCGGCGTGAACATGTATACCCCGACGAGCGCGAGGTCGGTCCGGGGCGCAAGCGGCTTCTCGACCAGCCGCACGACGGATCCGCCATGCAGCTCGGCGACGCCATAGTGCTCGGGGTCCGCAACGTGCGTCAACAGGATCAGCGCATCGGGCTGGTTTTCGACGAATGCCGCCACGAGCCCCTCAATCCCTCCTTGCAGGAGGTTGTCGCCCAGGTACATGACGAAGGACGAATTGCCCAGAAACGGCTGCGCGGTCAATACGGCGTGCGCCAACCCGAGCGGCTCTGCCTGCGGGATGTAGCTCAGCTTGACGCCGAACTGGGAGCCGTCGCCCGCGGCTGCCCGTATCTCCTCGCCCGTCTCGGGGGCGATGATGATCCCCACCTGCTCGATTCCGGCCTTGGCCATCGCCTCGATTCCGTAGAAGAGAACGGGCTTGTTGGCTACGGGAACCAGTTGCTTTGCGCTGGTGTGGGTGATCGGGCGCAGACGGGTGCCCTTGCCCCCGGAGAGGATCAGCCCTTTTAGGTCTTGCATGCCGTGGCGCCGATCGCTTGCGCCGCGGCGCGCACCGCCTCCCTGGCGTCTTGCGGCTCGAGCACCACCGCGTCGCCGGCTTCCTTGAGCGTCTCGCGCACGAGCCAGTCCACGCCCGCGAATCCGAGCTCGACGATCACCGCCCCGCCTTGAAGCTCGTCCACCACGCGGCGCTCCTCACGCGCCCAGCGCGCGCGCTCCGAGGAGATCCAGACCTTGGCCCGGCGCGAGGCAGGGACCTCGCCCGTGCGGGGCCAGCCGTCGACCCCGGCGGCGGGATCGACATCACGGCGCGCCACGAAGCGCTCGCCGGTTACAGTCGCGGACTTGATCCGGTCCAGGCGAAAGTGCCGCACGCTGTCACGCGAGGGGTCGAAGCTCGCTACGTACCACCCCTCACGCCCGTTGATCAAGGCATACGGCTCGACCAGCCTGATTGACAATTCGTCCTCGTTCTCCTTGTAATACTCAAAGGAGAGCAGATGACGGCCCGCAATCGCGCGGGACACGATCGCCACGATCTCTGTGTCGTCTCCTCCGGGCGAGGCAACTTGGAGACCCTCGTGGGCTGGATCCCCGCCCAGGGCGGCGACGACCTTTTGGCGCACCTGCGACAGCGAGCCCTCGGGGATGTGCTCGCCGATCAAGTCGATCGCCGCGACCAGTGCCTTAGCCTCGATCGGTAGCAGCCGGGCCGGGCGCGCGAATGAGTCGCCGTATGGCTCTGGGTCGACCTCGATCGTTCCGTCCGCACCGATCTCGGCGTACAAGACGTAGGTTCCAGCGCCGAAGTTGACCACGTTCAACAGCGAGACGTCCTCACGCAGCTCTTGGCCGGAAACCTTGAGCGCTTCTGAGAGCCCTTGCGCGTCCAGCTTGCGCCCGGCACGCCCGGCGTCGATCAGGATGCTCGCCAAAGTGACCAAGCGAGCGAAGCGCTCGGGCCTGATCGCCGCTTCGGGACGGTCCCCGTTGCCATCCGGACCGGCCTCGGGCGGAGCGCCGGACGCGCTGCGCCCTTGGGGGCCTTGGTGGTGGTGGGCCCCGTCACCGGTGATCGGGGGCGCGATCTGCGGCTCGCCGGTATGTCGATCGATCAGCAGCGTCAAGCGCTCGCGGAGCTGAACTGCCAGCTCGGGCGGTCCCGCGATGCGGGCATGCTCGCCGAGGCCCAGAACCCATGCGATCAACTGACGCGCATTGGCATAGCGCGTCAAGAAGAGCCGGTCACCGTCCTTGCCCGCGGGGCGCACCTCGCCGTAGCGACCGAAGTGACGCTCGATCTGCCACGCGATCCGGCGACCGATCCAAACCTCGGCGGTCCCGATCGGCTCGCCGAACTGCCAATCGATGCGATTGGCGTACGCGCGCGGGTCGAAATCCGTGGGACGCTGAAAGTCGTGCTCCGCCTTCGTGGCATAGCCCACCTTGCCGTGGATGCGGGACAGCCGGAAGACACGAACCGCGCGGCGCTCGTGCGCGCGCCCGACGAGGTAGAACTGACCGCCCTGATAGAGCAGTTGATAAGGGTCAACCTGGCGGGCGCCGAGCGCATCCCGCTCCATCGTGTAGTAGTCGAACGCGATCGCCTTGCGGCGAAAGATCGCGGTTTCGATCTTCGCCAGGCACTGCGAGACCTCGTGGCCGCCAGCAGACCCCGTGATCCCGAGCGCCACGGTGCGCTGCTCGGGAGCGCTCAGCGGACTGGGACGACCCCAGGAGATCTGCTGCAGCGCCAGGCGCATCGGCTCGGCATAGGCGAACTCGCCGTCGAGCAGGGTTAACGCGGTCGCCAGCGCCGCCAGCTCCCGATCGGTGAACTCGATCGCAGGCAGGTGAAAGCTCTCGGGCGCCAGCGAGTAGTTCTCCTGCTCCACCAGTCCGTCGACGGGCTTCTCCACGGCAATCAAGATCCCGAGCGCCTCGAGCTCGGAGCGATCGGCATAGAAGCGCCGTGCGAACGCATCCTCGTTCATGACGCTGTAGCCCTCGACATCGCGCCTGATCTCCGGGGCGGTCACGGGACGGCGCTCGGCCATCAGGAAGGAGATCAGCGAGAGCTGGCGGATCAGCTTCTCGGTGTCCTTGGCCATCGTCTTGCAACTGTAGTTGGGGTTTGCGCCGGGCAGGCGGCCCCGCCCGTCGGGACACGCTATTTGCGCATACTTGACCCGCGTCCGCCGCTCGCTGTCACCTTCACGTTACACATCGAGGTTTATGGTCATATCGGTGAGTCGCACGAAC
>JAABUZ0100003672.1_pt1 | contig 22330 bp, 18 predicted proteins | sample 5562091 | NCBI WGS metagenome assembly JAABUZ01 (sample SAMN12813069, study PRJNA571459) | rock metagenome | isolation source: Antarctica rocks | place: Antarctica: Victoria Land, Linnaeus Terrace sud | collected 2015-12-21
CGAAAAACATTGTGCTATTCTAAGTCAGTGGAAATGCTGAAGTATTCAATTCGATTGCTACTTCACTACTTAAAGTATTGGACAATACCCGTATTAACTTGAATCATCTCTTTGTTCAGCAATGCCGGAGATAGTTGTCACCGCCAAGAGTACATCTGACTCTGTCAGTCCTGGCTCTTGGCACATGGAATTTAAGAAATTGACTACAGAGCGATGGACAATTTGCACACCTTTGGGCTTACCAGTAGAGCCTGAAGTGTAGATTGTGTAAGCCAAGTTTTCAGGTGTGACACCGCTGTCTGGGTTTGCAACGCTAGCCCTCTTAATTGTCTCCTCATCAGTGTCAATACAAACTACTTGCGCCTGATTTTTTGGCAGCCGCTCGAGTTGATTTTGTTGTGTTAATAGCACTGGCATCTGTGAATCTTCTAGCATGAATGCCAAGCGCTCCTGGGGATATGCTGGATCTAACGGCACATAAGCTCCACCAGCTTTAAGAATGCCTAAAAGCCCAATCACTAGATTCAGCGATCGCTCTAGGCAAATTCCCACCATTACTTCAGGTCCCACATTCAGACTCTGCAAGTAGTGAGCTAGTTTATTAGCTCGGCTGTTCAGTTCGCGGTAAGTTAGCTGTTGTTCTTCAAAAATTACTGCGACCTGAGCGGGTTTCAGTTCTACCTGGGACTCAAACCCCTGATGAATACATTGATTCTTTACGTAATTTACTTGAGTTTGATTCCACTTTTGAATTAACTGATACGATTCTGCCTCACTCAAAAACGACAGGTCTAAGGGTTGCTGCGCTATATTGCTTACGAGACTATCCACTATAAATTCTCCATTCATTTTATTTACTAATATTCCGCCTCAGCTTCACAACGAAATGAAAATTGAATACCAACGCCGTGGAGGGCTAGTAAACAGGTTAGTATCTATTTTTCTAATAGCGGAGATTAATTACACCAATGTTTTCGTAACTAATTTAAGTTATCAGCGATAAGATTTATTAGTGTCGGCAATGCCGACACTAATAAATTTCCTGATTTGAACTGTATTGCTTCATCTAGCAATCCTATTTAAGTTTTAAAGTTGCAATCCCTCAGAAACCCGGTTTCTCCGTTCACGAATCATTTAGGATTGCTATAGCTAACCTAAATTATCAGCCCCAACTAATTCATCAGTAAAAATACTAGAGTATTTATGAAGTTATTTAAAATAGGTATAACTCCATCCGTGGAGACTAAGCCTGGCGCTTAATCAGCAGTGCCGCTCTCTCCTCAGGTGCCTGAGCAACTAATCGATTTCTGCTGTAAAACAAGAAATAGAGAGCCGCCACAATCAAGGAGATGAAAACCCCCCAGGCACCAGATTGGTAGGCAGGTACAGACAAACAAGCCGCAAGAGAAAAAATTGCTAGAACCGCACCAATAGCTGCACCCCAAACACCCAATGGGCTTTCGTAGGGTCTTGGTACAGGGTAACTAGTCTTCAGTTTAATGTAACTACCTAACACAAGAATATAGATGATCAATGCTGCAAAAACAGACATATTCAACATCACATCTTTGACTGCATCCCCTAAAACATTAAGGGCAATTGCACAGATTAATCCAATTACTGTACCCAGAATTAATGACCTGTAAGGGGTATAGTTTCTGCTAGTAACAGAAATCCAGCGCGGTATGTACCCGGCACGGGAAAGTGAGAAGAATGTCCGCCCGTAGGCATATATAGTAAGATGGAAGCTAGCAATCAGGCCACAAGACATCATGATCGCTGTCGCCAACGTGGTAGCGGGACCCTTACCAAAGTAAGACTGCAACCCATCTCCCAGCGGGGTACTCGATTGACCAATAGCAGCAGCGCCACCACCCACACCAGAATTCAGCACCAAGGTTAAGAAGGAAAGAACAATGAGGGTGAACATGGCGAGAATCAAGGATTTAGGCATATCACGGCGCACGTCACGGGTTTCCTCAGCTGCCAGTGGGACTTGCTCGATTGCTAAGTAGAACCAAATCGCATAGGGAATTGCTGCAAAAACACCTTGCCAACCTTTAGGCAGCCAATATGCCGATTGTCCTGGGTCGGGAGGAATATTGAAGAGCAGTTCAATTTTGAACACACCCAACGCCAGCATACTTAAATAGAATACGACCAATATTATGATCGCTAGCATAGTGACGTAAAAACCCACATTAAAAGTCTGTTCCGTACTCCAGATATTAATCGCTGTGAAGATACCGTAGATAAGCACCCAGACAAGATAGACTGGCACGCCGGGAATCAACGGCTGAAGGTAACTTGTAACAGCAATAACGGCTACAACTGGGGCAAGCACATTCTCAATGAGCATGGCTACACCGCAGATAAAGCCCCAAAAGGGACCAAAGGCACTGCGAGTGAATGAGTAAAGCCCTCCCGCATGAGGTAGCATCGTTGACATTTCAGCCAAACTGTAGACCAAGCATAAATACATGACTGCCATCAGGAAGGTAGCTATTGTCATCCCCCAAAAGCCACCCGCTGTCAAACCAGAGTTCCAACCAGTGAAATTACCTGAGATGACAATGCCGACACCTAAGCTCCATAACAGCCAAGAACCATTACTTCCTTTCAGTTGCCGCTGTCTTAGATAACTCTCGTTAACATTGTCATAGTGACAACCGTCATACCGTTGCTCAGACATAGCTTATTTTCCTCTAGTTAGATAAAATGGGTAACTGCTAAATATCCGCCCTTTATTGTTATTCCCAAATTCCGCGTTCAAATTAACAGAGGAGATAATATTTCTGCTAGGGCGTGCTACAAACTGAAATATAGCAACGTAAGTATGTGGGTCAAAATTGAATTACACCCGCTCAATCAACTCGAGTATTTTCGTGACTCAAACCAGCAATGCAAATTATCCAGTGTCTCCATGCAGCTGCTCTCGTTTCTGATCTGGACCGAGCCGAGCATTTTTATGGCAAAGTGTTGGGATTATCAAAAGTGGAGCGAGCGCTCAAATACCCCGGTGCGTGGTATCAACTCGGTGAATTTCAAATTCACCTGATTGTCGCCCCATCTACCCCAGGTGAACTACAAAACCCGGAAAAATGGGGTCGCAACCCACACATAGCCCTCGCGGTTACTGACTTAGACGCTGCCAAAAGCCAGCTGCTCGCTCACAACTGCCCGATACAAATGAGCGCCTCCGGTCGAGCCGCCCTCTTCACCCAAGATCCAGACAGCAACATCATCGAGATCACTCAAGTCTAACCTCTGCGCCCTCTGTGCCTGGAGCGGTTCGTAATGAAAATTATCGCCTACTCGTACAGTGATCCCCTATTGGATGCGCCACCTGACTCAGCTATTTGGGGCTGGGAGGTAGATCGGGTTTATCAAGATTTAGGAAAACGGTTTGAGCTAGAGCAGCTATTGAGCGACACTCAAGCAGAACCAGTTGATTATCTATTAATCCGACGGCTAGAAGAACTGGGAGACTCAGTGCAGGAAGTAAGCGATCGCCTTGCCAAACTCGAAGCCTTGGGCATTCAGCTGATTGCTACCGAGCAACCCTATACCTCTTCCCAGGTGGGGCAAGATGCCTTCACTGCCAACCTCAGAGCAGACTTGCTCCTCCTCCTGCAAGAAATCCAGCGCGAACAGCACAGCCGCCGCATCCGCACTGGACACGCCCGCAATCGCCTTGACGCTCTGCCACCCCCTGGAAAAGCGCCCTACGGCTACCGGCGAGGCAAGGACAAATACGCCCTTGATCGAAGTGCTTCCCCAGTAGTCAAGGAGTTTTTTGAAAATTTCTTGCTCTATGGCTCCCTCAGAGGCGCAGTTCGTTACTTGGCGCAAAAATACGGCAAGAAAATCTCTGTCTCAACCGGGCGGCGCTGGTTAACTAATCCCGTCTATCGTGGCGATACAGCTTATCAAAATGGTCAGGTTCTCTCCAATACCCATGTCCCGATCATTTCCAGAGAAGAAGCCGCACAGGTTGACAGGCTTTTGCGTCGCAACCGTCGCCTCCCACCCCGAACAGCGAGTGCACCCCGCTCTCTGGCTGGGTTACTCGTTTGTCAGGAGTGCCAGTCACCTATGACGGTAGCTCGTGTGACGACGCCGCGCCAAGATAGAGAGTATCTTTACTTACGCTCCACTGTCTGTCCTAAACGACCCAAGTGTCGCGCCATTCCCTACGAGCAGGTATTGGATCAGACAATTACAGCGATTTGCCGTGATCTACCCTCTGCTGTAGCTGGGATAAATTTGCCCCAGTTAGATGCAGTTAAGAGTTCTTTGACAGATGAACTCGCAACAAAGCAGGAGATCCTGAACCAGTTGCCCACCCTTACGGCTGAAGGCGTCCTAGACTCAGAAACCGCCGCATTAAGGGCTTACAAACTCCGCACTGAAACCTCCGCACTCCAGGCAAAACTAGCGACTCTGCCGCCAGTGAATTTGCGTTCTGTTGCCCAGGCTGTCTCGATTCCTCAATTTTGGCTAGATTTGTCTGAATCCGAGCGGCGATTCTACTTTCGAGAATTCATTCGTCAAATTGAGATTGTCCGTTGTGATGGAGAATGGCAGCTCCAACTGATGTTTATTTTTTAGGGAGAACCTAAAATTGCCTCATCCAACAGCTCATGTCCAGCCACCCTTGGAATTTATTCCACCCGCCCTCAACCCCGTAGTTCTGCGGGGTGTTCAACTGATATTGCCCTCCTGGCTCCGGTTGCAAACAAACATTACCCACATTCAAGCGGACAATGTAGAAACCTTGGTAGATATCTATCGCCAGTTCCAAGCAGGTAAAATCCGCTTTCTAATGGCGTTTCGTCATCCCAGTGTCGATGATCCATTCTGTATGGGATATCTGCTTTCTCACCTAGTCCCAGAGGTAGCACGACAACAAAGTATATCACTCCAACAGCCGATTCATGCCCACTTTATCTATGACCGGGGGATTCCACTGTGGGCTGGAGCATGGGTGGGCTGGCTCTATTCTCGTATGGGTGGAACGCCAATCCATCGTGGCAAGCTAGATCGGATTGGTTTGCGCTCGGCTCGCGATCTGTTTGCCAATGGTAGGTTACCAATGGCAGCAGCTCCAGAAGGAGCCACCAATGGTCACAATGAAATTGTCAGCCCTCTGGAACCAGGCATTGCCCAAATGGGATTCTGGTGTGTTGAAGATCTGCTCAAAGCTGGACGCTCCGAGCAGGTTCTTATTGTGCCAGTGGGAATTCAGTACCGTTATGTCCAGCCTCCCTGGAAACCCCTGGAAAAGCTTTTGAGTGAATTGGAAGCGGCTAGCGGTCTGCCCGTGAATGAAGAAAGTCCTGAGACTGATGTCTTAACTCAAAACTCGAACGAACATAGGAACTCTCTCTACCGACGACTCTATCGGTTAGGTGAACACTTACTTTCATTGATGGAAGCTTTTTACGCTCAATTTTACCATCAAAAACTACCAACAAACGGCGAACAATTTGCGGCTCGACTCCATGCCCTACTCGACGCGGCATTGCAGGTAGCAGAGCAGTACTTTAGCCTTCAACCTAAGGGTAGTTTAATTGACCGCTGTCGTCGCCTAGAACAAGCGGGTTGGGATTTGATTTATCGAGAAGATATTAAGAACATGGAAGCGCTATCGCCTGTAGAGCGAGGACTAGCTGATCGAATTGCTGAAGAGGCTAATCTAAGAATGTGGCACATGCGATTGGTAGAAAGTTTCGTGGCAGTGACAGGCAATTACGTTCTAGAAAAATTTACAGTAGAGCGGTTTGCTGAAACTACCTTGCTGATGTGGGACACGATCGCACGAATTAAGGGCGGCAATCCCTTTCATCGTCCTCGGTTGGGTAAACAATGGGTACAGATGACTGTGGGTCAACCCATATCAGTTTCAGACCGTTGGGAAACATATCTTGCCAATCGCCGCAGTGGTAAGCAAGCTGTTGCCGACCTCACTCACGACCTTCAGACTGCGTTGTCAGGAATGATTTCATAGCATCGAGCAAGCAAAAAGCGGTAGTAACTGTTAGCACAGAAGGCGGCTGAGCCTTGCTTTTGATCAAGTCTTAAAAAAATTAATGATTCAAGTTAAATTTAAAGTTTCGCAGGCGTAACAGTTTTTAAGAAATGACCACCGATTCTTTGAGTTTGAATTCAATTCTGAAGCCGCAGGCTGTTTAAATCTGGAATATGCACCATCGAACTTTTGCTTGGGGTCGTTCAAAGAACAGGATTCGCTCTCGCGACAAGTGGATCGAGTGGCTGTGGATTTTGGGGCTGTTACTAGCAGCAGTGCTACTTTTTGGGATTAATCTTGGTGGACTGCCGCTGCGAGATTGGGATGAAGGCACTGTGGCTCAGGTGGCGCGTGAAATTTGGCGTGCCCCATCAGGTTCTTGGCGCTGGCTTTACCCGACGCTGGGAGGTGAACCTTATCTGAATAAGCCGCCTTTGATGCATTGGCTGATTGCTTTGGCTTACTCGGTAGGTGGTGTGAATGATTGGACGTCGCGCTTACCAGGGGCGATGCTAACCGCTGTCTCGGTGCCGCTGCTGTATTGTATTGGTCGGGAAATCTTTGTTCAACGACTGCCATCTGTGTTCTCAGCCTTAATTTACCTGACAATGCTGCCGGTGGTGCGTCATGGGCGGCTGGCAATGCTGGATGGAGCAGTGCTGTGCTTTTTTCTGTTGATGATGTGGTGTTTGATGCGATCGCGCCGCAATCTAGGCTATTGCTTGGGTGTTGGCATCGCTTTTGGGCTGATTTGTCTCACCAAAGGAATTTTGGCTCTATTACTAGGGGCGATCGCTATCTTATTTCTCTTATGGGATACGCCGCGACTACTAACCAGCAGGTATCTGTGGACTGGAATTCTCATCGGTAGTGCACCTGTGGTTTTCTGGTACACAGCTCAATGGCTGCACTATGGTCACTCCTTCACCGATAAGGCAATTGTGAATCAATCCTTGCTCCGGATTTGGGCACATGTGGATGATCATAAAGAGCCACCCTGGTACTATCTCATAGAAATTTTCAAGTACGCTTGGCCGTGGCTAATCTTTGTGCCGCAAGGTTTGGGCAAAACATGGGAAAATCGCAACCTGAATTGGGCAAAGCTTGTATTGGTGTGGAGTGGCGTTTATCTGATCGCTATTTCATTAATGGTAACTAAACTCCCCTGGTACGTCTTGCCCATTTATCCAGCTATGGCGCTGGCTGCGGGAGTCCAGCTCAGAGAGGTTTGGAATTGTCATCCAACGCCATCCTATCCCCGCATAGTCGTCGCGTTTTTGGCAATGCTGGCTGTAGTGGGTTGGGTTGCCCAGATTTACTTCAGCCCCTGGAGTCCGGCATCAGACTGGGAGGTACAGCTAATTATGGCGGCAGTAGCTGGAACCATGACCTTAGCAGCTGTTCTGGCGGCTCGAGGAGACAGGCAATTTCTCTTGATTTTGTTTTGGGGTACATATGTTTCGCTGCTGCTACTCATGACTTCCCACCACTGGGTTTGGGAGTTGGCGGAAGCCTATCCAGTTAAACCGGTAGCGGCGATGATCCAGCGTGGTACCCTAGCTGGTCAGAAAATCTACACATCCTATCCCTACGGTCGTCCTTCGTTGGATTTTTATAGCGATCGCCGAATCATTCCAGCTACTACCAGTGATCTCCAACACCACTGGCAGCAAGACCCTCAACCTTATTTACTACTCGATAAGTCTACCCGGCAAAATCTGAAGCTGGAATCGGTGAAGCTGGTTGGTACAGCTGAAGGTTGGACACTGATGACAAAAATTCATCCCGGGGGCGGGGGGCCCCGGGGCCGGGGGCGGGGGGGCGCGGGGGGGACAAGGAGAATTACTCTCCCCATCTCCCCATCTCCCCCTCTCCCCCTCTCCCCCTCTCCCATCCTGACTGACGACAAAACACAACTAGATGTATCACTACTAAGGCGAATTCGGTGGTGAGTCGACGATATCTGTGACTTGCTCTAACAGTTCCTGAAACGGTTGATGCTTGGAGTTTAAGCTTTCCAGGGCAATGACGCTAATACCAAAGATAATGGTACTTCCTAAAGCAATGATCGCGGCAGGACGCTTGACGAAGCCAAAGTCGCGCAGAATCCTAGCCCAAGGTCGGCTCTGACGGCGTAGCAGGTGGTGGGTGATCATTAGCTGTTTACCGTTGAAAGGGTCGCGGACGTAATGACCACTCCAGGTGACTACCAGGCGTTCCTGGCAGGATGGACACGTAAACAGCCCATTGCAAATCTTGACCGACTTCAGACTGCCGGTACGTTGGCAAATTGGGCAAGTAACAGAATGATTACCAAAAGTGTGAGTGTTCATTACTCGTCAACCTAGTTCACTTACTCGCTCTATTCCAGTGAGCTATTGAATTCTGACCAAAAGTTCCAGCATTCGCCAAGCTTTATTCTGCCCATTTTGGAGCTAAAAATCACACATCGACCAGGCCAAATTTGGTGCAGATTTTCCCCTTTGACTAACCACTGACTGAAAGCTCTTACCCATTTAAGCATTCTTCCCACAAAAATTTCTCAGCGGCGGACTTTTTTATTAAAACTTCTCAAACATAGATGCAGTGTACTTGTCGAGCTGGCAAGTGATCGATCAAAATGAGAAGTAAGACCTAAAAATTTAAGCTTTTTCTCACATTTACCCTGCCTCTAAATGACTGCCCTCTCCCCGGCTGAGGAACTGAAGCCACAACAGCCTGCGATCGCGACTTCTTCCACCCGTTTAACCCACCTTCTTAACCATCTCCAGCCATCCCCAGAAACCGTTGTGCTGCTTTTAGCCGTACTTATTGGTGGTGGTACTGGCATGGGTGTGGTCACGTTTCACTATCTGATTGAGCTGGTTCACCAACTGATGCTAGAGGATTTGATGGGAGTAATCTCGGTCTGGGGGGCTTGGACTTTAGCCTGTATTCCCACCCTCGGAGGTTTAATCGTAGCCCAATCGCCGGTGTTTTCTTTGCCTTGGAGGTGGTATTAGGAACCACGTTTGCCACTACTGGCGGCAGTAGTGGCGGCGTTAATTGCTCACATCGGCCTCGGCGCACAGCCTGCTTTTACTCTACCTGTTTACGAAGTCCGCAGTACACTGGAATTTCCTTTACTGTTTGAAATGACGCGGGACTACCGCATTGTTTTGCCTTTGATGGCGGCGGTGGGCTTGAGTGTTTGGTTTGTGGATCTAAACACGCCAGATTCGACTTCTTCTTCGAAGCTACAGCAGCTCTGTCTGAATGTAGAGAAAGATCAGAATCTGGAAATTTTGCAGCAAATGCTGGTATTGGAGGCGATGAATCAGTCTGTGTTAATGCTACCTAAGGCACTATCGGTGTTGGAAGCGGGTTTGTCTTTGACGCGCGATCGCAGCCGCAGTGCTTTAGTCATGGATGAAGCAAATCAGCTGGTTGGTATTGTTACTCTTGAGGATATCAACCGGACGATTTCCCTTTGGTCAGGATATGAACAGGCACCTGACGACGCAACTGATATTGATATAACCAGTCAAACATTGAGCGATATCTGTACTACTGAGATTCTCTATGCCTACACGGATGAACCTCTATCTGAGGCTTTAGACCGGATGGCGGCACGAGGTCTGCATCAGTTACCTGTGGTAGAGCGATCCAACCGAGAGTGCGTTTTAGGTTTACTAGAACGAGAGCAAATAGCCTTAACCTGTAAGCTGGCGGCAACGCGCCAGGCACTATGCCATTATTTACCAGTGCCACCCAGAACAGAGGAATTGCCTTTACCCACTCTGAAGCTGCCCCTTCAGGCCGTAGAAGTTAAGTTTGAACCATAAGTTATCTCCACTAATACTTCGTTTGCGCTTGAGTTTTGAATTAGCTTGCCCTTGTATCAGCTTTTTGTCTGTTGTGTACGGGCGTATGGCAATACGCCCCTACCGCTGACCACTATGCTTGAGTTTACTCCCGCTTCGTATGCCGTGTCAGTCTGGCGGTTTAGGCTGTTGCTTCGGCTTCTGCTTCGTCACCGTCATCCATCTGCTTTAGACGAATGTGCTTACGGCCTAAAGTAATTTCAAACTCATCCCCAGGATGCAGCCCCATCTGTTTTGTATAAGCTGAACCTATCAATAAGTTGCCGTTCGATTGCACACTAATTCGATAGCTAGCACTGCGTCCCCCACGTCCGTTCGCATTTGGAGTGCTGTCTAACTGAATCCCCTCAGCATCAATCAGGGCATTCAGGAACTTCATCATGTTGACGCGTTCGATGTGGTTTTTGGTAATCGTGTAGTAGCCACAGGCTTTAGCCTTTTCTTCCTTGCTGACGTTCTCTAGCTCTTTGACTTTCTTGAGGAGTTCTTCACCGAGTAGCGGCTCCATCTTTTTCTTGGCTTTACTCATTTACTTAGGTCTAAAACGAATGTATCAACTGGTTGACTGGTTTCTATTTTACCTGACCAATGCTTGAGAGCAATATGCCTGAGGTTTGTATTGGCTTAGCAAATTATATTATACTGATAACGGTATTTTTTAAACCCTAACCTACAATTGCTGTAAAAAAATGAAAGGTAAGAGACACTATGAAAATGTAAGTTTTTGTTATGGATAAAAAAATAAAACCTTTAGGCCAATGCGCTCCAGCACGGGCAAGAGTTCTAGTTTAAGGATGAAGCTAACTACCCGTGGTCACTACAGTGTTAAGGCGTTGCTAGATCTGAGCTTACAACCAGGGTATGGACCTGTGTCTGTAAGAGCGATCGCTCTGCGCCAAAATATCCCCGCTCCTTACTTAGAAAAACTGCTAATTGAAATGCGAAAGGCTGGTTTAGTCCAATCAATTCGCGGCTCGGTTGGTGGGTACAAGCTGGCGCTTGAGCCTACACAAATCTCACTCGGACAAATTTTAGAGGCGGTTGGCGAAACGATTGAACCTCTGCCCCGTCACACAAGAGTGCCAGCGCAAGCTGAGGACTGGGTAACTTTAACCCTGTGGCAGCGGTTGCATCAAAAACTCAAAGAAGCGTTGTACACTATAACTCTTGCAGACCTTTACTACGACGCCCGCAGTTGGCAAGCAGCTCAAGGGGAGGTAACAAGTTTTGTTGTATAAATCTGTCTGACTCCTGAACGCCAGTTCTGCGGACGGCACAGCCCTCCGCAGCCTGGCTCCTCCTGACTCTCTTCACTCATCTGTGGTTTTAATCATTGCTGCCTGTGTAGATTACCTAATTGGTGATCCGTGGGGTTGGCCTCATCCCGTGCGGGTTATGGGCTGGGCGATTGACCGTTACAGTCAATTTGTCTTCAAACACTTTCATAGTTCTCTGACACTGCGCTGTTGCGGGGTGGTGCTGGGTATTGGACTGGTGAGCGGCAGTGGTTTGGTGGGGTGGTTAATCGTTCAGGGTGCTAACTGGCTCCATCCGCTGCTTGGAATCGCTATAGAAAGTATCCTACTAGCCAGTTGTTTTGCTGGGAGAAGCTTGAGAGCGGCGGCGCAAGCAGTTTTGCAGCCCCTGAAAGCCTTGGCGCTCCCTCAGGCTCGTTCTACTTTGAGCCTTTACGTTGGTAGGGATACAGAAAACCTATGTGAAAAAGAAATCCTGCGAGCGGTTTTGGAGACGGTAACGGAAAATGCCACAGATGGGGTGATGGCTCCTCTGTTCTATGCGATCCTCGGGGCATCTGTGCCAGTTGTGGGTCCCCTGACTCTGGCTTTTGCCTACAAAGCCGCTAGTACACTTGATTCAATGGTCGGCTATCGGGAAGCGCCCTATACTGATTTGGGCTGGTTCAGTGCGCGGCTGGAGGATGGGCTGACTTGGTTGCCCTGTCGGTTAACGGTGATTACCCTAGCGGTACTATCTGGTAAACCCCAGCATGTTTGGAGAATTTGTCGCAGAGACGCTATTATTGACCCCAGTCCCAATTCTGGCTGGAGTGAGTGTGCCTATGCAGCTGTGGTAGGTGTCCAGCTAGGGGGTACGAACTGGTATCGCGGGGTTGCTAAGCATAAACCTCTACTGGCAGACCCAATTCATCCGATCACCCCGGCGCGAATTCATCAAGCTTTGCAACTGACTCGGTATTGCTTTTTGATTTGGCTTGGGGTTGCGATTGTGTGTTTGAATTTGAAGATTTGAACTATTTTGTAACTATGGGTGCCAAAGTCGTTGAAATTTTATCATCAGAAGAAATTCGTCGTACCCTGACTCGCCTCGCTTCGCAGGTTGTAGAAAGGTCGCGTGACTTGTCAGGGCTGGTAATATTAGGTATTTATACTAAGGGTGTTTCCTTAGCCGAGTTGATGGCGCGTCAGATTGAGGTGCTCGAAGGAGTCCGGGTGCCGGTGGGGGCGTTGGATATTACATTTTACCGGGATGACCTGGATCAAATTGGTGTGCGAACGCCAGCTAAAACAGATATTCCCTTTGATCTCACAGGCAAGACGGTTTTGCTTGTGGATGATGTGATTTACAAAGGACGCACGATTAGAGCCGCGCTGAATGCGGTGAACGAGTACGGTAGACCATCGGCTATTTGGCTAGCTGTACTGGTAGATCGCGGTCATCGTGAGTTACCGATTCACCCTGACTTTATCGGCAAACAACTGCCCACTTCTAAGGAAGAAAAGGTCAAGGTTTACCTACAGGATTTGGATGGACGTGATGCCGTGGAGTTGATTGGGGGTTAGTTTTAGAGGTTTATCGGCGCTCCTTATTTGAGTCTGAGTGAAATTAATCAAGGCTAGGAGTCGCCACACTGCCAACCTCAGCGGGGTCTAGCTGTTCTTTGGCGATCGCAATCAGCTCCTCGACGCTGTAGGGTCTTCTAGCTGACTCTGACCAAGTAAATGGGGCAAGATAGCCCAGCACATCAGGATCAGGCTTGACCTTAGCAGCATTTTCCAAACGGCAGAGCTTATCCTTATTGACAACTTGATATCCCCAATAGTCGTTCACCCCGTCCGCGAAGTCCCGCAAACTCAGGCCGCATCCTTCGTCCTGGCGCATCCTTGCCTGGGTTAGGATTTTCGCCAGCCGAGACCGACCCGTAAGAGTGAATTCTCCTTTTGGCTTTCGGTACAGCATTACAAACTAAGTCTCTTGACACTCATTGTCAACCTATCACAGCTACATAGCGAATGTTCGCTACACACGTATTTGACACACGTCTGATTTAAGTTTATAATATTAGCAATCAAAGCTGATCACAATGCCAACAGTCAAAGCCACCAAGCAAACGAGTCATGGCTAAACACTTAACAGACTTCCTCGATCCGCGTGCCCTCAACATCACCCTGTACGACATTGCTCAGGGGATAAAAAAACCTGTAGAGAAAGTTCGCCTTCCTGAAAAAGCAGAAAAGGATGAGGATTGGAAGTGGGCAAATATTTTCTTGATTGTGATTGAAGGGGAAAGAGGACGGTTTTGCAGCTACCGTGTCCTGCAGTGCTGGCTGGAAGCAGTGATCCAGTTACTGACTAGCTGCATGGACTGGCAAACTTTGGCAGAACTGATTCAGGCGACGGAAGCGGAACTGCAACGATTTGATTACCCTGAAGCGCACAAACAGCGGTTGCAGGAAGTGTTGGTGCAACAAAAAGCCAGATTGGAAGAACTCAAAGCGAAGGCAGTTGGCTTGATGAAAGCTTGGGAGTGGGCGAGAGTATGGGAAAGAATGATTAAGATGTGTCCTGATGACCAGTCCTTAAACATCGCAGTGCAACTGTTTAAGTTACAGAAGTCCCAGTTTGCCGCCTATCCAGAGGTGATTGATTGGGTGCGGCAGGTGGGACGACAGCATCGAGCCTGTCTGCAGTAGAAACTAGTAAGGGGATACTCGTTACAGTGGTTCACGATTAACCGTTTTGCCCACGCCAAAGTTAGTAAGCTTATCGATACTCTTGCTATTCACAGCAAGAGCAGTGCCTTAGCGGGTAAAACTAATAAAACGAGTATCCAAGCAGCAACGCCCAAGCATGCAAACCCTCGAAAAGACTCATCCCAAACTCCAAGAACTCAAAGCCCGTCTCACCGAAATCAACGATATTGAATCGGCTTTCTCGCTACTCGACTGGGATCAAGCCACTTATATGCCGCCCGGTGGTGCTGCCGCCCGTGGACGCCAGATGGCTACCCTGAGACAGATTGCCCACACCAAGTTTACTGACCCCGCCATTGGGCAGATGTTGGAAGATTTACGCCCCTACGAAGAGAGCCTACCATACGATTCGAATGAAGCCAGCCTCATCCGCATTACTCGACGAAGCTATGATCGCGCCGTGCGGGTGCCAGCTGAATTTATGGCAAAAATCTCGCTCCAGCGGGCTGAGTCTTATGGAGCTTGGGCTAAAGCTCGCTCCTCAAATGATTTTGTCAGCGTAGCGCCTTACCTGGAAAAGACACTGGCACTGAGCCGCGAATATGCCAACTTTTTCCCTGGATATGAGCATATTGCCGATCCGCTGATTGACAATGCTGATCATGGGATGACAGCGTCTAGCGTGCGCTCGATCTTTGCCCAATTGCGGCAGCAGCTAGTGCCAATTTGTGATGCGATTTCATACGGGCCAGTTACTGATGCTTCCTGCATCAACTCCTACTTCCCAGAACCGCAACAGACAGAATTTAGCCGCAAAGTGATTTCACAACTAGGCTATGACTTCCAGCGAGGGCGGCAAGACAAGACATTGCACCCGTTCATGAAGAAACTTTCTATTGGTGATGTGCGCATTACCACCCGCATCAAAGAGAATGACTTGAGTGAAGGGTTATTTAGTACAATTCACGAGATGGGTCACGCTCTGTACGAGCAAGGCATCAACAGGGAGTTTGAAGCAACGCCGCTGGCTGACGGAATATCAGAGGGTTTGCATGAGAGTCAGTCTCGGTTGTGGGAAAACCTAGTTGGGCGTAGCCGCAACTTTTGGAATTTTTTCTATCCTCAGCTGCAAGCCCAGTTCCCGACTCTGAATGATGTTTCAATCGAAGCGTTCTATCGAGCGGTGAATAAAGTCGAGCCATCGCTCATCCGCACCGATGCCGACGAGGTGACATATAACCTGCACGTGATGATCCGCTTTGACTTGGAACTGGCTCTACTGGAAGGTGATCTAGCAGTGCGTGACCTCCCAGAAGCCTGGAACGAAAGCTACCGAGCTTCCCTTTGTATTGTCCCACCCAGTGACGTTGACGGAGTGTTGCAGGATGTACATTGGTATAGCGGTATGATTGGGGGGATGTTCCAGGGATATACGTTAGGCAACCTGATGAGCGCCCAATTTTTCGAGGCGGCTCTGTTGGCTGAGCCAGAAATTCCTATCCAGATCGAGACAGGTAATTTCAGAGTACTGCACGATTGGCTGAAAGAAAATATCTATCAGCACGGTCGTAAGTATACAGCAGCTGAACTGGTAGAGGGTGTGACGCGCAGCCCTTTAAGTATCGACCCCTTTATCCGCTACATTAAGCAGAAGTATGGGGAAATGTACGCGTTGTAATGTAGCAATCCGTGTCTCGGGTAAGATATTGTCTTGGAGTCAGGAGTCAGGAGTCAGAAAGAATTTTATCCAACTGGCGGATGAATCAGTGCCTAAGTGGGGTTCTCCTGACTACTGACTCCTGACTCCTGACTACTTTTTGTGACTTTATAACTTATTTGTTATAAAAGTTGTTGATTTGTTATTTAGGAGGTGCTATGTCTGAGCTGATCCAGGCTGTGATCGAGAGTGATGAAAAAAGCGATCTGCGCTCGTTTTTCAGTGAGTTGCGCCATCAAGAAAAGCGGTATTTACTGCGTAACGACATCATCAATGCCTTTACCAACTATTGCATTAAATACCAGAAGCCTGAAGAGTTTTCCAAGTTTTCCAATTTAGGAAAACTGATTTACTACACTCAAGAAATTATTCTGGAGAATGGAAACCTCTGCCTGATCATTCGACCCAAGATTGCCAGTCAAGAAATCTATCTGCTGACGGAAGACTTGATAGTAGAGTCGATGACGGTGGAGGAGCTGCTGGATTTGCGAGATCGCTTGGTTCACCGCTACCATCCCAACGAAGGGGACGTACTGGAACTCGATTTTCAACCGTTTTATGACTATGCCCCTACGATTCGTGACCCCAAAAATATTGGCAAGGGGGTACAGTATCTCAACCGTTATCTATCCAGTAAGCTGTTTCAAGACCCGCGGCAATGGCTGGAGAGCTTGTTTGAATTTCTTAACGTTCACTCCTACAACAATCTTCAACTGCTGATTAACCAGCGAATTCAATCACAGCAGCAGCTCTCAGATCAAGTCAAGAAAGCTCTAACCTTTGTCAGCAATCTTGATAATGACCAACCCTACGAAAAATTCCGGTTTGACCTGCAACTTATGGGCTTTGAACCGGGTTGGGGAAACACCGCTAGTCGGGTGCAGGAAACACTAGAGATTCTGGATGAACTCATCGACTCCCCGGATCACCAGACCCTGGAAGCTTTCATTTCTCGCATCCCGATGGTCTTTAAGATCGTCCTAGTTTCTACTCATGGTTGGTTTGGGCAAGAAGGTGTTTTGGGTCGTCCTGATACCGGTGGTCAGGTGGTCTACGTTCTAGACCAGGCCAAAAGCCTCGAAAAGCAGCTGCAAGAAGATACCACGCTGGCTGGGTTGGATGTACTGGGTGTCCAGCCAAAGGTAATAATTCTTACCCGCCTGATTCCCAATAGTGATGGTACCCTTTGTAACGAACGTCTGGAGAAAGTCTACGGCACCGACAATGCCTGGATTTTGCGAGTGCCTTTGCGGGAATTCAATCCCAACATGACTCAGAACTGGATTTCGCGGTTTGAGTTTTGGCCTTATCTGGAAACCTTAGCCATCGATGCGGAAAAAGAACTGCGCTCAGAGTTGCAGGGCAACCCTGACTTGATCGTCGGCAATTATTCTGATGGCAATTTGCTGGCGTTCCTGCTGGCTCGTCGTATGAACGTGACTCAGTGCAACATTGCCCACGCTCTAGAAAAGTCAAAATATCTGTTTAGTAACCTCTACTGGCAAGATCTGGAGGATAAGTATCATTTTTCGTTGCAGTTCACCGCTGATTTGATTGCAATGAACGCGGCTAATTTTATTATCAGTAGTACCTATCAGGAGATTGCCGGAACGCCGGATAGTGTGGGGCAGTATGAGTCTTATAAGTGCTTTACCATGCCGGAGCTGTATCACGTTGTAAGTGGAATTGAGCTCTTCAGTCCCAAGTTTAACGTGGTGCCGCCTGGGGTGAATGAGAATTACTATTTCCCCTACTCGCGCCTAGAAGACCGGATACAGAGCGATCGCTCAAACCTGGAAGAAATGCTGTTCACGCTAGAAGACCCAGCCCATATCTTTGGTAAACTGGATGATCCCAGTAAGCGCCCCATCTTTTCGATGGCGCGTCTCGACCGGATTAAAAACCTCACGGGCTTGGCGGAGTGCTTTGGCAAGAGCGAGGCATTGAGGGAACATTGCAACCTAATTTTGGTTGCAGGTAAGTTACGTGTTGAGGAATCAGGCGACAACGAAGAACGCGACGAAATTGTAAAGCTCTACCAAATTATTGACCAGTACAATCTCCACGGCAAATTTCGCTGGCTGGGTGTGCGCCTCTCTAAGGCTGAATCAGGTGAAATCTACCGGGTAATTGCCGATCACCAAGGAATTTTTGTCCAACCGGCTTTGTTTGAAGCCTTCGGTTTGACGGTTCTGGAAGCGATGATTTCGGGAGTACCAACGTTTGCCACGCAGTTTGGTGGTCCCTTGGAAATTATTCAGGATCAGGTGAATGGCTTTTACATTAACCCGACAAATTTAGAGGATATGGCCGAAAAAATTCTGGATTTTGTCTCTAAGTGCGACCAGAATCCCAACTACTGGTATGAAGTCGCTACACGAGGCATTGATCGGGTTTGCAGCACGTATACATGGAAGATACATACCACACGGTTGCTATCGCTGGCTCGGATATATGGGTTCTGGAATTTTACGTCGAACGAAAACCGCGAGGATTTGCTGCGTTACCTTGAAGCATTGTTCTACCTAATCTACAAGCCCAGGGCGCAACAGTTGTTGGAGCAACATAAGTACCGTTAGGGACTGGGGGAGCGGGGGGAGTTCCCCCCGCTCTCTTATCCCAGCCCATCGATAACCGGATGGAAATAGAACGCTAATCCCAAAACTGCATACGCTGCTAAGAGCAATGTGCCTTCCAGCCAGTTCGACCGACCATCGGAACTGATCGAATTGGCAATCAACACCGCCACAGCCACAGCCACTAGTTCAAATGGGTTGAAATCTAGATCCATCGGTTGACCGATCACCCAGCCAGCCAGAACTAAAGCGGGAGCCACAAACAGCGCAATTTGTAAGCTCGACCCTACCGCCACTGAAACCGCAAGAGCCATCTTATTTTTCATTGCCACGCTGACCGCCGTAGCGTTTTCAGCTGCACTACCAATGATGGGAAGGAAGATGACGCCTGTAAACAATGTCGTCAGACCCAGCCGGGATGTGACTTCTTCCAACGTATCTACCAAGAATTCTGACTCAACTGCTACCAGCAAAGTCGCTCCCAGCAACACCCCACTCCAGAGCCATAGATTAACCTTGTGTTCTGGGTTATCGGGGGCTAGATTCGATAAAGCTAGCTCAGCTTGATCTTGATCGGCTAAAGCCACATCGTAAAGATAGGAGTGGGTTTTTATTGAAAATACCAGCGTCAGGCTGTAAACCACGATTAACACGATAGCTACGCCACCGGAAAGACGTTGCATCGTGGCTTCGTTAATCCCACCCGAGGTAAAATCCACCGCCGTCGGCAGCAGAATCGCAATCACCGCTAGGTTCATTAAGGAAGCATTCACCCGCGCCACAAGCGGCGGAAATTCTTGCTCTTTGTAGCGCAGACCCCCCAAGAGCATTGAAAGGCCCATGACCAGGAGTAAGTTACTGATAATCGAACCCGTGATACTGGCTTTGACGACATCCACTAGTCCAGCATTCAGGGCTATTAAGGCAATAATCAATTCGGTGGCATTGCCAAACGTGGCATTCAACAGACCGCCTAGTGCAGGGCCAATAACTAAGGCGATTTCTTCTGTGGCGCTGCCTATCCAGGCTGCCAAGGGGATGATCGCTAACCCCGATATGATGAAAATAGCCAGCGATCCCCACTTCAGGAAGTGAGCCGCCAGGGAAAGCGGGACAAACAGCAGAAGAACGAGAAAAATAATGTTTTTGACTGACATTTCTAACGTTGAGCGCAAGCTGTTGAGCGATGTTTGAGCGGGATCAAAGATCAGAAATCAGGGAGCAAAGAAACCCTAGGGAAGACGAGCTTTGGGATTGAACAAGGACGTGAGTGCATATTCGCACAAAGTGTCTCTAGTATTAAGCAGAAATTCCAAAACCTCCATGCAACACCATCAAGTAGCCCTGACGCTCACGCTAATCTCGCATTTAAAATAAACTAAAGTAAGCTAAGTTGCAGTTAAACTTGCGCTTTAGAGATAGCCACGAAATAAGTCGTCTAGATCGCTAAATTAATCATTCTATTTGGATTATCTTGCATGATTGCTGCTTCTCAACCAGCTCTGAGTGGGTCAAATTTAACGCCCTCTTGGGACGTTAAAGACACGCCAAAGACTGATCCCCTGCAAACAGCTACTGGTGTTTATGTGACTGTCCACGGTCATTTCTACCAGCCGCCGCGCGAAAACCCTTACCTGGATGCAATCGAACGTCAGCCCAGTGCTGCACCCTACCATGACTGGAATGAGCGAATTCACCATGAGTGCTATCGCCCGAATGCTTTTGCCAGAGTGTTGAATGACCGGGGCGAACTGGTGGGGCTCGTCAATAACTATGAGTATTTGAGCTTTAATATTGGCCCCACCCTGATGTCGTGGCTGGAACGCTACGATGTGGAGGTTTATCAGCGGATTCTGGAAGCAGACCGCAAGAGTTGCGATCGCTTGAATGGTCATGGCAATGCGATCGCCCAAGTTTACAACCACATCATCATGCCCCTTGCCAACGAGCGGGACAAATACACTCAAATCCGCTGGGGGAATGAAGATTTCCGCTCCCGGTTTGGTCGCGATCCCGAAGGAATGTGGCTAGCTGAAACCGCCGTAGACTATGCCACCCTACAAGCCCTGGTTGCTGAGGGCATTCGCTTCATTGTTCTGGCTCCCTCTCAGGCTCAGCGCTGCCGACTCATACCCGACTACGATCAGCCCGTGCCTCAGTGGCACGAAGTCGGCGGAAGTCAGATTGATCCCACCCGCCCCTATCGCTGTTTCCTAAACAAAGGCTATAGCATCGAGTACTCACTCCCCAACACCCCTTACATCGACATCTTCTTCTACGATGGCCCGATCTCGCGGGACATGGGCTTTAGTGATGTCCTCTACAATTCCAACCACTTAGCTGGGCGGATAGGTTCGGCTGTACGCGGGGATCATCGACCAGCGCAGCTGATTTCTGTTGCTACGGATGGGGAAACTTTTGGTCATCACAAAGGCGGCACTGAGAAGACATTAGCCTATGCTTTCCTAGAAGAGTTTCCGCGCCAGGACTGGACGGTGACGAACTTTGCCCATTACCTCAGTCTGAATCCTCCTAGTTGGGAAGTGGAACTGAAGCCGGTGACGGCTTGGAGTTGTGCTCATGGTGTAGATCGGTGGCAGGACGACTGTGGTTGCGGTGGTGAAGGTGGTGGATGGCATCAGAAATGGCGTCGTCCTCTGCGGAATGCACTCGATTGGCTGCGGGATAAGTTAATCAATGTCTATGAGAAAACCGGCAAGCAGTTCTTCCGCGATCCTTGGGCGACGCGCGATGAGTATATTCATGTAGTGGGCGATCGCACATCTGCCAACGTTAGCCGTTTCCTATCCCAGCATCAATCCCACAAACTTACGTCCTCTGAACAGGTAGACGCCTTGCGCTTATTGGAAATGCAGCGCCACGCTCTGCTAATGTACACCAGTTGTGGTTGGTTTTTTGAAGAACTCTCAAGGCCCGAGGGGACGCAAATTCTCCGTTACGCCGCTAGAGCGCTGGAATTAGCTGGGGATGTGGCTGGAGTGCAGCTGGAACTCGGCTTTCTTAAACGCCTCGCCCAAGCTCCGAGTAATGTTGACTTCTTCAAGCACGGTGGTGAAGTCTATCGCCAGTTAGTGGTGACAGCCCAAATTAGCTTCAGGCAAGTGGCAGCTCAGTACGCCATCACTTCGCTGTTTGGACACAACGTTTCAGGCGTCTCCAATCAGAATGAGAGTTCAGTTCCGCTTTCATGCCTCATCCCTCATCCTGGCAAAAGACGTGTTTATTGCTACACAGCTACACAGTTGGACTACCAGCTACAACGCATGGGGCAGCTCACCCTGGCTGTAGGGCAGCTACGGCTGGTTTCCGAAATTACCTGGGAAAGCGAACATCTGGTTTTTGCTGTTCTACATTTAGGCGGCTGGGATTTCCACTGCTGCATTCAACCCTTTGCTGGGCGTCGTGCCTACAGCCAGTTGAAAGATAAGCTGTGTGGAACCCTGCAACAAGCCAGTGCTGCCCAAACGATATTGGCGATGACGACTCTGTTTGGGGATCAGTCCTTAGGAATGCAGCACTTGTTTGCTGAGGAACGACACCGGCTCTTACAGCTGCTGAGTCAGGAAACGCTCTCCAGGTTGGCTGAGCTATATACTCAGGTTTACCGAGAGAACTACGGGGTGTTGATGGCGTTCCACCGGGATCAGATGAGCGTGCCTCAAGAGTTGCAAGTAGCAGCGGAAATTGCGCTGGGACACAGATGCCTAATGCTTGTGCGATCGCTGGGTGAAGAAAACGACGCTCCGCAATTAAGTTGGAATCACCTGGCAGAACTGGAAGCGATCGCAACTGAAGCGGGGCAGCTAAATTGCTGTCTGAATATTCCCGAAGCCAAGCAGACATTAGAGCAGCTGATGCGGCGATCGCTCTGGCAAATCTTGCACAACACAAACCCACGCACCCTGGAGGCGGATATCCAACGCTTAGAGCGACTGATTGAGGTGGGGCGCTGTCTGAATCTCAACTTGTCTCTCGAGCGGTTGCAGGAACTGTACTTCAGTTGCCTCCATCAAATCGTGCCGCAGTGTGTCAAGGTGCTTCAAAACCAGGTAGGTGATCAAGAAGATGGCACAGATAATTCTACTCAGCTGAATTTAGACCAATTGCGTCAGTTGCTGAAGTTGGGTCAAAAGTTAGCTGTAGATGTTAGGGTTTTGTCGAGCCAGCTG
>JAABUZ0100003673.1_pt1 | contig 22327 bp, 19 predicted proteins | sample 5562091 | NCBI WGS metagenome assembly JAABUZ01 (sample SAMN12813069, study PRJNA571459) | rock metagenome | isolation source: Antarctica rocks | place: Antarctica: Victoria Land, Linnaeus Terrace sud | collected 2015-12-21
TGCCCCCAGCTTCCTCACCCCTACTGCGTCAGGGGCGAAGGCGAAGGTCTCTCACCTCCACTCCAATCACAGCGCCTCACGGCGCACCGCGGTGTTCACCAACAGTCCCCTGCCGATGCTGGCGGCCGAGAAGGCCCACCGCGCCCACGCCATCGTCGAGCAGGTCATCGCCGACCTCAAGAACGGGCCGCTGGCCCACCTGCCGTCCGGGCACTTCTGGGCCAACAGTGCCTGGCTGGTCTGCGCGGCGATGGCGTTCAACCTCACCCGCGCCGCCGGCGCGCTCGCGTCCGCCTTCCACGCCAAGGCCACGACCGGCACGATCCGGGCGCAGCTGATCACCGTCCCCGGCCGGCTCGCCCGCTCCGCCCGACGGCTGACGCTGCACCTGCCCACCGGATGGCCCTGGCGCAAGGAGTGGGAGCAGTTCGCAACGGCGGCCAACAGCCCACCGCAGACCGCCTGACCCGACCCACCCGTCCGACAGGACCCGACCGAGAACGTCGTAGAGAGCGCCGGTCCACCCGGCCACTTCGACGCGCCCTCACCCAGCAGCCCTCAAGATCACGCGAACTTCATGATCCCAGAGGTCGGACGGTGGTCCCTGGGCTTAGCCGACGGCGCCTGGGTCTGCGGTGCCGGTCGCTGCTGTCCGCTCAGACCGCCGGTGGCAGCTCGGCAGAGCAGAACGCGTTGCCGGCAACGGCGAGGACGGTCTGGGTGGGGGCCAGGGACACGGCAGGGTGCCGCGGCAGCCACACCCGGTCCCGCCACAGGGCTGGTCGAGCCGCCGGTCGCCACCGGGCCTTGGCCTGCTTTCGTCGGGTGTGGCGCTGCCGGTGGGTGAGCCGGGTGCGTCCGCTGACGACATACAGCTGTCCTTCCACAGTTCTCTGAGTAACGACCGCCCAGCTGCGCCGGACCGCAGTACCTAACAGACCGGCCGCAGGCCGAGGGATGAAGCCCCCTCAGGCCCGTGCAGGTCAGCGCAATTCGTGACGTCGATCACGAGACACCTGGCTAACGATGCGCCGCGAGGCCAGCCGGGCGGCGCGATCGCGGGCGGTGGCGCACAGGCGCTGCAGCACGGTGAATCCTGGCAGCAGGATCTGGTGTTCGACGAGCCATCCGGTGGCGAGGTGGCCCAGTTGTGAGGCCGAGTCGTCGGCGGTCCACACTCGGTCCCACAGCTACCGCAGAAAGGCGACGTGCGCGGTGTCCTGGCCGAACACGTGATATCCGTGCTCGAGGCGGATGTCGACCTGATGGACCTCACGAGCGCCGGGCGCGAAGTAGCGCGGCCACTGGCCGTCTTCGATGTCCAGCTGCCGGGCGATCTCGGCGATGACCGAACGCGGTGTGCTGGCGACTGCGGCGAACGTGCCGAGGAAGCGGACGGTCCCAGTTGCACGCTGTAGCCCAGTTGCGTCGCTGGACTGCGCCGGCGGCGTGCGTGCGTCAGGTCGGTGGGGGAGACGTGAAAGTAGCGAGTCAGCTGCTCCGGGGTCGGGTCACCGGCGTAGCGGCCCCATTGGCGGACCTTGCCCGCGGCAAAGCCGACACCGCGCTCGGCCGCCACCTACAGCAGCCCGGCATCGTCCAAGACACCGATCAGCGCGGAAGCGGCGACGGTGGTGTAAATCGCGGTGGTGCGCGGGTCGGCGTGGCCCATCAGCTGGCTGATCGCCGCCTGCGGAACCCCGCGCAGCGCGAGGGTGACGCCGTAGTGGTGGCGGAAGGCGTGCGCCGCGGCGCCGGCCGGCAGGCCGACCGCGGCGCGCAGCGCGATCGCCCGCAGCAGCCGGTCCAGGGTGCGTTCCGTCAAGGCGGTGCCGTCGGTGCGCACGAACAGCGGAGCCCCGCGCCCGGGCTCGCGGCCAGGGAAATGAGCTGCGCGGGTCGCGAGCCACCCATCGAGAGCGTCGACGCTGTCTCCACGCAGGGGGACGTCGCGTTGCTTGCCGCCCTTGGAACGCCCGACCCGCCAGATCGGCCGCTCGGGTCGGCGGTCGATCTCGCCGATCGTGGCGCCGCAAATCTCCTCGGCCCGAGCGCCGGTGCCGGCCAGGAACCGCAGTAGCGCGACGTCGCGGACCGGCCAGAACATCTGTTGCCGCCCGGGCGGCTCGTTCCGTGCCGCGAGCACCATGGCCTCGACGTCGGCCTCCTCGACCGCGCGCGGGCGTCGCTGGCTGCGCGAGGACACTCGCAGCAATTCGCTGTCACACGGATCTAGGGAAAGCAACTGGCGACGGGTGAGCCAGCGGGTGAAGCCCCGCATGGTGGACAGCATCCGGGCCACGGTCGCGTCGCTCCACGCCTTCTTCGCCGCAGCGACGGCGGTGACCAGCTCGTCCGTGTTCAAGTCGCGCAGTGACACCAGCCAGGTCGTTGGCCACGTCCAACCCCGCGTCCTCGCCGACAGCGTTGTGCCGCGCGGCAGTAAGTAGCCGGCCCCACCTGGCCAGATCGGCCCGGCGGGCACGGTCGCTGTGTCCCTTGGCCGCCTGCCCGGCTGACTCGAGTGCACGCTTGGCGGTAAGCCATTGCTCGGCCAGTCCCGCGATCGACGCCGTGGCCGGGGGAGTGGGCCGCTTTCGAGCATGCGCGGTTGTCGTGGCTGCCATGGTCGCCAACCTAGACGAGCGTGCGCCGATATTCACCTATATCGGCGCAATGCCCATTCGTGGTTGCTACTGCGAGCAGGCCAGCACGATCACGAACGTCCAGACCCGCCGGACTCGGTGCAGCGGGTCAAGCCAGCGGCCCAGATACCCGTAGTCGATCTGGGTTTCGGCGCCAGCGGGCACCGGTGGTGGCGGCGGCGTCGCCTGCGGCGTGTAGCGCTCCGGGAACGCCTGGCATACGTAGCGGCGCAAACTCGTCACCGAGACCGGCAGGTCGTGCTCGTCACGCAACTGTTGATGCCATCGTGGCGAGGGGTGTTGGTCTCTAACATCGTGCTGATCAGCTCACTCTGGGCCTCGGTGGACGTGCGCACCGGCGAAGAGATCCATTTCTCCTCCAGACGGGCGAGCGCCTCGGCGGCTAGACGGTTAGTCACTGCTCGTTCGTGAGTGGTGGCGGGCCGAGGCCTCCCACACACGTCGGATAGGCCGGGCAGGCACCTCCTGCTCAGCAACCCAACGAAATTTGCGTAAGCGAGGCTCCTGGCCGCCGGCCCGATCACCGTGTCCAGCAGCGCCAGGCCGATCAGATCCTCGATTGTCCATGAGACTGCCGCGCAGCCGTGCCGACGTTCGCGCCGGACGGCCGGCAGAGGTTCGGTCAGCTCTATCGGGCATGAGCCGATCGTGGTCGCTGGTTGACCGAGCAGATCGTTAAGCTCGCCGTAGTCGACGCCGTCAGCCGGTGATTGAGCCGGCTACATGGCCCGCGTCCGAGCCGTCGACTCTGGACTGTGGCGAGACGAGGTGCGCTAACAGCCTTTGGCTGTGGGACCAGCTCGAGTTGCCGCGGCGCTGCGGGTCAGGACGCGAGGGTCAACACAACTGGTCGGCCATCTGTCGAAGCGTCCTCATGATGGCGTCGCCAGCTATCCAGGCGATCGGCATTCAACGGGCTTGTGAGGGCCGATACGAAGGATCCATTTCCGCCGTAGCCACGGTGGCTCTTACGTTCGACCGATCATCGCCATCAACCGAAGGACGCTCCGAGATGCCTGTCGGCACACCACGGATACCGCCCGCGGAGGAGAACGACATCCCGGCCGACCTTCGTGTGGAGTTGAGGCTTGTCACCCATCCGGCCGGTCTGGACAACATCTTCGCCACGTTGGCCGTCTCGCCCGAGACGCTCAGGGCTTACTTGCCGCTGGGGAAGCACCTGTTCACCGAATCAACCCTCCCGGCAGAGCTGCGTGAAATCGTGATCACACGGGTGGCCTGGAGGACCTCCTGCGAGTACGAGCTGGCGCAACACGAACGGCTGGCGCGGCGTGCCGGATTGGACGAGCGGAGTCTGCGGGCCGTCCTCGACGAGGACGGCGCGGGCGACATGTCGCCGCTGCACGCCGCTGTGATCAGCGCAGTGGACGAACTGGTGGAGTCCGCGCGGGTGAGCGACGTGACCTGGGTCGACCTGGCCGATTGCCTGGACGACCAGCAGCTAATTGACATGTTGATGACCGCCGGCTTCTATTGCATGCTCGCGTGGACGCTGAACAGTCTCGGCGTGGAGCTCGACGAGCGTCTTCAACCTCCGCCATCGGACGGCGGGCTCGGAACCAGGCGGACCGTCATGAGGACGTCAGACGAGGATCCTGGATCACGCGGCGTAGCCACCCGTCTGTGCTCACCGGCGGCGATGGCCGAGCAACGGGCCTACAACGCAGCGCGGATCCGGTGCGGCACGTCCGCGCCTATACCCACACACGTCTCGGTCGAGGCAGTGCGCGCGGCGCGGATCCGCAAAGCTCGTGAGAGCAAACCGGCTCTTCGTGGTGTGGCTGTGGAGGATCGCGAGATCGACACTATGCACGGTCCATTGGTCCTCCGTCTGCTCGTGCCGCCGACGCCCGTTGGCTCGTACCTTCATTTCCACCACGGCGGCTGGGTCTTCGGGTCGGTCTGGGAGCAAGACACGAGGCTGGCGTCGATCGCCGCAGCGGCCCGTGTCGCCGTCGTCTCGGTCGGCTACCGCCTGGCGCCTGAGCACCGCCTGCCCGCTGCGGTGAACGACGGCGTGGCGGCTGCCCTATGGATCCGGCGGTCACTCACCAGGACGCTCGGGCTCGGGCCGATGCTCGTCGGCGGCGAGTCCGCTGGGGCGCACCTGGCTCTCTGCACATTGCTGCGCCTGCGCGACGCCGGAGAGATGGACGGGATCGTCGCGGCCCAGCTGAGCTACGGCATGTACGACCTGACCATGACGCCGTCCGCGCGGAAGTGGGGGGATCGATTTCTGTCGATATCGACGCCGTGGCTCGCGTGGTTCTACGACCAGGCGTGCGGAGCAGCCGGCGCAGACCGTGCCGCGCCGGAGGTGTCCCCGCTCCACGCCGACCTGCGGGGCCTGCCACCAACGCTGCTGACCGTGGGGAGTTCCGACCCGCTGGTCGACGACACGAGGTTGCTCGCGCAGGCTCTGCGCAGGTGCGACGTCGACGTGGATCTCGCGCTGTGGCCGGACGGTTCGCACGGCTTCAATACCGACGACACCGAGATCGGCCGCGCGGCCGAAGAAGAGATCGAGACCTATCTGGCCGCCGCCGTGCACGCTGGGTTCGTGGGACGGTGAGCACCCCCGGGCCGCTCGAGATCGCAGCGCGGTGGCGCGAAGCGGTTTCGGCGAACGACATGCCTGCGCTGGGGGCACTCTACGAACCGAGCGCCCGTATCTGGGTCAATCTCGCCGACCGCGCGTACCAGCTCGAAGAGCACCTCGCCCGCATCGCGTCCGCGCGGGCGGCGTGCTCGTCGTGGGAGTACGAGCACGTCCGCTGCACGGTCTTCGACCGGGGCTACGTGTCGCGACACCGCGTCCGGGTGGTCGTGGGCGGTAAACCCACCCTGACGGTGGCGGCCGTGTTCGTCGAGCTGACCGACGGTCGGATACACGACATGCAGGAGTATCTCGCGCCGCCGCGGGTGGCACCGTGATCCTGGGCAGCGCATCGAGGGGCGAAGACTACGAGCGGGTGCGGACCTATCGTCGCGCCGGTCCGCAGCGTGTCCTGTCCGGAGCCGGATCGAGCGCGAAGATCGTCCGTGCGATCGAGCAGTTGGGCGCGTGTCGACCTCTGCTCGCCACCGGTCCTACCCTCGGGCGGTCGGACCTGCGGGACCAGGTGGAGCAAACCCTCGGCGATCGCGGGGTTGGAACGTTCGCCGACTGCAGCCAACACGCTCCGTCCACAGCCGTCCACGCGCTGTCCGCCGTGATCACCGAGACCGAGGCCGACTTGGTCGTGGCGCTAGGCGGCAGCAGCGTCAGCGACTGCGTCAAGCTGGCGCTGTGGACACTCAGCTTGCAGGGCGCGCATGATCCGTTGCCCTATGTGGCCGTTCCCACGACCCTGTCGGCCGGCGAGTTCACCGGGGGAGCGGGCTACATCGATCCTCGGGACGGGACCAAGCGAACCATCACAGATCCGCGGCTGGTCGCATCCTGCGTGATCCTGGATCCGTGGATGACGGTGCTGACGCCAGACCGCCTGTGGACCTCCACCGCGATGAAGGCCGTCGAGCACGCCGTCGAGGCGCTGTGGTCGCGCTACGCCCATCCGGTCGTGGACGCGCAGGCCATGCAGGCTTTGCGGATCCTCGGCGGGAATCTTGACGCGAGCCGCGATGTCGATGCGTGGGAGGCGCGCGCGGCCTGCCAGATCGCGGCCTGGATGTCGATCGCAGGGGTGAGCACGGGCGGTCTGCGTCTGTCGCACGTGATTGGGCATCAGGCCGGCGCGCGCTGGGGGATCCAGCATGGCATCACGTCCGCGGTGCTGCTGCCCACGGTGATGCGATTCCTTGCTCCGAAGACGCTTTCGGAGCAGGCGCGGGTCGCCGCCGCGCTCGGGGTGGACGTGGCCGGGCGGCCTTCGGAGCAGGTGGCCGTCTCAGCGGCACGTGCCGTGGAGGAGCTCGCCGAGTCGGTCGATCTGCCGACCCGGCTCGGCGAGACCGATGCCATTGCGGACGAGATCGATCTGGTCGCCCGTTCCTCTGTCTCGGCGGCGACTGCGCTCGGGCTCACCTAGGACCTGCCGCAGGGTGCCGACGACGTGGCCGCGATCCTGCGACAAGCCTGGTAGCTCAGGCCGTTGCCCGATAGCGCGCGCGGAGTTGGGTGCGCAGCAGTTTGCCGGCCTCGCTGCGCGGCAGGGAGTCGAGGAATTCGATGCGGCGTGGGCATTTGTAGGTGGCGAGCCGCTCGCGGGCCCAGATGATCAGTTCGTGCTCGAGCGCCGCTGTGGCCTCGGCCCCGGGAAGGAGTTCGACCAACGAGAGCACGCGTTCGCCCCATTCGTCGTCGCTCTCGCCGATCGTTGCCGAGTCGGCTACGAGCGGATGCTCCACGAGTACGGCGTCGATCTCGGCCGGATAGATGTTGACCCCGCCGGAGATAATCAGGTCTGCACTCCGGTCGGTGAGGTAGAGGTAGCCGTCCTCATCGGCGAAGCCCACGTCGCCGAGCGTGAACAGGTCTCCGCGATAGGCCTCTCGGGTCTTGGTCTCGTCGCCCCAGTACCGGAAGCGGGTGTCGATCGTGGACCGGATCCAGAGCAGTCCGACCGTGCGCGGCGGAAGCGGATTCGCTTCGCCGTCACCGACGATGACCGCTCCACTGACGATCGGACGACCTACGGTGCCCGGCCTCGACTCCCACGTCTGTGGGTCGCACATCGTGGCGCGACCTTCGGTGGCGGCGTAGTACTCCCAGATGATCGGGCCGACCCAGTCGATCATCCGCTGCTTGACCGAGACGGGACACGGCGCCGCGCCGTGAATGACGAAGCGGAGCGACGACACGTCCGCCTCGACCCGCTCGTGCTCGGGCAGCGCTAGCAAACGGCTGAACATGATCGGCACCATATGGGTATGGGTCACCTGTTCGTGTTCGATGAGGCGCAGGGCCTCGGCCGCGTCCCATCGGTCCATGAGCACCACGCGGGTCCCGGCCAGAAGCGGGAGGATCAGCGAGTAGGCCAAGACCGCGGTGTGGTAGAGCGGACCGGTGCACAGCGCGACATCCGTCCCGGCCCGATAGCCGTAGAAGTTGATCATTTCCATGGTCACGACCGGGTCCTCCGGGCGGAAGACGCCTTTCGGCCGCCCGGTCGTTCCCGAGGTATACGTCATCGTCGAACCGCGCGTCGGTGAGTCGACGTCGTGCATCGGCTGTGTGGCGAGGGCGGCCTCGTAATCGGCAAATCCGGCGATCGAGCCGCCGACAGCGAGTTTGATGTCGAGCTCGTCCGCTACCTGCGCGGCGACAGCGGCGAAGCGTGCCTCGGCGATCATCGCGCGGGCCCCGCTGTCGCGCACGATGTAGGTGATCTCCGCGGCTGATAGGTGCCAGTTCAGCGGGATGAGTCGCATGCCGGTGCGCTCGCGCGCGATCACGACCTCGGCGTACTCCGCACGGTTGGAGGACAGCAGCGCCAGCCCGTCGCCGGGGCGCAGGCCGGCCGCCCGGAGAACCCGGACAAGCGCGTTCGATCTCGCGTTGAGTTCGCTGAAGGTCAGCGCCTGCGCGCCGTGGCTCAGAGCGATGCGGTCCGGGCTGCGTGAAGCCCAATAGGCGACCGCCATCCCCGACCGCGCTGCGACGAGTGCCTGCTCGAGGTCGCCTTCGCTGCCATCCATGTGTATCGCCTCTCGTGGTGGTTCTACGTCGACTTCACGGTGGACTTGCCGCGTGATGTCGGTGATGAATCGTGACGCTGCGGCGGCTCTAAGCCGATGCAGCGATCCCTTACGCTCCGCGCATGGACTCGCTCGCGAGAATTGATGTCAACCTGCTGATCGTCCTCAACGCGCTGCTCAAGGAGCGGCACGTGACCCGGGCCGGGCAGCAGGTAGGGCTCACCCAGCCGGCGACCTCAAACGCACTGAGCCGGCTTCGCCGGATGTTCGAGGACCCACTGCTGCGTCGCGTCGGCAGCCGCATGGAACTCACGCCGCGCGCTGCCGCTCTTCGCGAGCCGGTACGCGAAGCCCTCGAAGCGATCCGCTCGGTGTTCCAGGACGGAGAAGAATTCGATCCGTCGACCGCGCAGGGTTTCGTGCGCCTGTCGACTACGACCACGTGCTGCTCGTGTTGCTGCCGAAGGTGATCGAGCGACTCGCGGCCGAGGCGCCGGGAATCGATTTGGACGTCAGCCAGTTCGGCATCCTCGACGACATGGACATGCTGGTACGCGACGAACTCGATCTGGTGATCGGGCTGGTCCAGTCGGTACCTGGGCGAGTCCGCGTCGAACGCCTGTTCCACGACGAAGTCGTCTGCATGCTGCGCGACGGCCACCCGGCACTGGCCGGCACAACGAGCACCGACGAGCCCCTCTCGCTCGACGGCTTCCTCGAGTTCCCGCACCTGCGCATCGCGCCGAGAGCGACCCATCGCGGGGCGGTTGCGTCGGCGCTTGGCCACCTGCGCCTGCAGCGTCGCGTGGCCTGCCAGGTCCCGGACTTCCTCGCCGCGCCGTTCCTCGTCGCCCGCTCCGACCTGATCACCGTCCTGTCGAGCCGAGTCGCGCAGCAGTTCACCGAACTGCTTCCCCTGACGACACGACGGGCGCCGTTCGACCTCGACGGGTTCGATACCGAGATGCTGTGGCACGCACGCTCGGACGCCATTCCGCTCATGGAGTGGCTGCGGGCGATCATCTCGGAGGAAGCTGCGCGGCTTCGGGAGCTCGACGAGGATGATCAGGACGCCGTGATGCCCGCGTCGACCGGCAGCGTCACGCCGGTCACGTAGCGGCCGTCGTCGGACACGAGATAGAGGACTGCCCGGCTCACGTCGCTCGCGTCGATGACCTCGACCGGCATGGGGTTGGCCAGCTTGCTCACCATGTCGGGGTTGGCCGCGACGTACTGCGGGAAATAGTCGTTCATCACCATCGGCGTCGCGACCCCGGTCGGATGGACCGAGTTGACTCGGATCGAGTGCTTGGCCAGCGCACCGGCGTAGCTCTTCATCAGGCCGACGACGGCGAACTTCGACGAGACGTACCCGTCGTAGCCGCCGGCCATGTCCGTGGACGGGGCCCACAGGCCCGCGGCCGAACTGGTGATCACGATCGCCCCGCCTGTCCCTTGCGCGATCAGGGTGGGCACTGTCGCCTGCAGCGTGTTCCACACGCCGACGAGCATGACGTCGACGGCGTCGCGGAAGGCCTGCCGTGACTGCGTGTGCGGCGGCAGGGTGTGAGTCATGACGCCTGCGTTCGCGATGACAATGTCGACGTGGCCGAAGCGATCGATCCCGGCGCGCCACGCACCCGCGACCGCGTTTGGGTCGCGTACGTCGGCCCGGACACCCAGCATCGACCGCCCGGTCTTCTCGACCAGGCGGACGGTCTCTTCGAGATCGTCCGGCGTGGCCATCGGATAACCGACGGTGTCGATCTGCGCGCAGATGTCGAGACCGATGATGTCCGCACCCTCGTCGGCCAGCGCGACAGCGTGGGAGCGTCCCTGGCCACGCGCAGCTCCGGTGATGAAGGCGATCTTCCCCGCGACTCGGCCTGTCCGTGTATCCATGACACTCCTCAACGTTTCCTTGCCTCGATCGGTTGGCCCCACGCACGTTAGGTCTGCACCGTCGGGCCTCGGAAGTTCCGATTTCGCATGCGCCGCAAGCCGTTCTGTGAATACGCACAATCCCCGCCTCTGGGCTGGGCGGGTATCGGTGGAACACGCGCAATCACCGCCGATGATGAGCACGCATGCAGATTGACCATTTCCGGATCGTCTGCGGCGGTGATTCTCTTCCGGCACTAGGTCGCCGATGCTGTGGCACGCGAGTCGCGTCGCCGTACTGCCGATCACGTGACGAGATCCAGACAACGTCCGGCGCTTCGAACCACGAGCCGCCCGATCCCGGGAGAGACATGCTTCGCTCATCATTGATTGCCGCGAGCTGCTGTGCGCTGCTCGTGGGGGTGTCGGCGTGCTCGTCGTCGACGGGTGCGGGGAGCCCGTCCGGGCCTCCCTCGAGTGGCGGGTCGTCGGGCGGATCGCTATCGCCGGCAGCAGCCGGCGCCAAGACCATCACCTTCGGCCTGGCCAACGACGAGGGCGCCGGCGTCAACTTCCCCGAGTACCGCATCGGAGCCGAGGCCGCGGTCAAGTACATCAATGCGAACGGAGGCGTCAACGGGTCGCAGATCAAGCTGATCATCTGCAAGGCGGACGGCTCACCCGAGGGGTCCATCAACTGCGCCAACAAGTTCATCGACGCGAAGGTCGCTGCGTATGTCGCCGGTCTCGACGTCAGCTCGGACGCGGCGCTTTCCGCGCTCAAATCCGCCGGAATCCCCTACGTAACACCGACGGCGTGGGGTGATGAGCAGGCCAAGGACTCCAACGCCTTCGACCTGCACACGGCGAGCGACGCGTTCTCCGTGGCGGCGATCAAGGCGCTCGCCGACGCCGGCGCGAAGAACATCGCCAACTTCCACTACGCCATTCCCCACAGCGTCCAGGCCGAACCGGCCTACAACGCGGCCGCAGCAAAAGACGGCGTCAAGCTGTTCCACGTCCAGGTCCCGGCGACCGGCGCTGACTGGTCGGCGGCGGTCACTACAGCTCTGGCCAAGAAGGCAGATGCCATGATCGGGTTCTTCAACGAAGCCGACTGCACGAACTTGGTGCGGGCGGCCCGCGCCGCGGGCTTCACCGGGCTGATCGCGGTCGGCTCCTGCTCGGACTACGTCAAGGCACTGGGAGCCGCCAGCGAAAACACGATCACGGTGGCGGACAAGTGGCCGACTGACCTCCGGTCCAGCGCCCCGCCCGCTGTCCAGAAGCAACTCGATACTTATGTCGCAGCGATGAAGGCCGATGGCAACGGTGACCTGGCCTCCGGTCTGGCGCGCAACTCGTACTCGACGTTGATCGAACTGGCGACGATCATGAAGGGCATCTCGGGGCCGATCACCGCGGCTACGCTGAAGACGGCACTCAACGGTATTCGCGACATCCCGGGCGACTTCGGGCCCGAATTGAAGTGCGCGGATCACCCGTGGCCCAGCCAGCCCCGGACCTGCAGTTCCGAGGTTCTCGCGATCAAGGTCGTAAAGGGTCCGAACGGTCCGAAGCGGGTCGCGGTCGGTGGCGGTTTCGTGGACGTCGCTCCATTCGCAGGCTGATGCGCGATCCCGTGCTGTCCGCAGCAGGAGCAGGGCACTGCGCTCATGAGAGCGACCCAGGGGTGACTGACTGATGCAGCAGCTGCTGCTGTTTGCCGCGACCGGACTCGGCGCGGGTGCGGTTTACGCCGCGCTTGCACTGGGTCTGATCGTGACGTTCAAGGGCACCGGCGTCATCAACTTCGCCGCCGGAGTGGTCGGACTCTGGTCCGGCTACGTCTACCAGGAGTTGCGCTCCGCCGGCGACTACGTGTTGCCGGTCGTCCTGGTGCCGTCACGGCTGCACGTCGGACGACCGGGCGAGATCCCGACCGTGATCATTGCCGTGGTCACCGCAATGGTGCTGGGCGTCATCATCCACTTCCTGGTTTTCCGCCCGCTCAGGTCCGCACCGGCCCTCGCCAAGGTGGTGGCGTCGGCTGGGGTGATGCTCGCCCTGCAAGCACTGATCGTCCTGCGGTTCGGCACGGACCAGCGCTCGGTCGATCCGATCCTGCCGAACGAACCGGTGAGCCTGGACGGCATCGGGGTTCCGCGGGACCGGGTATGGCTGTCCGGCATCGTCATCCTGCTCGCGGTGATCGTCATGGTGTGGCTACGTCGCACCCGCAATGGTTTGGCCCTCCAGGCTGCGGCGGAGAACCGACAGTTCGCGTCGTACGCCAGGTTCTCACCCGACGTCCTCGCGGCGACGGCCTGGGCCGTCGCCTCCGGCTGTACCGCGCTCGTCGCCGTTCTCGCGGCACCCTTGACCGGTCTCAACCCTGTCAGCTACACACTGCTCGTCGTTCCGGCGCTGGCGTGCGCACTCGTCGGCCGTTTACAGCGAGTCGGGATCGCGGTGGCCGCCGGTTTGATACTCGGCGCGCTGCAGTCCGAGACGACCTTCTGGGCGACCGAGACCTGGTGGCCGCACTGGGCGACGGTCGGAGTGGGCAGTGTTATCCCTTTCCTCGTCGTTGTTGTCGTGCTGTTCACACTTGGTCGGTCGTTGCCGACCAGGGACGCGGAGAGCGTCGCGAAGTTGCCGGTCGTCCGGCCTCCCCGCGCGACCACCCGCAACGCGCTCGTGTCGATCGTCGTCGGGGTGCTGCTGATCGTCCTGACGCACGGCAGCTATCGCTTCGGCATCGTCACGAGCATGATCATCAGCGTCATCGCGCTGTCGTTCGTAGTGCTCACCGGTCTGCTCGGCCAGGTCTCTTTCGCCCAGGCCAGTTTCGCCGGGGTGGCTGCGTTCACGTTGTCCAAGCTGACTCAATTCACTGGAATCGGTTTCCCGTGGGCACCGCTCCTCGCCGCCGCGATCGCGGCACTGTGCGGTCTGATCGTCGGCATCCCGGCGTTGCGCATCCGGGGTGCCCAACTGGCGGTGGCCACCCTGGCGCTCGCCTTAGCGGTCGATCAACTGCTGTTCCAGAACCCGTCGTTCAACGACATCGCCCACGGAAACACGGTCGATTCGCCGCGCCTGCTCGGGTTGGATCTCTCGGTGCGCGCAGGGACAGACACCGCGCGGGTCACCTTCGCAGTGTTGGTGCTCGTGGTGCTGGCCTTAAGCAGTTTCGCCGTGAACAACTGGATGCGGAGCTCGACCGGCCGGCGTCTCATAGCCGTGCGATCGAACGAACGCGCGAGTGCATCACTCGGCATGGACGTAATCCGCACGAAGCTGCTCGGGTTCACCCTGTCGGCGTTCATCGCAGGCGTAGGCGGGGCGCTGCTCGCGTACTCGCACGGATCGGTATCGAGTGATTCCTTCGCCACACTCGTCGGGATCTCGTTCCTCCTCTACGCCTACCTCGGCGGGATCACCAGCGTCAGCGGGGCATTGATCGCGGGAACGCTGGCGCCGCTCGGCATCGTCTACACACTCGTCAACCGGGCGGTGCCGAGTTTCTCTCAGACCAGCTACCAGCTGATCGCGGCGCTCGGTCTGATCGTGACCGCGGTAGCGAATCCGCAAGGCATCGCCGGTGGACTCCGCGACATCCTCTCGCGAATGACCCGGCGTGCACGCACGGTCGTGACGCCTGCGGTAGAGGAGACGCGGCCCGCGGCCGAGTCGGTCCGCCTACCTCGAAAGGCTCACGTTCTCGCCACGGACGAGACTCGCCGCACGACGTTCGACGCGTCACGGGCTGGGCTCCATCTGGCCGGTCTGTCCGTCCGTTTCGGCGGCGTCCGAGCTCTCACCGACGTGACCCTCGACGTCCGGCCGGGCCAGATCGTAGGCCTCATCGGAGCCAACGGCGCCGGCAAGACGACGCTCATCGATGCCGTCAGCGGGTTCGTGCCTGGCACAGGCACGGTGTCGCTCGGCACCACGAGACTGAACGGCATACCGGCCTATCGCCGCAACCGTCTCGGTCTGGCCCGCAGCTGGCAGTCGGGGGAGCTCGTCGGTGATCTCACGGTCGTCGACAACGTGCGTCCGGCCGGCGAGCGGTCGACCCTGCTCACGTCTCTACGCGACCTGGTCCACCCAACAGCGGGCGGACCTGACCGGCACGTTACCGCGGCGCTCGCACGGGTCGGACTCGCCCTCGACGAGCGGTACCCAGGGGACCTGTCCCTCGGTGAGCAGAAGCTGGTCAACGTCGCGCGATGCCTGGTGGCCGAGCCGTCGGTGCTGCTGCTGGACGAGCCCGCCGCCGGTTTGTCGACTCATGAGACCGGACGCCTGGCCGCAACGCTGCGCGAGGTCATGACCGGGGACATGTGCGCGCTGCTCGTCGAACACGACGTCGCGATGGTGATGGACCTGTGCGATCACGTCTATGTCCTCGACTTCGGCCGGATCATCGCGCACGGCACGCCGTCGGAGATCCGGAGAAACCCAGCAGTGGTCGCCGCCTACCTGGGCGTCGAGGCCGAGCCCGAGCCCGAGCCGGTGGCCGGCGCATGACCGACGCGCTGGAGATCGACGGTCTTATCGCCGGGTACGGCGGCGTGCCGGCAGTACACGGACTTGATCTGACGGTTCGTCCCGGCGAGGTGGTGGCGCTGCTCGGCCCCAACGGAGCGGGCAAGACGACGACCCTGCTCACGATCATGGGCGTACTGCGTCCGGTAAGCGGTTCGGTCCAGCTGTTCGGGACGGCCACGAGCACCGCCGCCCCCCATCGGATCGCCCGCCGCGGCGTCGCCCTGGTCCCCGACGACCGTGGGATCTTCTTCCAGCTCAGCGTGGCGGAGAATCTGCGCCTGAGGCGTCGCAGGGGCTCGTCCATGACGGCGAACCGCGTGTACGACCAGTTCCCGGCCCTGGCCTCGATTGCGAGCAGGAAGGCCGGGCTTCTGTCCGGTGGTGAGCAACAGATGCTGGCGGTCGGGTGCGCCCTGATGAGTGAGCCGCGTCTGCTCATGGTCGACGAGATGAGTCACGGCCTTGCCCCCGTGATCGTCGCGCAGCTGCTTCCGCAGCTCAGAGAGCTGGCTGAACGGCAGAACCTCGCGGTGTTGCTGGTCGAGCAGCACGTGCGGGCAGCGCTCGACGTCGCGCATCGCGCGTATGTGATCTCCCGGGGGCAGCTGGTCACCTCGGGCGATGCGGCCTCGCTGCGGGGCCGACTCGACATGATGGAGGCCGGCTACTTCGGCGGGGCCGAGGCGATCGGTACCTCGGCACAGTGGAAGGACACGGGAGAAACGGCATGACGCAGCCACATCGGTTCGAGGACGAGTGGGCGATCAGGCGCACCCTCGAGCGTTACTGCCGAGCCGTCGACGACAATGAATTCCGCTCGGTCGCCGAGCTGTTCACCGACGACGCAATTCTAGAGTTCGGCGGACAGCTCCTCGACGGCCACGAGCAGATCCGCGGCTACTTCGACGCGGTGCACGGTGCCGGTCGGGCACCTGTCACCGGCGTCCATCTGCTCGGCAACTGCATCGTGGACTTCGACGGTGACGCCGCGACGGTGTCGACCGACTTCGTCCACGTCTGGCGGGTCGGGTCGGGAGACGGCATCGATGCGTCGGCAATCCTCGCCGGGGAGCACCTCGGCCAGATCCCGATCGCGGGCCGCTACATCGACCGGATGCGGCGGGTCGACGGTGACTGGCTGATCGCCGCCCGAGGCGCAGAGCTATATGCGACGTCTCCCCGCGTGGCCGGCCATGCCGGACCCGGGCCGTCCACGGCCGATCACATCCGCATGCGTACGACGGTAAAGGTGCGCGAAGGACGAGTCGAGGAATTCGAGAAGCTGCTGTCGCTCGCGGCATCGGACTCGGTGGCCGAGGTAGCGAACCGGTCGAACGGCGTGCTCGGCTACAGCGCGCATTTCGACTCCGAGACCCGTGTCGCGGTGCTCTACGAGCACCATCGAGATCTTCCGGCGCTGTACGCGCATCTGGCGGTCGGGCCCGAGCGACGTGCCGCCCTGCGTGAGCTCTGCGACCCGCACGGGCCCACCGAGATCTTCGGCGCGCCTCCGGCCGAGCTGTTGACGACGCTGTCCAAGCTCGGAGTCGACGTCCGGGTGTTTCCCGCCGTGCTTTGCGTGCAGGGTGACCTATGACTGGAGATCCGATCATGAACGCGACCGACGGGTGCGGACGCCACAAGCATGACGAGCTGATCATCGGTGGCAGGTTGTGCCCTGCAGCCGGTCCAGGCTTCGTGGTCGTGCACTCGCCCGCCGACGGGACGGTCGTGGGACACGTCCCCGACCCGGTCACAGCCGACGTCGACTCCGCAGTGCACGCGGCGCGACAATCGTTCGACGCCGGCCAGTGGCGGAGCACCCCTGTCGGTGAGCGGGCTCGCGTCCTACGCGAGGCTGCGGACCGGCTCGAGCAGCAGCAGGAGGAGCTCGCGCGCCTGATTACCGCAGAAATGGGTTCGCCCATCGCGTTTTCCCGGTTCGGCCAGGTGGCGCCCGCGATCGGTCAGCTGCGCTACTACGCCCATCTCATTGAGGACTTCGCGTTCGAGCACACGCTGACCGGCCTGGGGCGCACGGTCGTAGTACGCGAGCCGGCCGGAGTCGTGGCGGCCGTCGTCCCGTGGAATGCGCCGCTGTTCATTGCGGTGAACAAGATCGCTCCTGCACTGGCTGCCGGTTGCAGCGTGATCCTCAAACCTGCCCCGGAGTCGCCGCTCGACTCATACCTGCTCGCCGATGCGCTGATGTCGGCCGGGCTCCCGGCCGGTGTGCTCAGCGTCCTTCCGGCCGGACGTGGGGTGGCCGAGTATCTGGTGAGTCATTCCGGTGTGGATAAGGTGACCTTCACCGGCAGCACGGCGGCGGGCCGCCGGGTGATGGCCGCGTGCGGCGCGAACATCACGCGGGTGACCCTGGAACTCGGGGGCAAGTCCGCTGCGGTGATCCTCGATGATGCCGACGTCGACGAGCACCTCGCCGGGCTGATGATGCGGATGTTCGCCAACAACGGCCAGGTCTGCACTGCTCAGACCGCGTGCTGGTGTCCCGCAGGCGTCGGGACGACGTGCTCGCAACCCTGACGGCAGCGGTGAAGGCCATGGAGGTTGGCGACCCGTCGGCCGAGGGGACCGACCTCGGCCCACTCGTGTCCGAGCGTCAGCGCGAGCGGGTCGAGGGTTACATCCGAGCCGGACGGGACGCGGGCGCGCGCGTGGTGACCGGCGGTGGCCGGCCCGATCATCTCGAGGCTGGTTGGTATGTGTCCCCGACCCTGTTCGCCGAGGTCGATAACCGCATGACGATCGCCCAGGATGAGATCTTCGGGCCGGTTGTCTGCGTCATCGACTACGAGGACGTCGACCACGCAGTGGCGCTTGCGAACGACTCGCGCTATGGCTTGTACGGGTCGGTGTGGACTGCCGACGTCGACCAAGGCCTTGACGTGGCGCGGCGCATTCGCGTCGGGAACTACAGCGTCAACGGAGCTTGGGGCGCGGCTGATGCCCCGTTCGGGGGTATGAAGGCGTCCGGCTTCGGTCGCGAACTCGGGCCAGCTGGGCTGCTTGCCTTCGTTGAGGACAAGTCGATCCATCTGCCCGTGTAGGCGCTGGACACCGCTCGCCATTTGGGTGTCAGGTGGTGGACCGGTCCGCACTCTTTGACACCAGGTCGTCGAAGTCAGGCTCGTCGACCCGGTTCCAGTACTCGACCCCGCGCCATGGCATGTTGACCACGATGCGTCCGCGCGAGTTGCGGTAATAGGACGTCAGGCCGGGATGGGTCCAGATCATCTTCTCGTGGGCGGCGTCGACGTCCTGGTTGTAGCGGAGAAACGACTCCGGACTCGGCTCGACGGACGTCAGACGCTGCTCGGTCATGCGGCTCAGGAGCCGAATGATGTAGTTGGCCTGCGACTCGGCCAGGGAGAAGTAGCTGCCGCCTCCTGAATTGGTGTTTGGGCCGTAGATGTAGCAGAAGTTCGGGAAGCCCGGGGTCATGATGCCCAGGTACGCGCGGGCGTCGTCATCGGACCACGCTGTCCGCAGTAACTCCGCATTCCGGCCACTGACATTCACGGTGTGCAGGAACCGCTGCGCGGAGAAACCGGTGCACAAGACGACGGCGTCAGCTTTCCATTCGCGCCCGCTCGCGGTGCGGACTCCGTCGGCGGTGAGCCGCTCCACCGGATCGGTGATGAGCTCGACGTTGTTGGCCTTGAGCGCGGCGTACCAGCCGTTGTCGAGAAGCATGCGCTTCCCGTAGGGCGGATAAACCGGCGTCGCTCGGTCGACGAGGTCCGGGTGCCCGTCAAGCTCTGTGGCGATGTAGCTGGCGAGGAACTGCCGGAGACGGTCGTTGCGCTCGTTGATCGCATGGGCGTGACCTTTCCAGCTTGCGTCCCGTTGCATGCTCGAGTGCCGCTTGTCGCCGAAGGTCCAGCCCAGGCGAAAGCGGTACCAGCCGCGGTAGAACGGCACCGAGTCCATGACCAGGTGGATGTCCTCGCCGACGGCCTGGAAGTACTTTGCTGCCGGCGCCACCCATTGGGCCGAGCGCTGAAATACGCCGACGGCCGCCGCCGCACTGTGTACCGCCGGCACGATCTGCATTGCGCTCGCACCGGTGCCGATGACGGCGAAGCGGCGACCTTCAACATCTAGTCCGTCCGGCCACTGCGAGGAGTGGAAGATCGGCCCTCCGAATTCGTCGAGACCTGGGATGGGAGGAACGGACGGCGTGCTGAACACTCCGACGGCGCTCACGACGAAGTCGGCCTCGACCGTCCTCGCGACCCCGCCGTGGCGAACTGTCAGCGTCCATACGTCGCGATCGTCGTCCCATACGCAATCGGTCACCTCGGAGTCGAACTCGATGTCGTCTCGGAGCTCGTAGTTCGAGGCCATGTCCCGGATGTACTCGAGCACCTCGTCTCGCTTGGCGAAGTAGCCCGTCCACCGGCGGGGATAAAACGCCCACGAGTAGAGGAAGCTCGGGGTATCGACGCCAGCGCCTGGGTAGGTGTTGCTGAGCCACACGCCGCCCACGTCGGCTCCGCGCTCGAAGACCGAGTAGGTGAATCCGGCGTTCTTGAGCGCGAGGGCCATGGTGAGGCCGCCGACACCTGCACCGATGACGGCGACGCGTGGCCCCGCATCGGCTGCCGGAGGTTGTCCGTCACGGCTGACGGTAGGGCGTGTCTCGAAGCCCATCTCGACCGCGGTCATGTGTCCGTACTCGATCGACACGTCTTCTCCGACGCAGGTGCTCATCATCCGCTGCAGTTGCTCGCCACGAGGTGCGGAGACCGCGGGGGCCGTGCCGCTCGCCCAACGAATGATCGCCTGCCAGGCCGCGGACCTGACCTCGGCCTGCGCCCGCGTTGATAGACCGCCGTCGTCGTCGTCGTCGATACCCTTCGGCCGACGTGGCCGATAGGGCGCAGCCAGCCACTTCTTCTCGCCGGTGAGCTGGTAAACCACCATGAGTAAAGAGGGGATGTTCGCGGTCTCCAGAGCCGCGAAGAGTCGATCACCGGACGGGCCGGCGGTGCTGACGACCACAGCCTTTCCTCCTGTCGATGGACCTGTGCGGGCGTCCCGCGTCGGCGACCGCCATTCGGGCCTGGTGAACCGACGCAGCGGACCGGGTTGTGGTGTACCTGCCGGGCGTCGCATTGACCGGAGTGGACCAAACGTACCTACGATCCGGCACGAGGGAGATGACACTTCATGATGTGCGGGCATTGCGCGCACAAATGTCTGTGAACACTGCTCAGAAGCCGAGATCGCGCCCGGTGAGCTCCTTCATAATCTCGTTGGATCCGGCCCAGATGCGCGTCACACGAGCGTCCATCCACGCGCGGGCTACGCGGTAGTCACGCATATAGCCGTAACCACCGTGCAACTGCACGCAGCCGTCGAGCACGTCCTGCTGCACTTGGGCCGACCACCATTTGGCCTTCGCCGCGTCCACCGCCGTGAGTTCGCCGCGGGTATGCGCCATGTTCGCTAAATCGACGTACGCCTGAGCCACGTCGAGCGATGTGACCATTTCGGCCAGCCAGAACTTGTTGTGCTGGAATGTGCCGATGGGAGCGCCGAAAGCGCGACGACCCTGTGCATAGACGATCGTATCGTCGAGAATGGGACGAGCATGCGCGAGGTTGGCGAGCGCGGCGCCGATGCGCTCCTACGGGAGCAGCTGCACCCTCGGACCCACTACCGTCACGGATTTATGGCCCAGGCCGGCGTCTTGACACGAGCCGCCCACCGGCGCCTTGTCGTCTTGCGGAAGAACCGCGATCGTCGGCGCTGGGCATGATTCAGTGAGGGCCGATAATACCCATTATCGGCGTGTTGCGTACCGTGCCAATCTGCTTCTCGGAAGCTCGCTGCTCAGCCCGGGTCGGCGCATCACGTCCTCCTGCCAGTGCCACCCCACTCCGCATCCCAGCATCACAATCTCGCCGGGCGGTGGCCGTTCCAGCGAACCGAGCGCGCGGCGTCGGCCGGCCGGCGCAAGCCGGCTCCATGTCACCTGAGGGCTGCGGGAAGGCGCACCGCTGCTCAGACTGCGATTGACATAACGTGGGCTTCGCTGATAGCGACTTGGCAGGCGGCGCCTATCAGGGCTGCACGCCGCCAGGTGTTTACCGGCCGCAGACCGCCGGTGGCAGCTCGGCAGAGCAGAACGCGTTGCCGGCAACGGCGAGGACGGTCTGGGTGGGGGCCAGGGACACGGCAGGGTGCCGCGGCAGCCACACCCGGTCCCGCCACAGGGCTGGTCGAGCCGCCGCTCGCCACCGGGCCTTGGCCTGCTTTCGTCGGGTGTGGCGCTGCCGGTGGGTGAGCCGGGTGCGTCCGCTGACGACATACAGCTGTCCTTCCACAGTTCTGTGAGTAACGACCGCCCAGCTGCGCCGGACCGCAGTACCTAACAGACCGGCCGCAGGCCGAGGGATGAAGCCCCCTCAGGCCCGTGCAGGTCAGCGCCGACCTGTACGGCGAGGTGCGGCAGGCCTGTAGGAAGTGAGGCAGGCCTACCCGACAGCAGGAGGATCAGGACCCATGTCGCGACGGCGGCACCCGAAGAAGGACGTCGAGCAAGCTGTCCGCACCGCGGAGGCTGCCGGCTGGTCGGTGACCGAGATTCACCGTGGGCACCGCTGGGGTCTGCTGACCTGCCCCGCCGGTCTTGACACCGTCACCTTGTTCTCCACACCGCGAGATCCCGCTACCGTGGGGAAGCGCATCCGCGAACAAGTCATCCGATGCCCCCACCGGTCCAGCTGAAAGAAGGCAGCCACCGTGGTGCACTCCTTCACGCTGGTAGTCGACGGCGCCGACCTGGTCAGCCCGAACAGCCCGGCCCCGGACGCTCTCTACCAAGCCGGCTGCGCCGACGCACTGCTGGTCAGCCACGGCGCTGAGCAGCAGATGGTGTTCGACCGTGAGGCCAGCACCTTCGCTGCCGCCGTCGCCAGCGCCATCACGGCCGTCGAAACGGCTCTGCCAGGTGCCCGCGTCGTCCGGGTCGACCGACTCGAGGCCACCGAGCGGCCTCCTCGGCAGCCGGTCTGACAGCAACGCATCACTGCCACAAGGGAAGAGCGGCATGCCAGTCCGGCCGGGTCCGGCACCCTCGTTTGTGGTGGTGCACCTGGAACGGCTGGGCCTGCGGTCCTGTGGACATGGTGCAAACCCACACTCAACGCCGCTCCGGGCTCGACATGCCCAGCCATCACGGTTAACCGCACCGGGCTCGCCGGCGAGGAGTTAGCCCGGGTCCACGGCTGATGTTGTCGGCTGACGGCGTGCCGTGTGTCCGTGGCCATGTAAGAGTCCCCACTGGTGGCCAACAAAAGGTCGCCACTGGTGGCCATAGAAAGTCCCCACCTCGCGTCCGTCGTGTCTGCCCCGAGCTGAGGTCCTGGGCGGTGACGGTGGCGGTGTCGAAGCCAGCACCGCACACCGCCCAGGGGGCTCCATTGTTGTCTGCGAGGAAGCAGTTGGACGTCATCACCGCCTACCGCGAGGTCGGCACCTACCGCGGGGCCGCCCAGATGTGCGGGCTCACCCACAAGACCGTCAAGAGG
>JAABUZ0100003674.1_pt1 | contig 22327 bp, 27 predicted proteins | sample 5562091 | NCBI WGS metagenome assembly JAABUZ01 (sample SAMN12813069, study PRJNA571459) | rock metagenome | isolation source: Antarctica rocks | place: Antarctica: Victoria Land, Linnaeus Terrace sud | collected 2015-12-21
CGGGCGATTACGGCCTTCGTCGTCGAACACAACAAACACGCGAAGCCGTTCCTCTGGACAAAGTCGGCGACGGCGATCCTGCGCAAGATCAAGAAGTGCCATACTACTTATGGGTCAGCACACTAGCGTCGCAACTGCGGCATCTTGTGCCGCCGATGAAGCGGCAACGAACCGCGCGACGATCTCCGGGAGGACAAAGCCGTCGATCAATCCCGCAGCGAACAAGCCGCCGATCCCGACGGCGAAACTTACCAGTCCGGCGACGACCGGCCGGCGCGTGAGTCCGCGACGCAGCGCGTAGCTCGCGAATCCTGTGAGCAGCACACCGAGCAAAAGGAGCAACGTTCCATGCACGAGCCGATCGCGGGCACTGAGCGAGCCCATCTCGCGGAGTTCCGCCTGCGAACCGGCATGGCCGCTCATATGCGGATGCAGTGCCAAGGCGACGATCGCAAGCAGCACCGCGCCGACGATTGGGCCGACGGTTCGCAGGGGAGCGTCTCGTTCATATGCCATGGCTACGCCTAGCATGGTTACGGTAAATGTCGATGGACCGCGCCGGGGATTTGTCCGAAAGCAGACACCGCGCGGATGATGTCCGGAAGAGGAGGCGCTGCCATTCACGCTCGCAACGGTTCTGACCGGCGGGTCTCCAGGACGCGAGCAATGCTGCTGGCTTCGTTCGACCGGCTGCTGCTGACGAACGGCTACGAGGACGTGAGCGTCCGCGAAGTCACGGCGGACGCCGACGTTGGGCGCTCAACGTTCTACGAGCACTTCGAGGGCAAGCACGATCTGCTCGAACATAGCGTCGCGCGCGTTCTTGCGGTGATTGCCTCCGCGCCGGCGAGCTGCACACCGTCCGACGCGTTGCTAGACGTGCTGGCGCATGTCCGGGCGCAGCGCGCACTCGCGAGCGCTCTTCTGCACGGCTCGACCCGTGCGATCCTTATCGGCGTGCTCGCGCTAAAGCTCGAACGGCAACTCGCGTCGCTCGCCCGTCGTTCCGCCGCGCCGCCGATCGCTCCGCTCGCGTTCCTGTCCCTCTCGCTAGCCCAAGCGCAGCTGGGAGCAATCGACGCGTGGCTCAGCAGCGACGATAGTTGCGACGTACAGACCGCTGCACGCGTGCTGCACGCGACAACCCGCGCCGTCGTCGTCGCGATGTTCGGATCGAGCGGCTAGCCTGTGAGCTCACCGTTTTTTAACAACGATGAGCGGCCGGGCTTGCCGAGGGACGCAGCGTCCAACTCAAAGCGTTGCGGCTTGTAACTTTAGAGATTTCTATCATAGAGTCCAAAAACGACCCCTTTGGCATTTCGGCGCCTACGGCATCCACGTCGGTCGCAGCAGCGGATACGCGATGAGCCCGATCGCGGCGCCTGCGCCGACGAAGAGCTGGTCCGTGTCCGCACTCGTACGTCAGGGCAGTTCTGCCGCGTGGTTCAACAAACGTTTCGCCTCTGCGATTGCAGCCGCGTGTTGTCGACAGGTGTCGCATTCGAGGGCGTCACGATCGCAGAGGGTTCGATGCGCATCTCGCGCGGCACGCCGAATGGCGAGCATGTACGCGCTGCGCACGAAGTCCGGCGGAAAGTCCTCGTCGGAACGAGCGCGGCCCCGGCGCGTGGCCGGGGCCGCTTGTTGCTTCATGCCGCTGCGACCGACTCGGCCGCTACGGCCGCGCCGTCGACGTCTTCTTCCGCCGCATCATCGGCGTCCGCCGGCGCGCCGCGGAGTCCGAACTCCTCACCGCAGTCAACGCACGCACCGCGTGTCGGCTCTTCCTCGTACGGCTCGATCTCGGTGTGCAGGCACACACCGCCGTCTTCGGCGGCCGTCGGTATGGCATTCTGCGCGCCGAGCGGATCGTCGACGATCTCGTATCCGGCGAGCAGCGCGTCGTCCTGGCCCTTCGGCCCGACGCCGCTGCCGTTCCAACCGACGTAGTCGGCTTGCTGGATCGGCGCGAACAGCTCAAGCGCGCGTTCCGTCGCCAGATGCGCGCTGACCGCGCCGATCATCGTGCCGATCTGGTCGACGAACTTCGCGACCTTCGGCTCACCGCCGGTCGCGTTGGCGCGTTGCTGACGCGCCGCGATCGCGGCGAGCCGCGCCTGGATGCGCTGCAAGTCGGCGAGGACGGAATGGTCGATGCGATCGGCGCGGCCGTACTCGGCCTCGAAGGCGCGGATACGCTCGTCGCGCTGCGTGCGCGCCACGTGGTACAGTTCGAGCGCGCGCGCTTTGGTGCGCGCGTTGGCTTCACTGCGGGTAATGTGCAGCGCAGGCGGCGGCGTGGTCGCAACGGTCGCTAGCGCGGTGCTGCCGTTGGTCTTGGCTTTACGAGACATCGTGTAATCTCCATCAGTCAGCGATGGTGAAGCCCATCATCAGGCGCAGTATCACTGCGCGACGCCGACGCCGCCGGCGTTTCGGGCTAGTCGCCGAAGATCTCGGCGACGATCGCGTGCATCGCCGGATCGCACGCGTGCAGGCGCTCGCGCGTCGCACGCGGCCACGGTGAGCGCACATCGTTCAGCACGTCGGCGTACGCGCGGACGCACTCAGCGAAGTATTCGTCGAGACCGGACGCCGCGTACGGCGTCACGAACGCACGCGCGCCCGCAAACGCAGCGCGAATGTGCGGATCGTAGCCACTGAGGTAGACGCCGTGGCCGAGCGCGCAATCGATCGCATGGGCGACCTCATGGCCGATCGTCATCGGCGTGAGCGCGCGCAGATATACCGTGCGCTCCTCAACGACGAAGAGTCCGGCCGGCGGTACTGGCCAGCCGTCGACGTCGACGCCGAGACGGCGCAACGCCGGCGACACGTCATGATAGCGTTCGCCGGCACGCAGCGGGCGCACGCGGCAGCCGGCGGTGACGAGCCGCTCCAGCAGCGGCATGGGATATGCGCGCAAATTATCCGCGATCACCGCGCGGTCGCATTCGCTCGTGTCGACGAGCAATGCGGAGACGACGTCGCTCGGGCGCGACGAAACAGAGCTTCGCATCGAAGCCTCCAAACGGAAGCGCGGCGCCCTTTTCGAGCGCCGCGCGAGTGCGTTAGTTCTGCGTTGCGCCGTTACGCGGCGCTGCGACGCCGGCGCGACCCGCGTCGCGCACATTCCTCGAACGCCGAGGCATCGAAGATGTCCGACGGAACGTCAACCGGTGCGTCTTCGAGCGGATGCGTGCCCAGCAGCCGCCGCACCACGTAGCCCGCGCTTAACAAGCGCGACGCATCGTCTCGCGTGAGCGTCGCGTAGTCCGGCGCGTCGACGGTCGGGTCGAAGTCCCACGCTTGCGCGCCGGTGCCGTCCGCTGCCATCGCCAGCAGCGTCTCGAGCTGCGCCACGCTCGGGCGCGTCGCGCGATAGAGCTCGCAAAGCGCGTTCGCGTGGTCGCCGGCGTTGCGGAACATCCACGCCGTCGTGACCGGATTCCAGACTCCGTTATGAGCCTTCATCGCCTTGCGGCAGAACTTCGTGCGGTCGTCGCTGATCGTGTAAAGCGTCGTCATTGGTCTGAACCCTTCTCCGCCCGAGGCGGTCGCTGTTGATGGGTCCGGCCAAGACGTGGACGCGATGGAACGGCGCAGCGGACAAGGGCGGCGTAGCCGAGCGTGGACCGGAACGTAGTGAGGACCGGTAGCGGCCCTTGCGTTCCGTCGCGACCACGGCTTAGGATCCAAAGATCAACAGCGATTGACTCGGGCGGAGAAGCGACACAGGCCGTTTGCTCGACGTTATGCGAACTGCAGAACTGCCGTGTTAATCAGTTCACTTCCGCATCGGCGCTCCACCATCTACTTCGAACCTGACGAGCAGTTTTCGAAGCAGTGTGACAAGCACTGCGCGTTCCTCCGGCGATAAGGCGGCGAGTAGTTGATCTTCGTTGGCAAGATGTACCGGCGCAACGATATCGACTAGGCGTAAGCCCTTCTTCGTTAGGGTGACGAAGACACCACGGCCGTCGTCCGGGTCAGGCTCACGCCGCACGAGCCCTTGGCTCTCGAGTCGATCGATGCGGAAGCTCGTGGTGCCCGACGTGCGCATGAGTGCACCCATCAAGACCTTCTGCGGCAATCGAAACGGTTGCCCGGAGCGTCGTAATGCGGCCAACACGTCGAACGCGGCTCTGGTCGAACCAAAGCGTCGAAACGTCCGTTCTAAGCCGGCATCGAAATACCAGCATAGACGGCCAACTCGACCAACGATGGCGGCCGGGGCCGTATCGAGATCGGGGCGTTCACGGGCCCACGCCGCAACGATGCGGTCTACGGCATCACGTGCTGCTTCATCCGGTGGCCCGTACATGTGGCTAGTTTGCTTCAATTCAAGAGATATGCTAAGATGCCTTCGCGGCGTACCGGCTGGGACCCGCTATGGCGGATCGACATTTCTTCGCCATTTCGGTCACGATTGAGGAGACCCGCAAATGAAGATCATCACGTACGACAAGTTCAAGCCTGGCGTTACGATGGAGACGATCACCCCGTATTTGCCTGAAGAGGTCTCCAACGTGTGGAGGCTCTGGAAAGCCGGCATCGTGCGCGAGAACTACGCACGAGCTGATGAACCCGGAGTCGTTATCGTGTTCGAGTGCGAGAGCGTCGAGCAGTGCAAACGTTACACCGACGACTTTCCGCTTACGAAGGCCGGGTTTATCGAGTGGTTTCACATTCCGGTGCAAATCGCTCTGCCGATCGAAACCTTGTTCCGAACAAACGTCGACGTGCACGAACCATACGACCGGACAACGCCGACTGCCGACGCTGCGCAAAAGCCGGGCGGGCCTGAAAGAACAGCGCCGCCCACGAACGCTGCAAAGGCCTGACATTATGCCCTCCGCAGCACGTATACCGTCACGTTCCCGCTGGATCGCGTAATGCAGCGGGCATATGGCCTCGACGTTCCGGACTCTCTCGACGATCTATGCGATCCGCGCCGCATGGCTCTGCTCGTGTACGACATGCAAGCCGGTATTGTCTCGCAAATCGTGGATGGCGCAGAGACGACGAGACGGGTGTACGAGATCGTCCAAGCGGCGCGCCAGGGGGGCTTCCGCGTATTCTATACGCGCCACATGTATCTGCCGAATGAAGTCGCCGGCGTTTCCCAGCTACGAACAGCCATGGCGTGGCAAGGTGTTAGTCAAGTTAGCGACGTCAAGCCGCACTTTCTGCGTGACTCACCGGAATTCCAACTCACCGCAGACCTTGCGCCAAGCGCGAGCGAGGCGATTTTCGACAAGATCACGATGTCAGCATTCGTCGGCACGCCCCTCGATATTGTGCTGCGTGATTGCGGTCTGAACGCTTTTGCCATCGTCGGCATCGCGCTTGAAATCGGCATCGAGCCGACGGTGCGCCACGCAATGGACCTCGGCTACATTCCTGTCGTCGTCACTGACGCATGCGGGTCGCGGGATAAAGTGGCCGCTGAGCGCTCGCTGGCCAGCCTCGCGTCGTTTGGCGGCTCCTTGCAGACCGACGTCGCGACGATCGTCAACGCTTTCCGCGCGCGATCAGGGCTTGGCGAGCAAGGCCGACGTGAATAAGGGGCGCTTTGAGGCCTTCAGCGACGGCGTCTTCGCCGTGGCGATCACGCTCTTAGTGCTGGAGATCCACTTACCAACACTTCACGATGTTGCGAATGCGCAGCTTGGACTCGCCCTGTGGCATCTGTGGCCGCAAGTGCTTACGTACGTCATCAGCTTTGCGACGATCGGCATTATTTGGCTCAACCATCACGCGATGTTTCACCTCGTCCAACAGATCGATCGTAACACGCTCATCTACAACATGCTCCTTCTCATGATCGTGTGCTTCATTCCATTCTCGACCTCCGTCCTTACAACGTACGGCATCCTCCGAGACGGCGTTTTTCTGTATGGCGGGACTTTGACCGCGATGGCGCTGGCGTACAACCTGCTCTGGTATCACGCCGTGCGGCACGTTGATAGCCTGGCGTGTGATCGACGCACCGTCGTACTGAATACCTTCCGCAATCTTAGTGGCAGCATTATCTATCTTGCGGCGACGTTGTGTGCGTTTTTCGATCCTCGTATCAGCGTTGGACTGTTTCTCACCGTCGCGGTGTTCTATCTCTTGCCGGGTAGAATTGACGCGGTGGTCGACGCACGCGGTAATAAGTCAGCTCCTGCGTCGACAGGTGCTTTGGAGTAACCGACCATGCTCGAGACGACCGATCGACCCCAACCCGACCGCTCACACATTGCGCCGGTCACGACGCGCGAAGAGCTGATCTTCCTATTGTCGCGGGCTTCGGAACTCGAACATGGTCTAGCCTGTATCTATCTCTACGCAGCGTACTCGCTGAAGAACGACGTCGCGGAGGGCGGCTTAACGGAGGCGCAGGCCGAACTCGTGCGTGGCTGGAAGCGGCGGCTCGCGCACGTAGCCGTCGAAGAGATGTTGCACCTGGCGCAGGTCACGAACATGCTCTCCGCCATCGGCGGTGCCCCACACTTTAAGCGAACGAATTTTCCCATGCCGTCGACGGCGTTTCCTTTTGGAATACGGCTGACGCTTCAACCGTTTTCAAAGGAAACCATCGAACGCTTCGTGTGCTACGAAATGCCGGAGGCGGGCGTACTTTCTGCCGAACAAGAGGCGGTCTACACCACTATTCGAGCACGAATCGTCGCCGCACAAGGCGGCGGTTCCGACGACATCGGCGAGGGCGGCGCACCCCTGAAGCTCGACACGTTCGACTCGGGGGCAAGCTGCGAGCCTTTTGAAATCGACTTCAAGACGGTCGGCGAGTTTTACCATAAGATCGAAACCGGCTTTAACGCGATACCGGAAGCCGAACTGTTCATCGGACCGCCGGAGGCCCAAGCCAACGCGCGTTTCGTCGATCTTGGCGGAGAACTGGTGCCCGTCGTCGATCGTGGCTCGGCGTGTGCCGGGATCGACATGATCGTCGAGCAAGGTGAGGCTCCGTCGAAGGCTCATCCCGATGCGCATTTCTGTGTCTTCGATGCGATCCGAAAAGAACTTGAAGAGGCGACGTCCGCGGCGAGCGCAAGCGGTGTTCCATTCGAGCCGGTTCGTCCAGTCATCGCAAATCCGATGACGCGATTCTACGAAGACACCTCAGGTGGAACCATCGTCCGCGACCCGTTAACACACGCCGTCGCCGACCTATTCAATGTCGCGTACGAGACAATGTTACTGATGCTATTACGTTTCTTCGCGCACACCGAGGAGACTGAGGCCGAGCTAGAGCACGTGTCGCGCGCGACGCTGCGGCTCATGACGACCATCATCCGTCCACTTGGCGAAGCACTCACGAAGATGCCGGTGGGCGATCCGAACTTTCCCGCAATGACCGCGGGGCCAGGTTTTGGCTACAACCGTGATGTCCATCTTCTGCCGCACAAGGGCGCCGCATGGATATTTTTCGGCGAGCGCCTACGCCAGCTCGCAACGATCGCGACGCGCCTACGAACCGCGCACGCACTACCGTCGGAAGTTGAAGAGGCGGCAGCCGCCCTGCAGGACCTCGCCGAACAGTTCGCTCCCGTCGACCGCTCGTGGAGTGCATGGACGGAACTTGCGGAACTGCGAACGATCGAGAAAGCGCTGCCGTGTGCGATCGCACCAGAGCTCGACGGTCCCTATCTTGTCACCAATCTTGAGAACTTGACGAACTCCAGGGGCGAGCGATTGGAGGCGCGGCCGGAAATGGCGCTGTGCCGCTGCGGCGGCTCGGCAAATAAGCCGTTCTGCGATGGAACGCATGCCCGTATCGGGTTTGCAAGCTGCAAGCTTGCGGGCCGCGTGGAAGACCGGCGTGACAATTACGCCGCCGGCTCATTGACGATCCATGACAATCGAGGCATCTGTCAGCATTCCGCCTATTGCACGGACGAACTCGCCTCCGTCTTCAACAACAAGCGCGAACCGTGGATCGATCCCAACGGCGCGAACGCCGAGCGCATTATCGCGCAGGTGCGCAAGTGCCCCTCGGGTGCCCTGAGCTATTCCATTGATGACGTCGAGCATCGCGACGAACAGCGTGCGCCGACGGTAATGATCTCAAAAGACGGCCCGTATCGAGTAACCGACGGCGTCGCACTCCAGGAGGATGCGTGGGGCCAGGGCTCGTCGCGCGAGCATTACACAATATGCCGGTGCGGTGGCTCCAAGAACAAGCCTTTCTGCGACGGAACGCATTGGACCAACGACTTTCACGACGAGAAGAACTGACGTTATTCTGATTCACAAGGGGAAATTTGATGACTTCAACCGCCGCGACGTCTGCTGACCATCACCAGGTCCTCGACGCGTTCAGCAGCACGAAGGTTCTCATGGTCGTGGCCAACCCGAGCGTCAATCCAAAGCTCGGATGGCCGCTCGGATTTTGGGCAGCCGAACTCATGCACCCGTATTTCGAGTTCACCGACGCCGGATTCGATGTGACGATTGCGAGCCCGGATGGAGGAAAGGTTGAGCCCGATGCGTTGAGCGACCCGCGCGATTCATCTAAATGGTCGGCCGGCGACCTCATCTCGATGGGTTTCCTTAATACGCCCGAGTGCGTCGCGCTGCTGGAGAAAACTCCCAAGCTTGCGGACCTCGATTGGTCAGCCTACGACGCGCTCGTGGTGTGTGGTGGGCAGTCGCCAATGTTCACGTTCCGGGAAAACGAAGATCTCAAGCGCGCAATCCGCACGTTCTACGAGGCAAAGAAAGTCACCGCCGTTTTCTGCCATGGCGTCGCGGCGCTTGTCGATCTGCAGCTCACTGACGGTTCCTATCTGATAAACGGAAAGACCGTCACGGGCTTTTCCAATGTTGAGGAGGAGTTCTCAGACGCCTTCGTTGGTCAGCAAGTCATGCCGTGGCGGCTAGAAGACGCCCTGAAAAAGCGCGGCGCCAACTATGTGATGGGTGGCCGCTTCAAAGCATTCTGCGTCCGCGATCGAAACCTCATCACCGGCCAGCAGCAATATTCCGGCCGCAAAGTCGCACGACTCGTCATTGACGCCTTAGGCGCATAAGCGGTGCGCATTTGCGTCGTTGGGCCGGGACGCATCGGCGGCAATTTGGCCCGACGTTTTAGAGCCGCAGGACATGACGTCGTTGCTACATTCGCGCGGCATGCCGAGGGCCCGAAATCTCTGCCGCCCGAGGGTGTCACGTTCATCGCCGAAGGAGCGACGGCAATCGCGGGTGCACAGGTTATCGTCATCTCCGTACCGTGGGCATCCATCGATGCCGCATGGGCATCGCTCGGCGACATTGGCGATGTGGCGATTGTCGATACGACCAACCCGTTCGCCGCCGACGGTATCGTCGAGTTGCCGACGACCTCTGCGGCCTTCAACGCACGGCGTTTCGGAGTGCGTCCGTACGCAAAGGCATTCAACACGCTGACGTCTGCCTTTCAGGTGGCCGCAATCGACAAAGCGTCCGCACATCGCGCCGCGATGTTCTATGCGGCGAGCGACCAGCGCGCGGCAGACGCCGTCGAACCCCTTATCGCGAGCGTCGGCTTCGTTCCGATATTCGTCGGCGGCCCGGCAGACAGTGCGTTGATGGAAGCGCCGCGGCGCCCCGGTGCGGTTTACGGCGAGGAATACACGCCTGACGACGCGGTGCGCGCCGTTGAAGCGTACCGGCGGGGCGTTCCAATTCAGCCGAGGCTTGCGTCCTCGTAAGGTCGCCATCATGCGATCGTAATGGTGTTGACGACGAAAAATGCGGTGTTCATCTCGAAGCGCGTCAAAAACTCCCGCAGTTTCCTTCAAGCGAATTGTTTCGGCGACGCTCCTCCTGTTTGCGCTGCAGAAAGGCGGCACTGCCGCAGCGGAAGAGCGCGCGAGTATCGATCTCGTGCCCCGCCTTTCGGAGCTAGTTTACGCCGACACATAGACACTGCGATCCGCACAATCCCGAAACGAGGCTTACAGCGGCCGCTCTAGCTCACGCAGCTCCGCAACGATCTCGCGAATGCGACGCTGAATATACGCGATCGGACTCCCGCCGGCATTGGTTTCCCCCCGAACCCCCCTTCCGTCGCTTGTCGCATCGCTCTGGGGTTCCGCGCTACGCGCGGGGACCGCGTACTCGGAGGCGATTGCTGCGGCAATCGCTCCTCCGTGCGCGGTAGAAGGCTCTGAAATAACAACGTCGTCGTTCACGATCGTGTCTGCAGAGCTCACCTCACCTATGCCAACATCACCAAGCAACAACGAAGCCGGAACGGGGGCGCCCTCAAAGTCTGATAGGGCGGGCGAACCCTGCACAGTCGGCGCCGACGCGCTCCCAACAAAGCGGACGACCGACGTCACAACGCTTCGGAGGAGCCGGTAGACTTCGCGGACGCTGATGGACAGGACGCGCGCGATCTCGCGGGCCGCAATCCCTTCTCGCGCATTTCTAGGGCCTGTGCGCGACGCTGACGCGCCGGAGCCACGTATTTCTCGCGCGTCATGCGAGAGCGCTCTCGCGCCGCCTCACGGGCCGCCTGACGAGCCTTCTCCCGCTCTCGCTGCGCCACGATCCGGGCTTCGCGTAGTAGCGGCGGGACGTCAGCGCGTAGCGCTCCCAGACCCAGCGCGCCACGCTCTTGACGATGTGACCGACCTCATTGGCCTTGAGAGGACCGCGCGGGCTCTCGGCGCCGACATCAGTCGCGATCTGCTCACCGCGATCGGCGACGGCACCGCACCATGCGTCGTAAGTGCCGATGCGCCAGTCCGCGACCGCAGCGTACGCCCAGCGCCGCAGCCGGTCGAATATTTCGACATTGCGGCCGATCCCGGTTGGCGGGCTCTTCTTCTGCGGCGGTGCAGTTAAGTCGACGTGCCGCGCGAGCTCGTCGAGCGAATACGGCGCCTCGCGACCAATCTTCGTGACATACGCACACGATAACGGGTTGTGGTGAAAGCGACCCGCGTACGCCGTATCGGCGCCGAGCGCCGCCGTGTACGCACGCTCGATCGCGGCCGCGTAGCGAACGACCTTGAGCCGACGCGAATCGCCGAAGTCCGTCTGCACCCACGCGCCGAGTAAATAGACCAGGTGCGCGTGGCCGTTGCTCGGGTTGATGACGACGAGATTCGGCGCCGGCAACTCCGCCTCGATCCACGCTGCACCGCCGCCTTCCGTGTCGATGTCGAAGCGCAGCGCCGTCAGCCAGCCCGGCGGGTCGGGCGCGATTTCGGCCATGCTCCGCGCGACCTCTCGCCGCTCACGGTAGGCACCGCGGCGAAAGTCGTCAGTGGCGTGGACCCGAAATGGAAGGGTCCGGGCGAACCGCTCGAGAGCAGGTTGAACCTGACCGGCGGCTGGCGCAAACGCTGCCGTCGGGGCCTTTCCAACCGCGCCTGCCTCGTGGGACTCAAGGCAATGCAGCGGCTAGGATGGACAGGTCCGGGTCCATCCGCTACGATGAACACGGCTCGCCACCTATGGTGCGAAGACCGCCCCGGATCTCCCGGACCGTGCCTAGTTTTCGAGGCGAGACACGGACGAGAGGTGAGAGGGACGAGCCTCAGAGTGGACGCCGCCGGTTCCTATGCCGGCGGCGTTTTCGATTTTTTAATCGATCATTGCGACGATTATGCGGTCCTCGCCGCAGCCGCGCAACAATCCCACACGATAGCGTCCCGAAAAGTGGGACGTTATCGTGTGGGAAGGGCCGTTTTGCGCGATCCCACGCGATAGCGTCTCACGTTGGGGGATCGGATCACGACGCGCGCACGCAAGGCGAGCCACTGCTCGAGGTATCCCTTGGCGGGCAAGGTGCGAGGATCGTCGGCATACGTCCAGCGTACGATCGCGCCGTCCGTGGTGAGCCGGTCGAGCGCGCGCGTAAGGCGTTCGCGCGTCCGCTTCGGATTGTTCCGGTCAATCGTTATGCCGCCGCGACTGCACAGCTCGCGGACCGTACGCATCAGGGTACCGGTGTCGTCGGTCTCATCGGCGCGTTGTAAGAAGTACCGCGCCAGATGCTTCTCGACGGCCTCTCGGTACGGGTCGTATTCAAGCACTGAGCGGGGGCTCCGCGCCGTCGCATCGTCGGGATCGTACCAAGTTCCCGGGCGATAGCGAATGCGCGCCAACCGATCCGACCGGCGGCGGACCTCGGCGATGAGCACCACACGCGCGAAGTCCTCGTCACCTTCCACGAGGGTGGGGTCGTCAGGGCGTAGGACGCGAACCCACGCGGAATCGAGGCGCGCGATCGATCCGAGCGTGTCCGAGCGATCGCCGGCGCGATAGCCCGCCTTCGCAAGTCCCGAGCGCGTCTTCTGGCGCAGCGCGCGGGCATCGAGCATCTGGTCGATGTAGAGCGTCCATAAGCCGTCTTCGTCGGGGTCGTTCGTAGCGACGTGAGACAGCATGATCTCAAGCGTGTCTTCATCGAGCGGGTTCCACGCCGGGACGCTCCGCCGAATCTCGTCGATTTGCTCCGCACGTAGCCGTCGCGCCGGCGTTGCGGCTCGCGGCTCACCCAACGGGCGCAGCATTACTTGACCGACGGCCAGCGCGTCCTCATGCGCAAGGACGAGACCGCGATCGGTCGCGGTGAACGCATGAGGATCGGATGCCGAGAGCACGAGGGTTGAGATGGCGCGCCGGCTTACGCTCGAGACGATCGGATAATCGCCATCCGGAACGGGCGAGGGGAGGTCATGGCGTGAAGGCTCGGCAGCGTTAATTTCAAGCCGGATCGCGGCCTTTGCGGGCGGCGCGATGGGCGATGGGGCATTGGACTCCGCCGCAAACGCGGCGAGTTCGCGCTGTGAGCGCCAAAGGGCTCGGGCGTCTCAAAGAGCGTGAGCTCTTCCGGCCGTCCGTCGAACCAGGCGCGGACGTGTTCAAAATAGGTGTCGACGCCCTCAACATCAGGAAGCTCGAGGACGATCGAGGCACCGTCGGGCCGCGGGATGCGCAACATGCGACTGGTCGCGGGTTCGGCCGGAACAACCACTTCGGCCACGACAGATGATGACGTCGCGACCGGGGCCACCGCGGACGCCGCCGACTTCTTCACACGTCGCGGTACGCGGGGTTCTTTACGATCGACGACCGTCGGCTCGCACGGGCGGTCAAACGCTGCCGCGATCTCCCGGGCGAACTGCTCTTTACGTATCTCGACGGAGCGGGAGAACCGCATCCGGTCGGTTCGGACGAAGTCAACGCGTACTTGCGCGAGGCGACGGGCGGCGATTTTTCGGCGAAAGATTTTCGGACGTGGGCGGCAACGGTCGCGTGTGCGACCGAACTCGAGGCGGCGGGACCTTGCCCGACGCAAGCGCTTGCGAAGCAGACCGTCGTCGCCGCCCTCGGGGTGACGGCGAAGCGCTTGGGCAATACGCCGGCGGTCTGTCGCAAGGCGTACGTGCATCCGGTGGTAATCGAGCGCTACCTCGACGAACACCGGCTCGACCTTCCAAAGCTGCGTGCCTCGCGCAAGGCGGGCGGACTGGACCTTCAGGAACGACGCGTCCTGGCGTTCTTGGAATGCGCTCGCGAACACGATGCGGACCGGGTGCGCCTTCACAAACTCGAACGATCCGTTGCGGTCGCAAAGAGAAATCGCGCCGTTCTTCGCGCTTCGGCGTAAGTACGTTTCGCGAGCCGATTTTCGCGACGCGCGAGCGGACGTTCGTGCGCACGACGGAGAACGGGAAACGCGCCAACCACACGCTAGGCATTGCCTCGCTCGGCGGCGCGACTGGCGGTGTCGAAGAAGATTATCTGCTGGTAGAACTCTTGACGTCGTGCGGCGTCATCTCGGTCGAAAACCAAGCGCGTATTTGACACAGCTCGACAGTGCCGGGTCTCGGCTTCGGCGGACGATCCGCGTGCAGCATCGCGCCCGCCGGAATGAGGAAAGAGCGTACGGTTACGGCGAGAGACGTTCGATACGCCAAACATCGCCGGCGCGGACGTACGCGATACGATCGTGGACGCGGTTGCGCCGGCCCTGCCAGAATTCGAACGCGTGCGGTGTCAGGCGATAGCCACCCCAGTACGGCGGCCGCGGCACCTCGATATCCTTGAAACGCTCGTCTTCTTCAGCCATCTGCGCTTCGAGAAAGGCGCGATCCGAAACGACGGCACTCTGCTTCGAAGCCCACGCGCTCAAGCGATGCCCGCGCGGACGCTCGGCAAAATACTCGTCCGATTCGTTTGCATCGATGCGCGCGACCGTTCCATCGATGCGAATCTGCCGTTCCAGTGCGGCCCAGTAGAAGAGCATGCCGGCTTTGCCGGCGCCCTCGAGCTCGCGGCCTTTCCGGCTCTCGTAGTTCGTAAAAAACACGAACCCGCGCGGGTCGAAGCCGCGTAAGAGCACGATGCGGGCCGAGGGCTGGCCGTCGGCAGATACCGTCGCTACGGTCATCGCATACGGTTCGGCGAGGTCGACGGTTGCGAGCGCACCACCGAGCCACGCTCCGAACTGCGCGAACGGGTCGGCCGCGACGTTCCCCTCGACGAGCTCGCCTTGCTCATAACTGACGCGCGCGTGCTCGAACGATGAAGCAGTGTTCACGAAGCGTTTCGGCGCTCGGAGGGGTACCGGCCGTAGTCATCTTTCATAACGCTCCTACGACTCTATCGAAGGGCTAGCGGGATGCGCGAGAGCTTGGTTTGGCGGAACGGAACCGGCTGCTAATGTCTTCAGGCTCGCGGTCGAATGGTTTTCTAAAAGGTGAACAGCATAACTCACACCATGGCGACTGTCTGCGAGCGGCCACAAGCGGATGCATAGCGGCCCGAGCACGGCTGATTTTCACGTCCTCGCGGGCGCAATGCCGCAGATCGTGTGGACCGCCAATGTCGAAGGCTGGATCGATTGGTACAATGCGCGCTGGTATGCGTACACCGGCCAAACGCCTGAAGAGGCGAGCGGCTGGGGCTGGCAGGCCGTGCACCATCCCGACGATTTTGCGGAGGTCATGCAGCGCTGGCCGACTTCGATCGCAACGGGCGAACCGTTCGAAATGGAATTCCGCCTGCGCGGCGCCGATGGGGTATTCCGCTGGTTCCTCACCCGGGCGTTGCCGTTGCGCGACGGCGCCGGGTCGGTCGTCAGATGGGTCGGCACGAACACCGATATCGACGAACAAAAAAAGCGTGAAGCGCGTCTCCGCTTTCTGGGCGATGCCAGTCACGTGCTCACGCGCACGCTGAACCTGCCGGATACGATGGATGCGCTCTTGCGCATCGTCGTGCCGACACACGCGGATTGGGCGGCGGTCTATCTCGTCGAAGAGAGCGGCCGGGTCAGTCGCATGGCGGAACATCATGGTGATGACGCGCCCGATGGAGTCGCGCGCGCCTTGGAAATTCTCGAGACGACCGCCCCGTCCGGACGCGGCGCCGTCGCGACCGCGCTGCGAACGGGCCGCGCACAACTCGATGCCAACGTGCGCTGCCGTTCGCACGACGACGAGCGCTGCAAAGACGTGGTCTCGTCGCGGATCGCCGTCCCGTTTTTCGTGGGTGGAACGTCGATCGGTGCGCTGGTCGCGTATACGACGACGCCACCTCGTCGCTACGGCGAAAACGATTTAGAGTTATTCGAAGAGTTGGCGCGACGCGCGGCGCTCGCAATAACGAACGCGCGGAGCTTCGAGCGCGAGCGGCACGTCGCCGCGGTGCTGCAAGAGGCCTCGCTACCTCGCATCCTGCCGAGGGTAGATCACCTCCACCTCGATGCGGTCTATCGACCGGGAAACGCCGAGGCGAGGATCGGCGGCGATTGGTACGACGCCTTCGCATTACCCGACGGCCGCGTCGCGCTGACGATCGGCGATGTGTTCGGAAGCGGGCTGCGCGCGGCCGTCACGATGACCAAACTCCGTCAGGCGATGCAATCCGCGGCACTGATCCATCCCGATACGAATGCGATGCTCGATGCCGCCGACCGTACGTTGCGCATGCACGACTCCGACGGTTATGCGACGGCGATTGCCGCCATCTTCGACCCGGTAAGTCACGTCGTGACGTTCTCTTCCGCGGGACACACGGGGCCGCTGCTGCGTATGGCCGATGGTACGGTGCTAGAGCATTCGAGCCCCGGAACGTTGCTCGGATTGCGAGCGCCCGGCGAAGCAGGAAGCGCGGCGATCCCGGTTCCGGCAGGCAGCGTGCTGGTGTTTTTCACCGACGGCCTTTTTGAAGCGACCAAGGACTTGTTCGAAGGATTTCGCCGAGTTCACGAGGCGATCGGCGGCAAGGGTATCGCCGCGTTCCCGCGTCCCGCGCAAGCGATCGCGGACGCCGTGCTCGGTCCGGGCGGCGGCGTGGACGATGTCGCGGTTCTCACCGCCACGGTACTCTTTGCTCGCGACGAACTGCGTCCCGCAGTCGCATCAGCCGGCACGGCGGGACGTTTCTAATGTGGTGGTGCTTCGCGGCGGCGGAAGCCGCTCAGGCCGAATTTTTGCGACCGGCGTTTATGGCATATCTGCGTGCGCGGGGAACCGAAGATTCGGAGTTCGAAAACGCCGAGTTGATCTTCGGCGAACTGGTAGGGAACGTCGTGCGCCACGCGCCGGGGCCGATTGCCGTAACCGTTCGCTGGAACGCGGATGCGCCGATCTTGGTAATCGCCGATCACGGGCCGGGCTTCTCCATGCACTCCACACTGCCCGAAAACATGCTGGCCGAGTCAGGACGCGGTCTATTTTTGGTAAACATCTTCGGACGCGAACTCGCGGTCCAAGCGAACCCCACCGGCGGCGTTCGCGTAAGCGTTATTCTTCCGATTCGCCGGCGGGCAGCCGGCCGACCCGCGCTCACGGGCGCCAGGGCCGATCCATTTGACGTCCTGTCGATCGCCTCATCGACGTTCGCCGAAATGGCGATCGAGCAGACGAAGCACGACTTCGCATGACAGCGATGAAGACAGCGTGTTCCAGCGTCGGCATTGTCTCATCGCACGAGTGCATTTAAAAGACGGCCCGGTAAACACCGTGTCCCTGTTAAGAGACACACCCGGCATCGGTTGCACGCGTGTTCCCGCTCAATCCCCTGCGCGGGCATGGGTCGTCGAGCAAAATCCGCCGGCACATATAGCGGCGCAGCGTGACAAAATCTCACGCACGTGCCAGTTGGTCCACGCTACGGCGCACTGGGCAAGAGGCGCGCTACCAGCCGTGTGCCGTCAGAATTTGCCGATAGCCAGCGCGCCCAGAAAGGCGACGATCAGAATGACGCCGCCGCCAAGCGCGAACGGCGTGGTGCCGTCGATGCGTTTGGTTTCCCACACCGTCGCGAGCGCGATCGAGCGGAAAATCTGCCGGAGCGTTCCCGCGTCGCTCGATTCCACGTAGCGTCCGCGACCGTTTTCCGCAATAGTCGTGAGCGCTTGCGCGTCGAGTTCGGCCGGCTCCGAAGTTCCCGGAATGGTCTCGCCGCTGCCGCTCGAGCCGACGCCCACGGTCTCGATGGCGATGCCGCGCGCACCGATCGTGCGCGACGCTTCGAGGGGATCGGTTCCCCGGTTATTCACGCCGTCGGTCAACAGCACGACGATGCGTCGCCCTCGGTCCGGCAGCTGCTGCGCGGCGAGTTGCAGCGCGTCACCGATCGCGGTCGCGCCTTCGGGCGGCGGAAGCCTAGCGAGCGCATCCCGCACGCTTTCGAGATCGCTCGTCGGCGGCGCGATCACATTTGCACCGCCTGAGAACGACACGATCCCGACACGCGTACCGGACGGCACGGCGTCGATGAACGCACGCGCCGCCTCGCGGGCGGCTTCGGCACGGGTCGGCGCGACGTCGCGGGCGCGCATCGAGCCCGACGTATCGATGCAAAGGACGACCGAGCCGTCTTTGGTCGGGATGCGCGCGTTGAATCTCGGGCCGGCGAGCGCGACGAGCAACGCCCCCGCACCGACCACGTAAGCTGCGAAGAGCAATGCCGCAGGAACGCGCACGGGCCGCAAGGCCGCAAGCGTGAATGCGAGGTTGGAGAACGCGTAGCTTTGCGCCGCACGACGGTTTTCGAGGGTGCGATAGGCGACGACGAGTAGCAGCAAAACGACGAGACCGACGACGACCAGATCGGGACGTGCGAACGTCATGCGTGGATGCCCAGCGCCCGCGCGAGCGCGCGTTCCGGGCCGTCGCCTTCGTCGAGCGTCGCTACGCGCGCACCGATGCGCCGCAACGCCTCGCACGTGGCGACTTCGCGAGCGGCCACAGCGCCACGATACCGCTCGCGCGCACGCTCGTCGACGAACGCGCGCGCCGTCGCGCCGGATTCCGCATCACGCAAGCGCACGTACCCGCCGAGCGGCAAGTCGTCGTACCAGGGGTCGCGCGCGACGAGCGCCGTTAAGATGAAGCGTGACGCGCAAGCGCGCAGCGACGCGAGCAGCACGTCGAGTTCGAAAAAATCGCTGATCACGAGCAAACGCGTTCCGCGCGGCAGCGTTGCGAGCGCAAGCCGTAACGCCGGTGCAAACGATGTCGCGCGCGCGTCGTCGCTTTGGGCGCAGGCCAGCGCCGCCGCACGACCGCGCATGTCCCGCAAGATCAGCGGACGCTCACCGATGCGCGCGCAGCGGTCGTCGTCGGTAGCGATGGAGAACCAGACCCGCGCCGCAGCGCGAGCCAACTCGTAGCAACTGCGCTTGCGGCCGACGTGCATCGACCCGGACGCATCCAGCGCGACGGCCAACTGTAATGCGCGTTCTTCCAGTATGACGCGGGTCTGAAGCGCACCGGCGCGCGCCGTCGCGGCCCAATCGATGCGGCGCGGATCGTCGCCCTCCACGTATCCCCGCAGTTCCGCAAATTCGTAGCCGTCGCTGCGGCGCGCCGACGCCGAACCGATCCCGCGGACGCCGCCGCGGTCGCCCGCGAGCAACGCGAGACGCAATCGCGGCGCGAGGGCCGACGCGAAGGGACTCATGCTTCGATCTCCGCGGTCGCCGCTACCGACTCGCGCGCGGATATTTCCGGCCGCACGGCCGGCGCGTAGCGGACGACGAGGATCGCGAGATCGTCCGTGATGCGACTCGAGCGGCGCCGCAGGCGTCTGACGATCGCGTCGGCCATCGTCTGCGCGTCCCCGGTGAGCTCGCCGATCCAAACAGAAACGGCATCGGAGCCGAGGAAATTGCCGCCCGCGTCGCGCGACTCCGTCAAGCCGTCGGTGCTAACGACGAGCGCGTCGCCGCGCCGCAGGTGGAAAACGCGCGTCGCGTATGTCGGTTCGGGCTCGATGCCCACGATCGGCCCGGTCGGGGCGAGCGCCGCGACGTCCTGCCCGAGTTGCACCCAAGCCGGTTCGTGCCCAGCGGACGCATAGCGTACCGTACCGTCGGCGAGATCCATGACGGCGAGAAACATTACGACGAACGAATCGGGATTCTCAGCGCTTGCCACATACAATTTGGCGAATTTCGAAAGCACCAGGCCCGGATCGTTTTCCTCGGAGAAGAGCGTCCGGATCGAATACTTGATGAGCGCCGTATCGACGGCCGCGTCGATGCCTTTGCCGCTGACGTCGGCGATGAGAAACATCGCTTGCCGTCCATCGAAGCTCAACGCGTCGTGCGTATCGCCGCCGACGTTCGAACCGCGCGTCGCGGAGAGCAGCACGCTGCCGACGTCCACGTTCTGGATCGGTCGTCGGCGCGAAATGAACGCCCGTTGCAGCCGCGCAACGAGGGACCGGCCCTCCTCGATTCGCCGCCGTAAACGGCCGGCAATCAGGGCAAAGAGTAGCGCGACGAAGGCGAACATCGCATTGGAGATATCGCGAGTTCGCCTATTATGTCGAACCGTTGCCTCGAACCGATTCTGGCCCAGCCGTTCACGAACCAGCAGTTCGGTCGAGAGCCGCTCGAAGTCTGCCGCCGACGCCGGCAGTCGAAACCGCGGAGCGCGCTCGTCGGCCTTCCCAGCAATTGCATCGACACGATCCAGATCGCTGACGAGTAACTTCTCATACGGCCGCAACTGCGCGAGCGACACATGCCGGTCCACCTGCTCGAGTTCGAGCAATTCCGAATCGCGTTGCGCCGCAACGACGGCGGACTGGTACGCGAATGCGTTGCGGGAACCGACAGAGCTGTAATACGAAAGATACGTCGCGTAGGCAAACGCAACCAGCAACCCCACGACGAGCGCTAACGTGACCACGGTCTGCCGCGAGAACGCGGCAACGCGCGACCCGACCAAGAACCGCATTCACATCGCTAGGCTATAAGACGACCAAGTACCTGCGTTCGATCGGCCGGTCTTTCAGGCCGGCGTCATGCCGTACCGGTCGACGCGTTTGCAATCGCTCTGCGCGTCGTCAGGAACTCGCGCATCCAGGCGAGCACGGTTTTCCAGCCCAGCGCGTGATCGTCGCGGTCGGCGCTCGTCGTGAATCCGCAATGCGTTACCGTAAGGGTCGTGACACCATTGCGTTCGCTGAGCTCGTAGCGAACGAGCGTTGCTGGCGCATCCTCATTTTCCGACCAGTCGTGGCACCATGTGAACTCGACTAGCCGCGGCGCGTCCACTGTCCGATAGCTGCCGCTTACGGCGAAGGTTCCGCCGTCGCGAGCCGTGCCGATCGTTTTCCAAGCTCCGCCGGGTCGCAGGTCGGCTTCCATCGCGGTGACGTGATAGGAATCTGCGCTGCCCCACCATTGCACGAGTTGCTCGGGAACGGTGAGCGCGGCAAAGACCGCTGCGATCGGCGCTTCGATGGCGATCGTTTCGACGATGACCGCCGGTGTTTCAGTGACTGCCACGGTGTTTCTCCTCGACGTGCGCTTTGAGGCGCACTAAGCTCTTTTTCCAAAACGCTTTGTACTCGGAGAGCCACGCATCGACGGCATGCAACGGTTCGGCGTTGAGCTCGCACAGGCGCGCCGTGCCGACCGGCCGGTCGATCACGAGACCGGCCGCACGCAGCTGGCGTAAATGCTTCGATACGGCGGGCCGGCTCATGTCAAAGTTGCTCGCGATGTCGCCGACCGTCGAGCCACCGCCCCGCAACAGCGATAAGATTTCGCGCCGCGTCGGGTCGGCCAGAGCTTTGAACACCACGTCCGGGGCTGCCGTCACGCAGCTACTCCTTTAGAAACCATTTGGTTACGAAAGTAAACGTAACCGAAAGGTTTCCGCGCGTCAAGCCTGCGACGAAGCGGAAGAGCACTCGGGCGATGTGGAGCGTAGTCACGCGCAGGCTAGCGAGATATACTTGCCATGCCATGGACCGACCCGATCGTCGACTCTCAACGCAGGAATATCTGGCCCTCGAGGCATCGTCGCCCGAACGCCTCGAATACCGTGACGGCCTAGCCGTCGCACTCGCCGAGCCGACGGCGAACCACGAGTTCATTTCCGGAAACCTCGTGGTGGCGCTCGGCCCGCCGGCGCGGTCCAACGGATGCGTCTTCTTAGCGGCAGGCGGCAAAGTGGTGACTTCACGCGGAGACCGGCTAATCCCCGACTTTTTGATCACTTGTGATCCGCGAGACCGAGCCGCGTTGGCAGGTCCGCGTGGCGAGGCAATCGTTCGTCACCCCTTGGCTCGTGATCGAAATTCTCTCGCCATCGACCGCACCCGACGATGTCACCGACAAGCTGGGCGCTTATCGATCGATTTCGCAGCTCACGCACTACGTCGCGATCTACTCGCGCCGCAGGGCGATGCGTATATATGCGCGCGTCCCGGACGGCAGCTTCGCGACAGCTGCACCTCTGGACCGGCTGATGCTCCCGACGCTCGGCGAGCATGGCCTTTCGATGGACGAGATATATCGCGACACGGCCGTTCCGCATCGCCGCAACATCTAAGCGGGGATTTAGGCGCCCACTCGGAGGCGTACATTTTAAATTTTAAAGGCGACGGCTACGGCATGCGATCAACACTGCCAATAACGCACCGCAGTTAAGCGTCGATTCGGCGGCGAGATTTTTTCACCTTAACCCGACGGATCCCAGTCCAGCTGAGCGCGCCGCGGACACGAAACTGAGCTTGCAAGAGAGCCAACCGTCGTGCCGTCATCGTAATCCCGTATTGCTCAACTTCATCCTCGTTCTTTACAAGAAAACGACCTAGCGCAGGTGAAAACCCCTTTTCTTTACAGTTGAACGGAGGCGGCCGTTTAGGCCCGCGCAACTCATAAGCGCGCCTTTCTCCGCGAACCGTGGCAACATGCGCGACATTAAGCCAGTCGATTGGGCCGCTAGTGTGGCCCATCATAAATGACGTGACACATGACGTTGTGTGTAGTATGATTAGACATGCCGCTTCCTCCAGCTTCTCCGCTGCACATTCGACCTTCGGATCGTCGTGAATTGATGATGCTCGT
>JAABUZ0100003675.1_pt1 | contig 22320 bp, 17 predicted proteins | sample 5562091 | NCBI WGS metagenome assembly JAABUZ01 (sample SAMN12813069, study PRJNA571459) | rock metagenome | isolation source: Antarctica rocks | place: Antarctica: Victoria Land, Linnaeus Terrace sud | collected 2015-12-21
TCGAGCGACACGCCCTAGGTCGTGTGCCTACACCAAATCATCCCGCCGAACCTCTATCAAGCGTCTCACCAGCGGCAACGCAGCAGAACACCCCCGCGTGTGCCCATTAGCTCCGGAAGTCCGGTCTCATGGACGCGGACGTGCTGGGTCGCCCGGCAGGATGACGGCGACAGTGCCCGTGTCGGCGTCGCGGTTCGTGCCTTGACGAGGTCAACGTTCGAGCCCGCACCGTCGACGCTGTTGAGGGTTTGCTTTGTCCGGGAGTTACTGATCAACACAAGCGCCCTTGTCAGCGGAGTCCAACACCCGTACAAGGCTGGAACACGCCCAGTGCAGACGCACCCAGAGTCGGTTGGAGCCGCGGGGGTGCGGTCGGCGGACACGTCTGCGCTATGCGCAGTTCGGGAACCAATGGCCTGGCGTCCAGATCGACGTGTGAAACACATGCAAATGCAGATGGGCGGATAGGTGTGAGTTCTCTTACGGTTTGCAGACCTTAGTTCGAAAACGTCGCCGACTGAGTCGCGAACGGTAAGCCGCCCCTAGCTCAAGGGGTCCCGTATCAGCGCCCCGGTATCACGAGACGCTCGCCCCTAGACAGGAGATCACATGAAGCCGCGTCGTCCCCCACATCCCCGGCGATGGAAGTGCATCGCGGTCGTCAGCCTGGTGGCGACCAGCACGCTGGTGCTTGCAGCGTGTTCCAACACGGCTGGTACCAGCGCACAAGCGACGCCTAGCACGTCGAGCGCTTTGGGCGTGGCGAACACGGCGGACTGGAACAAGGGAGGACAGGTCAACATTCCTGTCCCCACCGCGGACTCCGGTAAGGGCCTCACCATTGGGTTCAGTGGTTTCGGGACTAACAATCGATACGCGCAAGCCATCTTCAACGCCTTGCAAACCGAAGGCACGCAATACGGCGCGACGGTCAAGTTTCTCGGACCGGCAGCGTACGACCCGCAGGCGCAGTCCCAGGTGATATGCGACGTTGCCGCGCAGAAGTCGTACAAGCTGCTGGTGATCGAGGCCGATGACCCGGTTGGTATCACCACATGCGCCAAGAACGCGATCACCGCGGGCATCAAAGTCGTATCAGTCGGTTTCCCGATGGGACCAGACCAGGCCAACGTGACCACCCTGCAGGTGCCCGGTCTCCTCGCGCAGATCGCTGAGAATCAGACGGCCATCGGGGCGTTCATCGCGAACTCCCTGGTAGCGAGTTGTCAGAGTGTGGCTTCGTGCGAGGTGCAGGTCCTGTGGGGCCCGACCGGAGCGCCCTACACGGTGACCAAGCAGCAGGTGGCCGCGCCGATCCTCAAGGCGAACTCCAATGTGAAAGTCGTCTGCGAGAACGATGCGTCCTACACCCAGGACTTAGGGCGCTCGGCGGCCGCGAACTGCTTGCAGGCTCACCCAAACTTGCACTCGATCGCCTGTGATGGTGGCGCACCGTGTCGTGGCGCTCAGCTTGCGTTGTCGGGCGTCGGCAAGGCGTCCGGTAGCGGGAACGAACAGGTCCGCATCATTGAGACGTACTGCACCGACTACGGCGTGCAGCAGGTACGCAGCGGCGGCTACTACCAAGACTACTTCTCTCGTCCCGCCAGTATGGGACGTGCTGCGGCCGCACTCATTCTGGCCGATGCCACCGGCCAGAAGATACCGACGGTGATCGACCAAGCAGACCTGGACGGATACCCGTCGGTGATTACACCAGCGGTTCTGACGAAATACCCAGAACTTCTGGGCCAGTTCCAGGACAGCTAAGCGATGCCCCAGCTGAGTGACGATGAGCAGGGGAATGTTCTGGCTGCTCCCCTGCTTCGCGTTTCAGGAATCCATAAGACGTTCGGCGCGACGCATGCCGTCCGGGGTGCCGCCCTGGCGGTGTATCCGGGAACGGTGCACGCGCTGGTGGGAGAGAACGGTGCCGGCAAGTCGTCCTTGGGTCGGGTGTTGGCGGGAGCTATCGTTCCCGATGCCGGGCAGATGGAGTTGGACGGGCTTGACGTGGCCCCGTTCGGTACTCCGTCGGCGGCACTTCGACGGGGCGTTGCCATGATCGCGCAGGAGATCGCGCTAGCGCCCGATCTCACCGTTGGGCAGAACATCTTCATGGGCGCCGACTCGGCGCGAGCGGGGCTGCTTCGACCGAAGCACGACCTGAAGCGGGCCGAGGTGATGATCCGCGAGGCCGGATTTACGCTCAATCCGCGCGCCCGTGTCGCTGACCTCACGCTGGCCGAGCAGCAGGAGGTGGCCTTGCTCTGGGCCCTTGCCCGTGATGCTCGGCTCATTGTCATGGACGAACCGACCGCGGCCTTGGCGCGCCTCGAGGCGGGCAAGTTACTGGAGTCGGTTCGGCGGCTGCGCGCGCGGGGACTGGCCATCGTCTACGTGTCGCACTTCCTCGATGAGGTGCTCGAGATCGCGGACACCATCACGGTGATGCGGGGCGGTGTGACGGTGAGCACCGTCGCGGCCGCGTCGACCAATCCGCATGATCTGGTCGTGCGGATGCTCGGCCGCGAGCAAGACGCCGCCTATCCCGATCGTCCGCCGAGGCGCCCGACATCGAAGCCACTGCTTACAGCTCAACCGGTCAGCTCCAGCGGAGAGCGGCGCGGACTGCCGCTGGCAGTCTCGGCCGGAGAAATCATCGGACTCTTCGGACTCGTGGGTAGCGGACGATCCGAACTTGTCCACGCAGTCGTCGGCGCCTCGAACCCGGCTACGGTGGAAGTCCGGGTGGATGGCGCAAATGTTCGATTCCGCCGCCCCAAAGACAGCATCGAGACTGGCGTGACGCTCCTTCCGGAAAGCCGCCGCGATCAGGGATTGTTCCTCAATCGCTGCCTTACCGAGAACTCCACCGCTGCGACGCTGGGTCGATGGTCCTCCGGCGGTATCCTTCGGCAACGCACGGAGCGTCCAGTTGCCCGTAAAGCAGCCCAGCGGATGGGGATCAATCCACCTGACGTCAAACGGCTGGTCGGAACGCTGTCGGGCGGCAACCAGCAGAAGGTCATGTTCGCGCGCTGCCTGATTGCAGAGCCCCGCGTAGTGATCCTCGATGAACCAACGCGCGGCATTGACATCGGAGCCAAGCGGTCAATCTATGACACCCTCGTTGCCCTGACCGAGAAGATGCTCGCGGTAGTGATGATCTCCTCCGACCTCGATGAACTGATGCACATCTGCCACCGGATCTACGTGATGAGACAGGAGGAGATCGTGGCGCACTTCGACGGCGACTTTGAGCAGGCACCCATCTTGCGTGCGGCCTTCGGACACGCCCAGCAGGTCGGGGAGACAGCGGGCACACGACATGACTAGTGCCGAACTGCGGGTACCGTGGCGACCTACCCTGACACGAGCGCTGACCTGGCTTCGTCCGAACGCCGTATTGGTCGTGCTCGCCATCCTAGTTATCTATCTGTCAGTGAAGGCAAACAATTTTCTCACGGTTCGCAACTGGATGAACATTCTCGACCAAAATGCGCCCCTGATGCTTATCGCGCTGGGCACGACCTTCGTTATCGTCAGCGGCGGATTCGATCTGTCGACCGGGGCGCTGATGGCTCTGGGCGGCGTCATCGGGGTAAAGCTCACCTATAACACGGCTGATCCCCTACTCGGAGTCGTGTTGGGAATTCTTGCCGGAGTAGGTTTGGGAATAGCCAACGGGATACTCGTTGGTATCTTGAAAATAAACTCGTTTCTTGCGACCTTGGCGTCCGGATTGGTCATGGGAGGCTTGGCCCTCTACACCACCAACGGTGCTTCGATTGATCTCACCGCCAATAGCACGTTTACCTGGCTCGGGACGCACCGCTACGGGCAGGTGCCGGCATCGGTAATCGTGGAAGTTCTGGTGGCCGTTCTGCTCGCCGCTCTGTTGGCACGAACCACGATCGGCCGACGCGTGTACTTGGTGGGTAGCAACGAGGAAGCAGCCCGTCTCTCCGGAATATCGCCCGGTCTGACCCGACTCATCGCCTACTCGATCGGTGGCCTAACCGCTGCGATCGGAGGGGCCATCCTGCTCTCTCGGACCGGAGTCGGCACGATACCGACTGGTACACAGCTGCTCACACTCAATGCGATCGCGGCGGTCGTCATCGGCGGGACAAGTATCCAAGGAGGGAGGGGGACGATCTGGCGTACCTTCGCTGGAGTACTAATTCTGGCCCTGATTCAGAACGCCTTTACCCTGCTCAACATCGAACCCTATCTCCAGCAAGTGTTCGCCGGCTTGATTATCGTCGTCGTCGTGTACTTCGACCGGGAGACGAATCGGTGAGCACAACCCTTTGATGTTCGTCCGCGGCGCCGTCTGGGCGGCGCGTATTCTGCCGCCCACCCTACGCCGACCGCTCCGAGCGCGCCTTCGGCAAGGCCGCTGGCCCGAAGCGAGGAATTCACACCGAGGTACTACCTGCAGTTGCAGGTAGCCCCTCATGTATGCCCACCATACAATTCCAAGTGAGGAGCGGCTTGGCCATGGCGCACGGTTAGTGCATCTGGCGATGCACAGCTGCATCCTATGTGGGCCTGAGCCCAAGGCCGCCAAAGCGGTAGTCAGGCGCAGTTTCGTTTGATCTGAGGCCACCGTTCACCGACAGAGAACAGAGATAGGAACGAGATGCAGGCTTACCGCTTGGTTGAGTTCGGCAGTTTCGACTACCTAAAGGTGGCGGAGGAGGACCGTCCAGAGCCGGGTCGCGGTGAACTGCTAATCAAGGTGCGGGCAGCTTCGCTGAACTACCGCGACATTGCCATGGCGAACGGTGCGTATCCCCTCGAGCACCGAGCCGGGCTGGTGCCCCTCAGCGATGGCGCGGGTGAGGTCGTTGCCGTTGGAGACGGTGTGACTGCGCTGACGGTCGGCGATCGGGTAATCAACAGCTTCCATCCGCGATGGTTCGGCGGCCACGCGCCCGCCGACGCCGGTCAGGATCAGTACGGAAGCAGTCGGGATGGGTGGCTCACCGAGTACAAGGTAGTCAGTCAGGAAGCGGTCGTTCCGTTCCCGGATCACCTAACCTACGAGGAGGCGGCCACGCTGCCGTGCGCGGCCGCGACCGCATGGAGCGCCTTGACCTACGGTGACCCGATCGGCCCCGGCGCAACCGTCTTGACCCTGGGGACCGGCGGTGTGTCGCTGTTTGCGGTACAGCTCGCCAAGCTCGCCGGAGCTCAGGTTATCGCGACAACCTCGAACCCGGACAAGGCCCAGCAGCTCACCCGGCTCGGGGCCGATCACGTCATCAACTACCGGGAGGTGCCGCAGTTCGGTGACCGCGCTCGCGAACTGACTGACGGTCGCGGTGTTCAGCGAGTCGTCGAGATCGGCGGCTCCGGCACCCTTCCCGAATCGCTGAAAGCCTGCGGCGCCGGCGGCGAAATCGCCCTGATCGGATTCCTGGCCTCCACCGATCCGGCCCTGAACTTCTTCGACATATTCGCCAGCGGGGCGACATTGCGGGTCCTCGCCGTCGGCGACCGATCAGGCCTCACCGACCTTCTGGCCGCAGTAGGGCAGGCGAAGCTCAGACCGGTCATCGATGAAGTGTTCCCCTTTCAGGATGCGCCCGCGGCCTACGCCCGATTGGCGTCAGGGCTCGGAGTCGGCAAAGTCGTCGTGTCATTTTAATCCGTCGCTTGACTGGGAGGTGAGAACTCGTGAGCCGGACCACTGATGCTGATGCCGATGTCGTGATAGTCGGGACCGGAGCCGCTGGCATGACCGTCGCGGGAGAGGCACTCCGTCACGGCTGTTCAGCGATTCTGGTTGAGGCCGGAGGACACGCCGGGCCGGGCCGCATCGCGCGGCACCTACGCAACGACACGCCGTCCGACGATCAGATCGATGACTACGCCGCGACGATGGTCAAGGGGCTCGTGTACCACGGTTTCGTTGACGTGCAGCAGGGCGACGTCGCCGCGTTCTCGACCGTGCACGCCGTCGGCGGTCGGATGACCCTGTGGTTCAACAACTGTCCCGAGCCCGCAGCGGATGAGCGTAGCGCCGCCATCGAAGCCTCGGCGTGGCCGACCCTGCTCGACCGAGCCCGGCAGCTGCTCAACGTAAGACCGAACCTGGCTCCCGGCTCGGTGCGTGAGGCGCGACTGATTGAGCGGATGCGCGCGCAGTTACCTGATCTGGCCGCTGACCGCGGTGTGCAGCCGATGCCGACGGCCGCTACTTCCACCCATTCGGGTGTCCGATTCGCCGGGGCGGATGACTTGCTGCTCGGTGACAGCGATGCCCTACCAGACATGGCGACTTTGTTGAGCGGGACGGTCGCACGCCGGATTGTCAGCCGCGGGGGACATGTCGAGGGCCTCGAAGTGCACGCTGTGGGCGGCGGGGATGCCCGCGTCATCCGCGGTGGCAGCTTCGTCATCGCGGGCGGGACGATCGGAACCCCTCAACTGCTCTACGCCTCAGGCATCGCGAATCCGGCGGTAGGCGCCTACATGATGGATCACCCGATGTTCGCAACGAGGGTCGAACTAGACCCGGCGCTGGCGGCAGACGTTGCACCCGGTGATCCGAGCTTCTCAGTCTGGGTGCCGCACTCGGAGAGCCATCCTTGGCACACGCAGCTGAGCCGCACCCCCTATCTCGCCGATCTCCCCAACGTCGCGACCAGCCTCACCGGTGACCTCATCAGCTTCACCGGATCGGCGCCTCAGCCGGCGAACCGACTCATATTCGACAACACTCGGCTCGACCGATTTGGACTGCCCACGCACACGAGTGTGTTTGAGCCCGACCCTAACGACTGGCAGATCGTCGCCAACATGGTCCGAGACCACTTCGAACTGTTCCGCGCAATCGGTGTCCACACCCGCGGATGGACTCCGTTGCTCGGCAAATGGGGCACCTCCCTGCACTTGGCCGGAACCAACCGAATCGGTGCCCACGACGACGGCACCTCCGTCGCCGACGCCGATTCCCGGGTATGGGGGTTCGACAACTTGTTCGTCGGCGGCAACGGGGTCCTCTCCGAGCGCAATTCCTGCAACCCCACTCTACAAACGGTAGCGATCGCGCTGCGCAGTGCCGACCGAATCCTGGAACGAAGCGGGTCCGCTGCGCACGCTAGCCAAGCCGCGCCGTGAGGACCCCGGCTCCCGGAACCACGCAGGTCTAGATGAAGCGCCGGTCGTCGCACGGACGCGCCACGAGGATCGCCGGGTAGGTCGTAAGGTGGGCGGGACGCTGGGGCGCGACCGGGCGAACCCGGGAGTGGGCAAGGATGGTCCGGGAACGAGGTGGCGCGATGGACGACGGGCGCTTGACCGGAGCGGCCCTGGACCTATCGGCGGTCGGGCTGGTCGAGCTCGATGTTCTGGCCCAGCGCGCCTCGGAGATCCTGCGGCAGGCGTTCCCCGACGACCTGAGCTGCGTCACGATCCTGGAACCCGACGGCATGCTGCAGGTCCGCAGCGCGCATGGCAATCGCACCGACTGTCTACCCGGGCTCCGGGTCCCGATCGGCTCGGGTCTGGGGGGCGTGGTCGTGGCGGAGGGTCGAACGCTCTGCGTCACTGAATATGCGCGTCTCAATGAAGACGCCGTGTTCAACGACATTATGGTCACACGGGAAGGACTCCGTGCTGCGGCGGGAGTGCCGCTGATCGTCAATGGGTCGCGGCTCGGGCTGCTGTTCGTAGGTCGGCGAGGACCGGAGCCGATCAGGGGGGACGAGGTGGCGCGCCTGGAGGAGGCTGGTCGGAGCCTCGGCCCGCTTATCGGGGCCTCGATGGAACTGGCAACCAGGGTTGAGATCGCCAAGACGAACGAACGGCAGCGCCTAGCCATCGAGCTCCATGAGCAGATCCTCCCTCTCCTGTTCGCCATCGGAGCCGGAGCCACACGTGTGCGTAGAGGCGGTTCGGCGGCGTTATTGAGCGATGAGATCACCGAGATCGAAGATATGGCCTCGACCGCCAGCGCTCTTGTACGAAACGTGATCTCGGTGCTCGGTCCCGTACCGCCGGCGCAGGAACTCGGCATCCGCATTCGGACCGCTACCGAAAGCTTCACGAGAATCCATCGGATTTCGGCGAGTTCATCGATCCTCGGGCAGGCGTTTGCTGTCTCCCCATCCCACGCGGATGTGCTGAGCGCCGTGGCCCACGAGGCCCTGAATAACGTCGCCAAGCACGCGGACCGTGCCTCCGTGATCGTCACCCTCGTCTATGACACCGCTGCAGTCACACTCATCGTCCAGGACGACGGCCAGGGGCTACCGCTGGACTTTGGCATCAGCGCGATTACCGACGCGCGGGCTGGAGAGCATTTTGGCCTGGCCAGTCTGGCCTATCGGCTTCGCCTGCTGCAAGGACGGCTCGAGGTGTTCACCAACGAGGACGGGGGAGTGACCGTACGTGCCCTGGTCCCCCAAGAAATCGCACCGATTGCGCTCGGCGGGACTGGAATGGGCGGGGACACGCGATGAACGGGGCTGTGTCCGTCGCTGTCACCGATGATCACCCGATCGTTGTCCGTGGGCTGCTTCAATTGCTGGAAGGTTCCGCGTTCCAGGTCCAGTGGCACGCCAGCACGGCGGCCGACTGTCTAGCGTCGTGTCGCCAACAGCCGCCGGCGATTCTCATCTTGGACCTGCGCATAGGCAACGATCTCGGCTCAGACGTGTTGACCGAGGTCCATCAAATTGCGCCGCACACGAAAACCATCATACTGACCGGTTATGACGACGGCCAACTACTTCGGTTGTGCCTTCATCGGGGAGCGCGCGCGATTGTGCTGAAGGACGCCCGAGATTTAGATCTCGCCCGGGTCCTTGACCAGGTGTTGGCGGGCGAGATCGTCATCGACGCCAGGCTGAAGGACCTCACTGAACGCGTACCCGGGGCACCCTATGGGAACGAACTCCTCACCGAGCGAGAACACGAAATACTGCGGCTGGTGGCCCGGGGAATGACCAGCCGTGAGATTGGTGCTTCGCTGTTCCTATCGAACAACACGGTTCGCAGCTACGTACAGAATCTCTTAACCAAACTCAACGCCCACACGCGCATCGAAGCGGTCAGCGAAGCGCGCCACCGCCGGATCATCTAAACGAAACACTACCGTCCCAGATACCGAGGCGGGCGGCGTTCACTAAACGCCGCCACACCTTCCTTCGAGTCGTCGGTGAACTGCAACATGCGGAGCATCGTCTGCTCCAATCGAAACCCTGACGCCCTGTCCATGTCCCGCGCGCGGACCGCGAGCTCCTTGCACGCTTGTACAGCAAGCGGCGGCAGGGCCGCCAGCCGGGCGGCGTAGTCAGAGGCGGCTGACATCAATCTATCGGCTGGAACAACCTTCGTGATCAGCCCCCATCGCTGCGCTGCCGCCGCATCAATGGGCTCGCCAAGTAGCAGCATCTCCATGGCCACCGGGTAGGGCAGTTGCTCGAGAATCCGCTGCGTTCCGCCGTTGGCCGGCAGCAAACCACGCTTCACCTCGCTGAGGGCGAAGGTCGCGTGCGGAGCGGCCACCCGGATGTCGGTGGCAAGCAGCAGTGTCATCCCGCCGCCTAGGCAAAATCCGTTGACAGCCGCTATCACTGGTTTGTGAACCTCGAGCCCACGATTGAGGAGCTGAGTGCTCTGGGTGTTCCAGAATCCCGACAGGTCCCCCGGGGCGGAGATGAAACTCTTCAGGTCGGCACCGGCGCTGAACGCCCGTTCGCCAGCGCCAGTAACGACTGCGACCCTGATCTGGGTGTCGTCGCGTACCCGCTGCCACGCCTGGGACAGCGCAGCGTAGGTGTCTGCGTCCATGGCGTTCATTCGTTCCGGGCGGTTGATCGTGATGAGGGCGACGTGATCGCTGACCTCAAAATCGACGCTCATGAGCCCACATTCCTCTCTGTAGGAGAATGCCCCAGGTCTGGTGGGTCACCACATTGACTAGATAATCGGGGCGATCCCGTCGCCTCAAGGATGGTCTGTGCCATCCGGATCAGCGGGCCGTCAACCATTCGGCCTTCGAAGGTGATGACTCCGGAATCCGCCGCTCCTACAGCGTGCAGCAGCTGTTCTGCCCACTGGAGTCGGTCTTCGGACGGGTAGTAGGCACGACGGACGATATCGGCATGGGTTGGATGGATTATCGCCTTGGCGTCGAAGCCCATGTCCACCGCAACACGGGACTCCGTGTCCAATCCAGCCAGATCGGGGATGTTCAGATACACACCATCCCACGCAGCGACATGGGCGGCGGCAGCGGCCAACAGGATACGGGTGCGCGCGTACTGCACGTGCGGCAAGTACGTGCAGTCATCGGCTCGGCTCCGTCGCCCGCCGATGTCAGCAGTCAGATCTTCTCCGCCCCACATCATCGCTACGCAGCCTTCGGATCGTGCCAGGACGGGCGCCTGCTGCACACCGGCCGCTGTCTCACACAGCGCCACCACCGATAACGGGGCAGCCATCTGGATTTCTTCGGCCGACTCGACTTTCGGGACCATCACGAATCGCGCGGGGGAGCGAGTTAACATATCCAGATCGGCGCGACCAAGGTCCGTGCGCGGCGAATTTATCCTCACTACGACCCGGTTAACGGGCAGCCACTCCAGCGCTGCGCGGACCAGGCTGCGAGCCCGGTCCTTGTGCTCCAGCGAGACGGCGTCCTCAAGGTCGATCAGCACGGTGTCCGCTGCCTTCAGCGCCTTGGCATATCGGTCCGGGCGGTCCGCCGGACAGAACAGCATGGCCGGTCCCGCGGGTCCCGCTGCTGCAGTCACGTTCGCCACGCGAGGCGACCTCGCGCTCACTGCGGGCGATCCGCTCGACCATGCAACGACCTATACAAGTCGTCCTGCCCGCTCGCCCTCGTAAAAGGCGCTGTCGGCATCGCGAGGTGTGACGCAATCTCCGATCCGGTGAAGGCTGTGATCTCCGTCGCCGGGGAACGTCCCCTCGAGCGCACTGTAGAGCTCGGTGCTGGGTTGGCGTCCCATCATGAGCACTACCGTGTCAACGGGAACCTGCTCGGTCGTCCCGGCCCACATCGCTAGCACAGTGGCGGTCCCGTCCGGGCCGATCGCTTCGACGAAGCTCTGTGGCTGCAGGATCACGCCCTTGGCCGCCAGCCGCGGGTACACGAACGGCAGATCCAGGCTGACCATCGTCTTCTCACCGATGTACATGTGTCGCGAGACGATGCGGACCTTGCGGCCGTGGTCGGCCAAGAACTCGGCCACACCGAGTGGTCCGTACGTGCCGAGCTCCTCCACGATCAGAACGTGCTCACCGCATGAGTCAGGGGACCGCAAGACTTCTTCTGGAGTACGCACCGAGGCGTTGGATAGCCCCGGGATTCCGTCACGTTCGCCTCGGGCGATGGACCAGCCCGAGGTCGCAAATCGGGAACCGGTAGCTGCGATGACGACGTCCGGGTTCAGGGTGTGAATGAGGTCGGCGGTGACGTCGACGCCCAGGTGCACGTCGACACCCGCGTGCGCAGCTGCACGCTGGAGGTTACCGATCGCCACCTGCCACTCCGACCGGCTCGGCAGCATCGCCGCGAGCCGGAGCTGGCCCCCCAACTCGTCCTGGCGGTCGTACAGAGACACCTGGTGGCCTCTCGCCGCCGCGATCGCTGCTGCCTTCAACCCGGCCGGGCCACCACCGACCACCAAAACCCGCCGGGGCTTCGCTGCCTGCGTGAGAGAACCAAGGCCCCACTCTTCCTCGCGGCCGACTGAGGGATTCTGAGTGCACGACATCTCCTGGCCAATGAATATGCGTTTGACGCAACCTTGGTTGATCCCCGCACACTCCCGGATCTCGTCGAGCCGACCTGACCGTGCCTTCAACACAATTTCGGGGTCGGCAATGTGGCCGCGTGTCATGGCAACCACGTCGACCTTCCCTTCGGCCACCAGAGCCGCCGCCCGCCGAATGTCGGTCACCCGCCCCGCCATGAACACTGGCACGTCGACGATCTTCTTAACCAGCTCCGCGTAGGGCACAAATTGCTCACGTAGTCCGCTGGTCATCGGGGCGAGAAACCGATGAGCGGAGAAAGCTGAGCCCGCACTGACGTTGAAGTAGTCAAACAGCCCAGTCGCGGACAACACTCGGACGATCCGTTCACCTTCGTCCGGATCTATCCCCGCGCCCGTCGCATGCATTTCATCGAAGGACAGCCGGATGCCGAGCGGGTAGTCGCGCCCGCAACGCTCACGGATCGCCTGAACCATCTCGATCGCGAACCGGCACCGGTTCTCGGTACTACCGCCATACTGATCTGTTCGGTGGTTGTACAGCGGCGAGAGAAACTGAACGCCGAGGTAACCGTGCGCGCTGTGAAACTCTACGCCGTCACATCCGGCCTCCTGCGCGTTGACCGCAGTGGCGACATATCCCTGCGTCAGAGCGGCAAAGTCGGCGGCCTCCATGGGGCGGGGGTGCTCGCCGTAGACGAAGGACGGCACATCGGAGGGTGCCAGCAGCTCCCTAAAGTTCGACAAATGGGCGGTCCCGACATCCTCAGCACCCCAGTGACCAAGTTGAACGAAGATCTTCGTGTCGTAACGGTGGACCGCTTGCGCGAGTTTGCGGTACTGCTCGCGGGCCTCGGGCCGCCACCCCTCAGACCCACCCCCGATGTGGCCCAGCGCCGATCGGTGGATCGTCTGGGCACCGGTAATCACTAATGCGGCGCCGCCCTTGGCTCGGTCCGCCCAGTAGCGGATCGCCTTGTCACTAAGAAGCTGTTCGGCGCCTCCCCAACTTTGGTCATGAGCTGACTGAATAATGCGGTGGTTTAGCTCGAGTGAGGTTCCGATCCTGATCGGCTGCCAGAGGACGTCAAGGCTGGTCGCGTCTGTGTCGCTCGATGCGGTGGTCAAAGTGTCCTCCGATGATGGCGGTCGCCGAAGACGACACGCGAGATACAAGGTGCGAGGTGGTCGGGTCCCCCGGTCGCCCGAGGGACCGGGAAGAGCCCAGCGTCAGCACGGGGCGATGCCTTCGGACCCGTCCAGCATCCTCGCGGCTCGCTGGACAGCGGCGACGTTAGTCGAGTCACATTCAGTCGACCACCTGCATCTGCATGGCGCACCCCGCCAAGAATTCGCTGCCATGCATCGGCCAGCAGGCGAGTTATCTAGACCTCCGTCCACGCGCCCAGCTCGGTCCGCTCGCAACGACGAAGCGCAAGCGGGATGTCTACCTGCAGATGCAGATACCGGTCCCAGACATCCGTCGCCTACGTTTGTGACGTGCGACCAGGCCCCGGCTTTGACCGGGAAACGAGCGTGGTGCGGTGTCGTCCGGCACAAAAGCCGGACAGAGCAGAAGTACCTCCGAGACGACGGCGAAGAGACGGAGATCGGCAGATGACGGTAATGCGCGGCGCGGATGGAATTCTGGAGACCTTGCGGGAGGACGGTACTGACTTAGTCGTCGGCTACATCGGCCATACCACCCAGGAGCTGGCCGACGCCTCGCAGCAGGTGGCCGGCCTCCGGGCGGTTCACCCGGCCACGGAGCTGGGTGGTGCGCACATGATCAACGGATACAACATCGTTAAAGGGCGCGCCGCGGCGGCCGGAATCTGGCACACGTGCGGCACCATGTTGATCCCTGCCGCGCTGATGGAAGGCATGGAGTCTCGTATCCCGTCTGTCCACTTGGGCTTGAACGTCGACGCCGAGTTCAAGGACCGCGAAGCGATGCAGGAGATGAACCACCTCGAGGTGCTGCGCCCGCTGACCCGGTACGCGACGCGGGTGGAGCGGCCCGGCAAGTTACCCGAAGCCATCCACCGGGCCGTCCAGCGCTCGCAAGGCAACCCAATGGGTCCCACATTCCTCGACATCCCGTTCGACCTGACCATCGACACGGCGGAAATGCAGATTCCGACCGGAGGCAGTGTTCCCTCCACACGGGTGGGAGTGAACCCCGACGACGCGCAGGCAATCGCCGCCATGCTGATCAGCGCATCCAGGCCGGTGCTGGTCGTGGGCGGCGGTACCGTCGCATCCGGCGCGGCGGAGGAAATCAAGCAGCTCGCCGAACTGCTCGGCATCCCCGTGACTACCACCCACACGGCACAGGGGATCCTGTCCGAGCTGCACCCAATGTCGCTGGGTTCGTCCGGGCCGATCGGATGGAAATGCGCCAACGAGTGGTTAAACGTCGCGGACGTCGTTCTCGCGGTCGGCACAAGGACATCGGAGTGGGGTTGGGCGCAGTCCTACGGCGCAAGTCTGGAAGGCCGGCTTATCCACATCGACCTCGACCCTGCTCAGATTGGTAACTTCTATTTTCCGGAGATCGGTGTCGCCGCCGATGCCAAGACTACCCTGCGCCAGGTCATCGAGACCGTTAGATCCACTTCAGGCTTCGAATCGAAGCCTTTCCAGGAAAGGGATCACTACGCGCAGTTCACGAAGCTTAAGCAGGAGTGGCTGAAGGAGATGGGCGAGCGCGCCACCAGCGACGAGACTCCCATTAGCCCGTGGCGCGTGATGCGTGACATCGAGTCACAACTCAGTCCAGAGGACATCATCGTCTCCGACGCGGGGAACAACACCGGCTGGGTATTTCAAGGAGCAGTGTCCGAACGTCATCACCGGCTGATCACCAGCTACGGCGCAGGCATTCTGGGCGCCGGATTCCCGATGGCTCTCGGCGTGAAAATGGCAGCTCCCCATGCGAATGTCGTCGCCGCCGTCGGCGACGGTGGCTTCGGCTACGGCACCAATGAGATCTCGTTCGCCCTACGCGAGAACGTGCCGGTCACGGTCGTCGTGTTCAACGACGGTGAGCTCGGCGCGAACTACGGGTTTATGAACTACCTGTACGGCGAGGCATCCTGGACGCACCTGGAAAACCCCGATTTCGCGGCTCTGGCCAAGGCCTACGGCGCTCAAGGAGAACGGGTCGAAAGCCCAGACCAGATTGCCGATGCCGTGCGCCGAGGCATCGATTCCCAGGCCCCCTACATCATCGACGTACCGATCTCGCAGAAGATTGGCTACCCGGCGACCGGAGGCGGCGCCAAGGTCCGATGGGAGCCGCGCCAGTGGCCCCTGAACGGGAACGGCACGCAGGCGCCGGCCAACTTCGCTAGGCGCTGAACAGTCCCGGTCGACCGCTGGTCTCCCGGCGGCGCAACTGGCCGTCACCGTAGCCACAAACTCTGGAGGCCAACTCCCGATGCCTAGTGAGTCCACCGGCGAGCAGATCTCCGGAAAACCGCTGGTCGGATTGACGGTACTGGATCTGACCTCCAATATCGCTGGCCCGTCCGCAACGCTGATCCTCGCTGATCTCGGCGCGAGGGTGATCAAGGTTGAACCGCCCGGCGGCGACGCCTCACGGTCGTGGTACCCCCACACGGACAACGAATCCGCAGTCTTCGCCGCCTACAACCACGGCAAGCAGTCGGTGATTGTGGACGCCAAGTCCGTCAGCGGCCGAGAGCTTCTCTGCCGGCTAGTGGAACGAGCGGACGTCTTCGTGGAAAGCATGCGGCCAGGCAAGGCCGACGCACTGGGTCTGGGCTGGTCGCAGCTTTCGGCAATCAATCCGCGGCTGATCTACTCCAGTATCAATGCATTTGGCAGTGACGGGCCAATGGCCGGCGTCGCCGGTTTCGACGCCATTATTCAGGCTTATTCCGGCCTTATGGACTTGACTGGATACGCCGATGGGGCGCCAGCTCGAGTCGGTGGATCCGTGATCGACGTGGGTACGGGAATGTGGGCCGCTGTAGAGATCCTCGCGGCCCTGCTGCAGTGCCAACAAACGGGACGAGGCTCACTTGCCTCGACAGCAATGTTGGGTACTGCGACGTCATTCGTGATGCACCATTTGGCCTCCGTGTGGATGGCTGGGGTGACACCGCACCGCCAGGGAACCGCTCAGCACAATTTCGCTCCATATCAAGCCATCAAAGCCTCGGACGGGATGGTGATGCTCGGCGTCAACACCGACGCGATGTTTAGCCGAGCGGTGTCTGCCCTCGGCGCGGCCGGGCTGGCCAACGACGATCGTTTCAGGACCAACGTCGGGCGGATGCGTCATCGTGACGAACTGATCGTTGCGCTCGAGACCGCGACCGCCACGATTTCCCGGTACGACGTGGTCGAGCGGCTGATGGGTGCCGGCGTACCGACGTCGGTCGTCCGCAGCATCGATGAGCTTGCAGACGACGAGCAACTCACTGTGCTGGGGTTGTGGGGGACAACGGAGAGCGGCACCAAGATCCCTCGCACACCCGTCGCCGGCCCGTTCGACGGGCGACTGGTGGTGCCGCGGCCCGGGCAACACACGAGGGAAGTCCTCAACGAGCTGGGCGTGGACGAGGCAGTCCTGCACTCTCTGATCGAGGAAGGCGTCGTGAGTGCTGATCCAAACTGACCAAGCAGAGGAGCTCGACTGAGCATGACCCACGATGTCCAGACCCGTTATCGCAATCCCTACACCGACACTCACGTCTGCCAGATGTTGATCGGTGGACGGTGGGTGGACGCCGCCAGCGGCGCCCGCTTCGATTCCATAAACCCGAGCGACGGGTCCGTGTGGGCTGAGCTGGCCGACGGCGACGCGACGGACATCGATCGGGCCGTGCAGGCCGCCCGCTTGGCCTACCAATCCGGATGGCGCGACACCACGCCAGGCGTCCGAGCGGCACACCTACGCCGCTTAGGCGATCTTCTCGCTACCGACGCCGTCATCGAGCGATTGGCAATTCATGAACTGCTCGACACCGGCAAGGTGATTCGCGAAGCTCTGGGCCTAGCCCGCGCCTTCAGCTCCTGGTGTTACTACTTCGCGGGCCTTGCAGAAAACATCCACGGCGAAACAATCCCGGTCTCACTGGCCAACACATTCACCTACACAGTTCGGCGTCCGGTCGGGGTGGTGGGTGCCATCACGCCATGGAACTCTCCCATCCTTCTCACTCTGTGGAAACTTTGTCCGGCACTAGCGGCGGGTAACACCGTCGTGGTGAAGCCATCCGAGGTTGCTTCGGTCTCAACTATCGAGTTGGCCAAAGTCATCACTGAGGCCGGCCTGCCCGACGGAGTGGTCAACGTGGTCACTGGGCAACGGGACGCAGGTGCCGCGTTAGCGGCCCACCCAGGAATCGACAAGATCGCGTTCACCGGATCCACCGCAACAGGACGACGCGTAATGCGGTCGGCGGCCGACAACCTCACCCGGGTCTCCCTGGAGCTCGGGGGCAAGTCACCGAACATCGTCTTCGCCGATGCAGACCTCGACCTCGCCGTGAACGGCATCGTGGCCGGAAGTTTCGCTGCCGCCGGACAGATGTGCACCGCCGGCTCCCGCGTGCTCGTCGAGCGACCTGCCTATGACGCAGTGGTCCAAGCGGTGGCCGAGCGGGCAGCGCACATTCGCATCGGCGATCCGTTCGATGGAGACTCCGACATGGGAGCCCTCACCTGGTCGCAGCAGTACGACTCAGTGCGGACGCATATCGACGGGGCCCGCGCTGACGGTGCGACGCTGCACTTAGGTGGAGGCCGACCGCAGAACGTCCCGTCCGGTGGCTTCTACGTCGAGCCGACCATCTTCACCGACGTAAGGCCAAACATGGCGCTGGCGCGCGAAGAGATCTTCGGACCGGTCGCAGCATTCATCCCGTTCGATGACGAGCAACAGGCAATCGAGATCGCCAACGACAGCGATTTTGGCCTGACGGCGGCCGTATGGACCAATGACCTCAGGCGAACCCATCGACTTCTCAACGAACTCGAAGCGGGGACCGTATGGGTCAACTGCTACCGCAGATTTTCACCCATGGTTCCCTTCGGGGGGGTGAAGTCGAGCGGGATCGGGCGCGAGAACGGTGTCGAGGTCATGCGCGAGTACACCGAATCGCACACGGCATGGATCGATACTGGAAGCGAACCCAGGGACCCATTTCGCCTCACCTGAAAAGCCCCGGAGGCGCCGCCTCCAACTAAACAGCCCGTCGACGCTAGGACATCTTCATGGTCAAACTCATGTTCACGATCAAATTTCGCTCCGACATGTCTACCAAGGAGGCCCACCTCTACTGGCGCACAACTCACCGAGACCTTGCGCTTGCGACACCCGGCGTCGTTGCCTACACGCAGAACCTAAAGGTCGAAGACCTCAGTACAGACGTCCCATGGGACGGCATTGTCGAACTTACCTTCGCCGACGAAGATGCGTACCGCGCGGCCATGACCAGCGAAGAATGGCGGTCCACCTACGCCGACGTGATCAACTTTCTCGACGCCGACAAGATCACTTCAGCCGTCGTCGAGGCCGAACACCTGCGGTGAGCGATGCCCATTAAGCCGACGCATTGCGGAGGAGGGTGGATTCGGGGTCCGAATCCAACAGTTGTCGAGTAGGTCGCGGATGCCGGGTGATTCGAAGTAGGCCAGGCCAGAAGGTCAGCGGCGCGGCGTGCGGGGGCTCGACCAAGGGTGATCAGCTCGATCAGTGCCGCGGGCGCAATCTTGCTGATCGCGTCGACGATCGTCGCGAGCTCGGCTTCGCGCCGACACGGTCGGGTGCGGGTAGGCGACGACGATGCGGTGGTAGATGCCCCGGGTTGCCTCGACCTCGATGTGCTGGTCGCGTGCCCGACGCGCTTGATCTTTGATAAGCAGGATGAGGGCTTCGGTGGGGCCGTTGGAAATCCCGGGGTTCGAAGGCGGTGAGCAGCTCACCCCGCCAGCGTCGAGGGTGCGGGTCAGGGGTGTCAGCTCGGGGACACGTGCGTCGGCGCAGTGCATGAGCAGGCGGTAGAGCAACGCCTCGGCCCGGGCATGGGCGGGGGCTCGGTAGAGCGAGCGCAGGTCATGGGCGGCGATCCATGCCGCGGCGACCTGCCCGCCCACGTCGCCGGCGTTCAGGCCGGTGACCAGGCGCTGGCACACTCGGTCGGTGAGGGTTTCTGCACCGCGGCGTAGCACCCGGCGGATCCCGTAGAGCGGGTCACCGCTCCGGCCCCGGTGACCGTGGGTGTCCTGCTGGACGCTGCGGCTGACGTCGTCCACGGCAGCGAACGCCAGCTTGATCACGTGGAAGCGGTCCAGGACCAGGACCGCGTGGGGCAGGACGGCGCTCAGGGCCGTCGCGTAGCCGCGGAACGGTTCCAGCGACGCCACCGTCACCCTGGCCCACCACGGGTCGGGCTGCGTCGTGATCCACTGGGCCAGGTCGCCGAGCTCGTCGGTGACGAAGCAGTAGCCGAAGCCCAGGTCGTCGGCGTGCACCTGCAGCGCAGCTTGAGTGGCGTAAGCGTCGACGAGGTCGCGCTCGCTGACCGGGTTCACCCGCCACGCGTAGAACGCCTGGCGGGAGAACCCCAGCACCCCGCAGGTCACCGCGACGGGGATGCCGTCGGCGGCCAGGTCGAGGACCAGCGGAAACGTCATTTGGGGACTGGCCGAGCCTCAGGTTCGCCTGCGACAGGTACGCCGCAGCCCGTCGCAGAACCTCGTTCTCCTGCTCCAACAGGCGAACCTTTCGCTTGCGCTACTTTAGCTCGGCGTTCTCCGCCGCGCGCGAACCGGGTTGAACCCCGTCCTCGACATCGGCGTGACGCATCCAGTTCCGCAGGCCCGAGTCCGAAATCCCGAAGTCCGTCGCCAACCGGGCGATCGGCGACTCCCCTCGGGGTGTGACTGTCAGCGGTATTTGGCCGTCGGCCGAGGGCGATTAGTGGCGACCGGCTGGCGGTTCAGTGGCCGATGAGGAGTGCTTCGCGGGCGGCTTCGACGACCTCGGGTGTGATGGTGTCGAGGTTGTTGATCTCCTGGATGCGTTGGACCTGGGTGAGCAGTCGGTCGACGAGGCGGAAGTTGCCGCCGGTGATGCGGGCGACGGTGGTGATGGCGACGGTGCGGGCCAGATCGTCGGTGTCGTTGGTGGTCGTGTCGGTCGGCCAGCGGCGGGTGGGACGGCGGTGAGCTCGTCGTTGCTGAGTGGGCCGTACTCGTGGGCGAACCCGATGCGGCTGTAGAGCTGGGGGTAGCGGGCCAGGCGTTTCTCGATCCCGGGCATGCCCATGAGGATCACGCCGAGACTGTGTCGGTCGTAGTAGTCGCGGACCTGCTCCAGCTTGCCGTCAGGGCGCCGGAGCGGGGCCGGCAGCGCATCGAGCCAGTCGCGGTGGGTCCGCCCGAGGTGTTTTCGGGACATCGCCCGGCGGCAGGTGGGGTTCTGCTGGTTTGAGGGCAGCAGGAGCAGCCCGGTGTCAGCCCTGGCGCGTTGGCCTGATCGTCAGGTCGCCGATCTCGACGTCGTCCGGCTGCTCGATCGCGAAGGCGATGGCCCCGGCGACGGCCCGCGCCGGGATACCCAGTGCGGCCATAGATGTCTTTGTCTGCTCGCGGATACGAGGGTCGGCGATGGCGTCGACGAGCTCCGTTTGTACGTAGCCGGGCGAGATCGACGTCGTGCGCAGGACTCCATCGGTCGACTCCTGCCGGAGGCCCTCCAATAGTGTTCGCACGGCGTTCTTCGTCGCAGCGTAGACAGCCTGCGTCGGCACGATCTTGATTCCCGAGGTGGAAACGGTGGTCACGAAGTGCCCACGGCCCTGTTCCTCGAACAACGGCATCGCCGCGGTGATGCCGTTCAGCACACCCCGGAGGTTCACGTCGATCATCGACGACCAGCCATCGACATCCAGTTCGGCCACGGGGGCCAGAGACGACACTCCGGCATTGCCGACAAACACATCCAGCCGGCCATACGACTCGACGGCCTGACCGACGAAGTCGACTACGGTCGACGGTGACGTGACGTCGACCTCACACGCGATAGCGCGACCGCCCGCTGCGACGATGCTCGCCACGATGTCGTCGAGCCGGCCGACACGACGCGCGCCGAGGGCCACCAGGGCGCCCCGCTCCGCCAGCAACCGCGCGGTCGCCTCGCCTATGCCACTGCTAGCACCCGTGATGGCCACGACCTTGTCAGTGATGCCGTTCATGCGCATGATCCAATCGCTCGCTTCACTAGAGTGGACACGTGTCCGCTTATGGCGACTATATGGACACGTGTCCGATTAAGCAACCGCTACCGCACGCGAGGACCAATGACCCCCTCAACACCCCGCGCCGACGCCCGGAACAACCGCACCCGCATCGTCGAGGCGGCCCGGGACGCAATCGCTACGGCCGCGCCGGACGGCGGTGACCTGCGGCTCAACGCGATCGCCAAGCAGGCAGGCGTGGGCCAGGGCACGCTCTACCGCCACTTCCCGACTCGCGCCGACTTGCTCGCAGAGGTCTATCGGCACGATGTCGACGAGCTCGTGGCCCTGGCCCCGATACTTCTGAAGACGGAAGCGCCGGACGATGCCCTCGCCTTGTGGTTTGACCGCGTCGCCGACTACGCCCGGGTCAAACGCGGAGTCCTCGCGGCCGTCGAGGCGTCGGTGTGGAAAGATCTCAGCGCCCACAGTCTCGGCCCTATCGGCGAGGCAATCACCCTGCTGCTCGAGTCCGGCCGCGCATCCAAGGTCATCCGCCCGGAGGTCGACGCCCAGGACGTGATCACTTTGATCGGCTTCCTCACGCGCCTGGACGACTCCGAGTGGGACGACCGTGCTCGCTACTTACTCACCATCGTGCTTGACGGCTTGCGGCCACCCACAACGGTTGAAGCACGCAGGCCCTAACCTCGCGCTTTCACGGTGGTGCTTCTGAAGGGCCGTGTCGGGCAGGAAGAAAGGTGCTCTGACCTGCGATAATTCGTCTTGTTGAAGGGTGAATTGTGGCGAGGTCGAGGAGCACCTTTCTGGTGAGTGAGTCTACGTCGTGTTACCCGTCGTTGTCGGTGGACGCCATGGGAACGGGGATCGTGTCCCAAGCCGGGGCGGTGATGTTGCTGCGAACCGCGGAGAAGACCGGGTTGGGGGGTGCCCTCTCGGTGGCGTTGGCGCCGTGGCGCAAACCTTTGGCCACGCATGATCCGGGGAAAATCCTGCTGGACCTGGCGGTGTCGGTCGCGGTGGGTGGGGACTGCCTGGCCGATCTCGCATTGTTGCGGGAGGAGTCGGGGGTGTTCGGTGCGGTGGCCTCCGATCCGACGGTGTCCCGGCTGATCGCGACCCTGGCCGAGGATGCGCCGAAGGCGTTGGCGGCGATCAACACCGCCCGGGCCGCCTGCCGCGCCACCGCATGGTTGCAGGCCGGTGCCCACGCCCCCGATCACCGGATGGACGCCGCGCACCCGCTGATCATCGATCTGGACGCGAGCTTGGTCGGGGCGCACTCGGAGAAGGAACACGCCGCCCCGACCTACAAGAGAGGCTTC